>Ga0074198_1001171_pt1 | contig 19071 bp, 12 predicted proteins | sample EPASupsiteSAE323_FD_64527 | JGI IMG/M metagenome (GOLD analysis project Ga0074198, IMG submission 64527) | Bioremediated contaminated groundwater from EPA Superfund site, New Mexico - Sample SAE3-23 | ecosystem: Environmental > Aquatic > Deep subsurface > Groundwater > Contaminated ...
TGATTTCGGAGAGCGGGGGCGAGTCATGGAAGTTCCTAAAAAAATAAGAGATATTGAGGCAAAGCTTGGATTGAGTTTATTCCCTACACAAGAAAGTTAAGGTTGGTATAGTTTCAATCCTTGTTTTCGTGGAACTCGCTCTCGGACAATAGATTACCAGAGCATCATCGACATCTTCCTTTTGTTTCAATCCTTGTTTTCGTGGAACTCGCTCTCGGACGGTAAGCCCGGATTCGTGAACCTCTCCACGCTTGGGTTTCAATCCTTGTTTTCGTGGAACTCGCTCTCGGACTTCTTGGGTGGACTCAAGGATGGCAATCTTGGTCTGTTTCAATCCTTGTTTTCGTGGAACTCGCTCTCGGACAACTATCACGGCATCTCAGACTATGACATGCTGATAGAGATCTGTTTCAATCCTTGTTTTCGTGGAACTCGCTCTCGGACGCCAGGAGCCGCGCGCTTGTGCGCAGATCTTATTTCGTTTCAATCCTTGTTTTCGTGGAACTCGCTCTCGGACCTGGTGCCATTCCGGGGCAGCATCCGCAACTCGAAGGCAGGTTTCAATCCTTGTTTTCGTGGAACTCGCTCTCGGACCATCCGTGGAGAGAGAGATTGAGCAAACGATGGTTGTTTCAATCCTTGTTTTCGTGGAACTCGCTCTCGGACGTAAATTTCAATACTTGGAGGCATATTGCATGGATGGTTTCAATCCTTGTTTTCGTGGAACTCGCTCTCGGACTATACACGTAATTGGAGATATTCAAAGGGTTTAAAGTTTCAATCCTTGTTTTCGTGGAACTCGCTCTCGGACGAATGCCTCGCCTTCTATTTCGACATGCTTATCAAGTTTCAATCCTTGTTTTCGTGGAACTCGCTCTCGGACTATGATGGCTCCGAGGATAGAAAGCAATGATTAAATATGTTTCAATCCTTGTTTTCGTGGAACTCGCTCTCGGACGAGGACGTGAAAAGAGATCGTTGGGCATGCAAGGGTTTCAATCCTTGTTTTCGTGGAACTCGCTCTCGGACTTTGGTATCGACCGCATCGGCAGAACCACTGAAATGTTTCAATCCTTGTTTTCGTGGAACTCGCTCTCGGACGACGAGGAGCTGTCGGTCATAATGCCAAAAGAGAGTTTCAATCCTTGTTTTCGTGGAACTCGCTCTCGGACGTTAGCTCTTGGCTCCAGGCGATTAGTTCAGGAGTACGTTTCAATCCTTGTTTTCGTGGAACTCGCTCTCGGACCGTTTTCGACCGTGTAATCAACCACTGCATACACAGTTTCAATCCTTGTTTTCGTGGAACTCGCTCTCGGACTCGATTGACTACTTGGAAGATGTGGCAAAGGTTGCGTTTCAATCCTTGTTTTCGTGGAACTCGCTCTCGGACGATGTCCCATGCAGCCGGAACTTCATCACCGTGTGGTTTCAATCCTTGTTTTCGTGGAACTCGCTCTCGGACGTTTTATGCTCATAGCAAGCGCCTCAGAACTTCGATGTTTCAATCCTTGTTTTCGTGGAACTCGCTCTCGGACATTGGGCAATAATCCGAAGGTTGCCAGCAATTGGAGTTTCAATCCTTGTTTTCGTGGAACTCGCTCTCGGACAGAGGCAATAATACGCATACATTGCCCTATTATTTAGTTTCAATCCTTGTTTTCGTGGAACTCGCTCTCGGACATCTACCGCTTCAGATTCTACGTAGTCCGTAATGGTGTTTCAATCCTTGTTTTCGTGGAACTCGCTCTCGGACATTGGTTTGCAATGCTCTCGAACTATTGGGTTTAGTTTCAATCCTTGTTTTCGTGGAACTCGCTCTCGGACGATCGACAAGTCCAAAGTAACCAGCGTCTTCCTAAGGTTTCAATCCTTGTTTTCGTGGAACTCGCTCTCGGACACATTGGCTTTCAAAGTCTATTAGCCTCTTCTCAGTTTCAATCCTTGTTTTCGTGGAACTCGCTCTCGGACTGCACTTCGATTAAAACGCAAACAGCCCGAAAGGGGTTTCAATCCTTGTTTTCGTGGAACTCGCTCTCGGACCATTGGAATGGACGCGCCATTCCACTAAAGAAGGCAGTTTCAATCCTTGTTTTCGTGGAACTCGCTCTCGGACGATTAGGCACTATTCCAAAAGACAATGATCTTTATGTTTCAATCCTTGTTTTCGTGGAACTCGCTCTCGGACCTCGCGGGCCTCTGGCGTTTTGCGCCTGGCAATTAAGTTTCAATCCTTGTTTTCGTGGAACTCGCTCTCGGACACCTTCAAGCTCTATCCTGATGGGGATGTGACCAGTTTCAATCCTTGTTTTCGTGGAACTCGCTCTCGGACCCTCGATGTCAGCACGGGTTGCTGACCAGATATTGGTTTCAATCCTTGTTTTCGTGGAACTCGCTCTCGGACGAAAATTCGCCACTGCTCTTAAGGTTGCCATTCCAGTTTCAATCCTTGTTTTCGTGGAACTCGCTCTCGGACCCTGTGAGAGAGGGCGATATTTTTCATAATAAACTTAGTTTCAATCCTTGTTTTCGTGGAACTCGCTCTCGGACTCTTAGATGCCTATTGTGATGAAGTGACCACTTGGGGTTTCAATCCTTGTTTTCGTGGAACTCGCTCTCGGACGACTCGCGGGCATCCCGGAAGCTTCCAGACAGCACTAGTTTCAATCCTTGTTTTCGTGGAACTCGCTCTCGGACGGGGATCGGCCTAGCCAGACGTTGATAGCTAACCGGTTTCAATCCTTGTTTTCGTGGAACTCGCTCTCGGACGATGCCATTGATCACTTGGTGGCCGACATAATTGGTGTTTCAATCCTTGTTTTCGTGGAACTCGCTCTCGGACAGCGCCGTTTTTTCGTCCTTTTCCTCGTTTCTCAGTGTCAAACCGGCCTTTTCAAACCCTCCGCACAGCATGAGTAGAATTTATTGAATCCTTTATAAATTCATTCCCGTCGGATGTCCCGGCCAATGGCACGCATTCTCAAAAAATGGTTCTTGCGACTATATCTAAAAAGTGTAGTGCCGGGATTTAAATTTTTTTATGACAGAACCACCAGTCCTCGCAGACCATGTCCCCGCCCGTCTTTCTCGTAGCTGCCGTCTTCTCGTCCGCCGGTGGCGGAATGATAACCTGGTCGCCGATCAGCTCGTTGTTCGGCCAGTTGGCGGGAGCTGCCACCTTGTGTTTATCCGCGGTCTGCAAAGCCTTCAGGGCCCTCAAGATCTCATCCATGTTGCGGCCTACCTCCTGCGGGTAGAAGAGAATCAGCCGAACGGTCGCCTCCGGGTCCACCAGGAAAACGGCCCTGACTGTGTTGGTTCCTTTGCCTGGGTGAATCATGCCCATCCTGGCGGCGATCTTTCCCTGGTCGTCGGCGATGATGGGGAACTTGATCTCGACATGCAGGTTCTCTTTGATCCACTCTGTCCACTTCATGTGGGAGAAGACCTGATCGATGGACAGGCCGATGAGGCCGCAGTTCAGCTTGTCAAAATCCTCCCGCCTCTTCTCGAAGGCCACAAACTCCGTGGTGCAGACGGGCGTGAAGTCCGCAGGGTGGCTGAAGAGAACGAACCACTTTCCGGCAAAGGCATCGGGCAGCTTCATCATGCCGTGCGTGGTCTTGACCTCCATCTCCGGCATTTTGTCGCCGATGAGCGGAAAACCGCCCGCTCCGCCCATGCCGTGATGCATTCCCATGTGGCCCATGCCCATGCCCGTGCCCATATGACCCATTCCCATGCCGCCTATACCCTTGTGCTTTCCCTGTTGCATTTCCATCATACACATATTTTTGCCTCTGATTAATTTTAAGTGGTTTATCTAGTCAGCCGCGAATCTGCTGCAAAAAATTGCCGGATCTATTTTGGGCGTTCCAGTAATTAAAGGTTACTATTACCAAGTAATCAATCTTTGGAATGCTTTGGAATGCTTTGGAATGAAATAGTTCTCAATTGTTTTCTTATTTTGACGGTTAGCTTTAAGTCAATTGACGAAAACATAGCTTTGAGGTTTGGCTCATGTTCAAAGCTTGCAGCATTTTTGTCGTAATGGCCGTCCTGCTAACCGGCATCGCAGGCGCAGACTGGTTGGAAGGAGGATATGTCAGCAGCGGCAGCAGCGAGATGGCGCAGTATTTCGGCGATCCCATTTTCACATCCCCCGCCGGAAGCTATCTGTCTTCAGATCCTGCTCTGAGAGAGATGCAGGTATCAATGGATCGCCCCTTAACCGTGGGATCGGTGACGTCGAGGGCCGTCTCCAGCAAAAAGACGGCGGCAACCACCCAGACAACCGCTCAAATGACAAGCGCCGCCGGTAGCTGGAGCTTTACGCTCTCCGAGGGCAAGACAATATACCTGGAGCTGTACCAGTCAGGATCGAGAATCTTCGGGCGCGGCAGCATGACCGGAGGGCAGACCCAGGGCCGGACTACTTACGGAGCCCTGGCCAGCGGCACAGAATCCGGATCGTCAGTGGTTTTGGATGTTGTCCCTGAGACGGGAACGGATCTGTACTCGATGAAATTCGATCTGTTAAGGCTACATCTCTCCTCGGCTTACACGGTCTACAGGGCAGGAGCGCAGCCCGCGTCAGGAACGGCAAAGGCCATCAGGATGCCCTGAGAATGGTGAGAATAGAGTGAGAATAGGGGCAATTCATTTTTTTGCATTGACCGCTTCCCGGGGCTGCAAAGGTCCGGCAGAGACTTTCGACCATATTTTTTGATCACTCTCTGCCTTTCAATGGACCGTTTTTGTTCGCTTGAAGCAGTTCCGTGCTATGATTTTTCCAAAAGCTTTACCTGATTGGCTAAAATGATCCAAACCAATCAATGAATCCCTTCACTGCGATTTTTAAGCAAAATTTTGCAGGCGGCGCACTATAATCGCTAGTAAATGATTTACTGATGTTTATGAAATTAATACTATTATAGTTCCAAATAAATCTCTCGAAAAGTTTATAATAATGGAATGGATCGTAGAAAATATTTATGTTAATTAGAATTGTGTCAAAATAGTGTTAAAATAGCAATCATACTCATTAAAATTCAAAAGTAATGGATTCAGGGAGGGGTAGATTATGAAACATGCCAGCATTAAAGGCAAGATAACGATTATAATCCTACTTTTTATTTTGCTTTGCTTCGGACTATCATATGCCGCAGCGGTCTCGGAAAAAGGGAAAAATGCAACGGGCGGCGTGCCGTCATCTGACATCAATATCAATCTATCAGGTCGAATCCTGCTTCCAAGCGCCGATGCCAACGGCACGATAGCTCCCAATCTCAACGCAGAAATATACCTGAAGAAGCCGGGCAACATCGCAGAATACACCGTTTCAAGTAAGAGCAACGGCAGCTTCAAATTCAGTCCGTTCGCCCTCAAGCGGGGAAACAGCAACTTCACACTGGAGGCAAAGGCCAGCGGCTACAGCAACTGGAGTTTGAACTTTTCACCAACCTACAGCAGGAACTACGACGTCTATATTACCCTTGTACCAACTAATGATTTACTTTTTATAATATTTATGGTGCCCGCCATCCTGGGCCTCATCGCCTGGATCGCCATCCGAGGATCGAGAAGATTCGGTCGAACCATCTCAGTCTTCGTGATCGCCAATTATCTAATCGCTCTCTTGATCTGGGTAACCTCCAGCAAAGGCACGGCCAATATTTGGGATGATGTATATTTTCATAATATTAGTCTGGGAATAAAATGGCTATTTTTATATGTTCTTATCATTCTTTTATTGGAAATGCTTTTTATAGCCCTCTGGCCAAAAGTCTGGCCTCACCTGAAGGGACCGCTCGGCATCAAGGATTTAGATGGACAAGATGGAGAAACCTGTGGCGAATCCCGTCGATTGAATGCAACCGGACTTGTGGCCACAGTCACGGCCCTCTGGGTCTTAACCATCGCAGGCATGTTTTATGCCAACTTCCGCTATGGGGCTTGCGGAGTCACCATATTTAATCCCGGTTTGTATATTCCATTCTACATCCCCATTGCAGCCTTCCTGGGAATTCTGGTCTATGCAGCCACAAATATAAAAGAGAGCTTCGCATTTGGAGATTATACGTCCGTATACCGAAACAAGCAACTGGCTCTGGGTGAGCGCGTTCTCATAGGCCCATACATCGCCATTTTGGCCTATTTGATGCTCTTCCGGTTAGTCTCAGACCAGGTGAAGCCCATCTCGACCGGCTACGGTGCACTGGTCGCGGCACTGTCCCTTGCTTTCTTCACCGGCCTCTTCGTCAAGCCGGTATTGAGCTATCTGGAAAAGATTGCAGTAAAAATGCTTCCGCAGAGCGATCAGATCGAGCTGAAGGAGAGGGATAAGGCCAACGAGGATCTCACCGATATGCTGGGCCTCAGCGACACGCTGGCGTTGGAGCTGCAAGAGCATAAGATCTCCAAGATTGAGTCCTTAATGGACCTGACAGATGCGGACATTAAAAAGATATTCGGCAAATTCGAGACGGTATCCCTCAGTCAATTGCTCGGCGGACGCTATATGGCCAAATTGTATATAAAAGAAATTCGCGCTCTGAAAAATTTACTGAAACTGAAGCCTGAGCAAATCGATGACTTGAAGTCGAATCAAGCAGCATGCATACGGCGCATATCCACTTTGACAGAAGCCAAATTGAAAAGCTGCATGGACCTTGCCATATCGGATGATGTCAGTGCTTCGGATGTAATAGAAAAAGCGAAGGCTATATCCTGTCTTTACGATGAATTGAGAGTAGACGACCTCATAAATCCATCGAAATCAGATCCAAAAATATCGAAAATCACAGATGAGCTGATCAGGAGGAACATTACATCCTTCGACGACATCCACACCAAGCTAATAACCGAAGATAAATCCACCAAACCGCAAGGAGAACATGTCGAGTTCAAAAAATCAAAGGCATACGAATTCCTGGAGGCAATCGACGTCCTATCTGATAGAGAGTCGGCAGTTGTATCTCCTTTGCCCATAAAGGATGCTGCATCAATTGCGACAGACCTGGAAAAACTGAAGACGCCGATTCCATTCGACAAAATTGCCAGAGCTGGCATTCTCACATTTGATGATGCAATGTCGATTTCAGGCTGCGCCCTGGATAAATACAGGACGGATGATGATAAGGATGTCTTTTCATTTATTATGAACGTAAACGCGCTTGAGCCGGCGACCAAGAAAGGCATAGGGAAAATAGCTATAGCGGATATCGATCTCTGCAGAGCAACATTGAAGAAGATCGCCGAAAAATCAAGCGGCTTCCCTGCTGATGAACTGAAGGATATGAACATCAATGAATTCAGGGATGTACTCAGCAGCGATGTGCTGAAATTCCTAAAGGTGGTATATGAACTGACTTCGGAACAGCAAAGCGCGCTGAAGGATATAAAACTCAAGGACCTGGCCGATTACTTCAGCATCTGAATCGGCCCGACCGGCGATCTGCATTCAACCAAAACCAAAGCTGCGGCGCTATGCCGCAGCCAGGCCATTTTTGTATTTTTAAATTTATTGAACAGAAGATCGCCAAAAAATGAGACTCAAGATAAATTATAATTTTCCATTCTTTTTATATTGCTTATGTCTCTCATAAGCCACCCTGGATAGCTTATCCGCTTCTTCATTCTCTTCCCGCGGCACCCACACGAGACTCACATCCTTTCCCTGCAGCAGCTTCTTGATCTCTGGCACATACTTCTTGGAGGTGGCGGAGTTGACCCGGTACTGGCCGTTCATCTGCTTGATCACCAGCTCCGAATCGCCTTTGATCACGATCTTCTCTGTGATCTCCTCATCCGCGATCCACTGGGCGGCGGCCATCAGCCCCTCGTATTCCGCCACGTTGTTGGTCATGCCTTTTCCCTCGCCTACGGCGCGAAAGCCCTGGTGAATGAGCTTTCCGTCCCGGTGGGCCAGGTAGCCGTAAGCGGCCACGCCGCCGGGATTCTTTGGGTAACATAGCCCATCAAAGTGAATTGTGATCATCACCGTTCATCCACCTTTCGCATTCCACCTCAACCCATCTTCATCCATCTTCATCGATCATCATCCATCTATTTTCATTGATACTATTTATGCACAAATATTTTTCCATGCATTGCAGAGGACTGGAACGTGCAACCTGCAGTGTGCCTGTCGCGCACCTCTCTCATCACTGCGATTATATTTCCAGTAAGTCCTCCGACCGGAAAACTATTTCCTTACTGCTGCTATAATAATTATCAGCCTTCGTCCGCGGTCTTGCGGCAGGACAAAAGAGCAGGAAATCATCATTTTATATAGATGGCTCTGCAATGAGTCTGAGGACATATTGGCACTAAGAGAGGCACAAGAGGTTGAGCATTTAGCATGAGAGTTGCCGTCATCGGAGGTGGCGTGGGGGGAGCCGAGCTGATAAGAGTGGCCGCCCCAGGCCCGTTGGAGTTTACCCTGATCGAGCCCAAAAGGCAGATTGAGATGCAGGCACTGTACCCGGAGTACCTGGGCGGAGTGGCCAGGCTGCAGGATCTGGCCGCGCCCCTCAAACCGTTTTGCGAGCGCACGGGAACCAAGCACATTCAGGAGAAGGCATTGCGCCTGGAGGGCAATACGGTGGTCTGCGAGCACAGCACCGTCGAGTTCGACTATTGCGTGATAGCGACGGGCGCGGCGCAAAACTACTTCGGGATTAAGGGCGTCGAGAACACATTCTCCATCAATACTCTGGAGGAGACCAAGAGAGCGCGCAGGTTCGTGGAAGACGAGAATCCGGAGCGCATTATGATCATGGGCTCCGGGCTTACCGGCGTTGAGGCGGCGGCCATCCTGGCGGAAAGCATGGACGCCAGCATTTACGTCGTCGAAGCCAAGGACCGCATCCTTCCGCCGTTCTCGCTGCAAACCTCGCAACTCGTGGAAAAGGAACTCTCCAAAAGAGGCGTCAGCATCCTCACCTCGACGATGGTCACCGAGGTCAAGAAGGACTGCATCATGTTCGCCGACGGCTCCTGTCTGGACTGCGACATGGCCATCTGGACGGCAGGGGTCAAGCCCTCTCAGTTCGTAGCCGACCTGGACCTGCCCAAGAAGAACGGCTGGATTCTCGTTGATGACTACCTGCGCGCCAAAGACAACATCTTCGTCATCGGCGACGCAGCATGGATCGAGATCGACGGAAAGCTTGCCACCAAGACCGGCCTTGAGGCGGAGCGGCACGCCAAGCACACGGCGCAAAATCTGCTCCACCTGACCGAGGACAGGCCGCTGGAGAAGTACGCGATTCGCGCCAGCACGGACAATCAGGTGGCCCTGATCTCGCTGGGCTGCGACTGCGCCGTGGGCGTGGTGGGGAAGATGTGCATCGGCGTTCCCACCCGATTGATCTACTCAGTCAAGAGCTGGATAGACAAGTCATTTATCAAGCGGTTTAAATAAAACATATGGGGAGGCGGAGAACGCATCTGTGATCATTTCTCTTGCCTCCCTCTCAAAATTAGATTGGCATTTGATCTTTTCAGGCCGCGATCTATGAGAGCACCAGGTGCTTGTTGTAGCTCAGCACATCCGCCATCGTATCCGTTCCCTTCACGGAGCCGGGAAAGTTGGTGAAGATGACGCGCTTGGCATTGATGCCCTTGTCCTTGAGGGCTTCCTCGATGCCTTTGGCAAGCTCGCCTGACTGCATGTTCTCGATGACATAGGCTACGCCCCTGTACTTTTCCGGATCGGCGTTTATGTCGTCCACGACCTTAGCCGGGGTTTTGGTGCCGTTCATGTAGAACTCGGGGGCGAAGATGTTCACCACATCCATGCCCAGCCAGTTCTTGACCGGGTCCTGCTGCCAGACCATGACAACTACCCTGGTCTCGTTCAACTGCTTCTTCTCGTCGGCTGTAGGCTCTACGGCATCGAAGGTCCCGGTATAATTATTCAACCGCTCCTCGTAGTAGGTCTTGTTTGTGGGGTCTCTCTCGGCCAGCCATCCCTCGACCTGTCCCGCCAATAGCCTGGAGTTCGTGGGGGTGTTCCATCCCGGCAGCTTGGAGACAGTCAGCCACTCAACGCTCCCGTAGTCGTTGGCCTTCATGAAATCGTTCACCGCAGGCATATTGTACTGTCGATCGTTGCTGTCGTTGTATGCTGCGAACATATTTGCGCTCTTGATGAAGTCCTTGTTGAGTTGAATGCGGTTGGGAATTATGTCCGACTGCAGGTGGGGGCACAATGTTGGATCGGCGATTGATATCGCTTCAACATTTTCGCCGCCGATGTAGGTTATTGGGTCCATAATGACGCTGGTGGTGCACACGACCCTGAACGCCGGGCTTGCGGAGACTGCCGGAAACGCCAGCAAGACGGCCAGCGCCAGCAGGATTATGCTGTAAAGTCTATTGTGTGACATGATGGCCGATGAGTATTACGAACTATTTAAGAGTTATCATTTAATACTACTGATTGCGATAATCATGTAATAGCTTCGGTAAAAAAAAAAACGCCGGTGAATTAAGATCTATCTGAGCCCATCGTGCTGATCCAAATATTTATAAAATTTTAATTATTTAGTTTGATTCTCGCTGGACGAAAATGCATTCTCGCCGGATCAAAATCAATGCATTCGGGCAGTGACCTTTCTTTTTGGCGATATGGTCACAGCCAGCCCGAAGGTGCAGGTGAGCAGCAATGCCACCAGCGGCGCTACCGGAAGCGTGTACTCAAATCCCGCCCAAACCCCGATTGCGCTCACCAGCAGGGCTACCAGCGGCGCGACGATGAACATGCTCTTCACATTAAAGCAAAACTGGCTGGCGATGGAGGCTGGCGTGACCAGCCAGACGAATATGAGAAGACCGCCCACGATGTTCAGGCAGAGGGCCACAGACAGCGCAATGATGAAGAGCAGCATGTAGTAGACGACCTTAACCTGCATTCCGGATGCTTGAGCGATCTTCATGTTGAACATGATGGCGCAGATCTCTTTGTAAAAGAGCAGCACGAAGAGGACGGAGAGCAGCGAGACGGCGGCCAGGGCATAGATCTCCTCCCGGTAGAGAGAGACGACATCGCCGAAGAGCAGGCTGCCTGCAGAAAGGCCCCGGCCCAAATACTGCATGTAGGAGATGAGAAAGATGGCCACAGCCATGCTCATGGCGAAGATGACGCCAAGCGTCGCATCTGCGGCCATCTTGGCTTTGTCGCTCACGGGTCCGATGAGGGCCGCCACCGCCATGCTGAATGCGATGGCCGCGAGCTGTGCGCTCGTCTCCAGGAACATGCCGATGGAAGCACCGGCGAATGCCGCGTGCGACATGGTGAATCCGATGGACGAGAGGTTCATGCGGGATATGATGACGCCGAGGATGCTGCAAGCGATGGAGGCGAAGATCATCGCTTCCAGGGCGTGGCATACCACATTATTATGAATCAGAGGCTCCAGCACCCTCTCGCCTCCGTTTTTCCGGCCTTTGCACCTTTGCATTGAATGATTTTTGGGGCATCCAGGAATACCACATTCTCGACCCGCCGATTTGCGTTCGCCATTGCATATGCTTTGCCTTCGCTGTAAAAATAGATTTTGTTTGGGCATGTTTTGCGGGCACTGACAGACTGCCGACTCGAAATCCATCCTGATTCGGGCTGCAGAGATCTGCAAATATCTTTAGCAGTATAATAATTAATTTTTTAGTAAGAATCTCATAATATTACTGGAATGTCCTGGCGAGATATCTTCCGTCTATCTATCACTTTTACGACTGATTTTGCATCCCGCACCTTTCGATAGGGTGTCATTTCGCCTGATGGAATAAGGTCTGATTGGCAGTCCAGGCCGGTTGCAGCCGATATTTCCTCCTTGAGTCCGGAAAGATCGCAATTGGTCTTTTCATCATAGCCTTCGAGCTTGACGACCACTTTATCTTCGAATATATCTACATGATAATTTAAGAAGAGGCCGTGTTTGTAGATAATGTCTTCAAAGTCGAGGTTTCCCAGGATTTTGTTATTGATATCCACAGAAAGCTCGTATCGGCCATGAGGGTATATCGATCTCTTGTAGCCGTAAGGGCAATCGGATCTTTTGATGGTCACCAAATCATCGAGCAGGTACTTCACCATTGGAGTCGACGCTCGGACGAGACTGGTAAAACATAGCCTTCCTGTGCCGTATCCTCCGATTTTTTTCATATTGCCGTCATACAGTTCGATCTCCAGGAGATTGTCGATCAAGTGCATCTCGCCGCAAGGGCACTGCAGGGATACGAATCCATCGACGGACGCATAGGTGTTGATGTGAGTAATCCCAAAATGCTCTTCAATTCGGCGCTGTCGGGAAAGGGCGCAGGGCTCTGCCGTGGACAGCAAAAACTTGAGCTTTTCCAAAACATCGTCGTACTCGCGAGGATAGTCGATCTTTATGATCTTCATCCACGACATGAAGTCGAGCGGCGTGGCACTGATTGCGCTCGGCCTGAGCTTGACGATGGTCTTGGCCATCCTCTCCGGCGTGGCAATGGTGGAGCGGGTGCCGAGCTGCGCCACGGTGAATCCGGCCTTCTGAAGAATCGCTCCGAAGGTGAATCCTGCGATGGTGAAACCGAAGGTGAGGCCGTTTATGGCTATGCGTCTCTCTTTGGCCGCAGCTATCATGGCCGTAGAATATGGGCTCAAGAGACTTAGCGTCACCAGGCCGCTGAAATCCTTTTTGGTAAAAAATGCAGGCGTAGGTGATCCGGAGCTTCCGGATGTCTCACCGTACATGAATACCTTGTTCGCAAATTCCCGGCTGAGCAGATCAAACGGACTGACGCCTTTCAGATCATATTTGGTAACCACGGGGAGGCCGTCAAAATCGTCCAATGAGCGGCCTTGATAGTGGTGATGGTAAAATTCCGTTTGGGAATATGCATATTGTGCCATCTTTAATGGAGTTTTGCCTTTGAGTTTCAGGAAAAGACTTACCAGGCGTGCTTTTAGTTTATCCACAATAACCCTCAGTGAATCATAAATATCTTTGAATGATGAAATACTTTTTGGTCATTAACATTTAAAAATTTTGGGATTTTTCTCTTTAAAAATTTGCTTACAATTAACTCAGCTTATTGAAAAAATAGCCTCATATATTCTCTTCTTCAATACCTCCGAAAGTATATCAAGAAAATCCTCATCAATTATTATTTAATCAGTAAATATTTGAGATTTTTTGCGTCTTCTCTATTATTGACGATGGACTGTCACATCAAGTTGGACAATTAGTCATTTAATGCCCAATAGCATTTCAACGTATATTATTTAACTTCTGTCATATATTTTTAATTAGTTATCATAATGCAACATCCAAATAGTTAAAGAATCTATAAGATGTATCAGATGAAAATTTGTTGAACATTTACAAACAGATGGAGATTGATATCGATGAACAGCTTTGGCCTGGTCTTCAGGTGTACAACATGGGGAGAATCTCATGGAAAGGCCGTCGGTTGCGTGATCGATGGATGTCCGGCAGGTCTCGAGGTACAGCAGTCGGACATTCAAAAGGAGCTGGATTCGGATATTCCGGACAGCAGCCTGGGAACACCGAGAAAAGAGAAGAATAGATTTGAGATACTGTCTGGAATGCTGGATAATATTACATTGGGATCGCCGATATGCATCATGATCCATAATCGCGAAAATCATAAGGAAGATTATGAGCGCATCAGGCATTATTATCGGCCCGGCCATGCCGAATTTACCTTTCACAAACGCTATGGAATATACGATCCGTACGGAGGTGGAAGAGCTTCGGGCAGAGAGTCCATCGCCCGTCTGGCTGCCGGTGCCGTGGCGAAAAAGTTGCTGCACAGCCACAAGATTACGTTTAATAGCCAAGTTGAGGAGCTTGCAGGAATCGATTGTTCTTCCAAAGAGGGATTTGAGGCCGCCAAGAGAAAGTGCCTGGAGATCTCCGAAATGGAGACTCGACAGGAGGGATTGTTTCGCTCAACATCAGCGGCCTTCCAGCGGGCGTAGGCGGCCCGGTCTTCAACAAATTACACTCCCGGATAATGTATGCCTTGAGCACCATTGGCGGCGTCAAGGGCGTTGAAAGCGGCCTTGGAATCACTGCCGCCAGGATGACCGGCAGCGATTTCAACGATCCGTTCGGCATCAGCGGAGACCAGATCCTGCCCGTGAGCAATAACGCCGGAGGCGTCCTTGGCGGAATCAGCACCGGCCTTGATTTAAATTTTAGACTGGCCATAAAGCCCACGCCGTCCATCTTCATGCCTCAAAAAACCGTCAACTGGATGACAAAAACCGAGGAGTCGCTGCTGCTTCACGGAAGGTTCGACAAGAACTTTGCTCCCAGGGTGGCACCCATTGCGGAAGCTATGGCCGCGCTGGTGTTGGCGGATCAGATGATACTATCGGGATACATAAATCCGGTAAGGTTTGAACCATGGCAGGATCAATAGCGAAGGCCCGCCCAGAAGTGATTGCCGCCTCCTTGACTGCAAACAAAACAAGGATGGGCGTGACGGTTGCACTTGCAGCCTCCGCTGCATCCCTGTTGGTATTTGGCCTGTTTAAAAACATGGACTTTATCCGGTCCACGGCCACTTACGGCAACTTCGACGTTCCCGGCACGGAAAGCTGGGTAATGAAACTGTCGCCCGGCATCAGCGACCTGGCATCGTCGATTGTGTACGGAAATTTTCACATAGTGCCGCTGATATTCATTGGCACCCTGTTCATCTTGATGCTAGCAGCATCACTCTACAAAAATACCATAGACCTTGTCCCAAGGATGCTGACACTGTGGAGCATGTTCGCCCTTTCCAGGCTGGGAGTATTCAGGGTATCCGGCATCTGTCCCGTCTCCCGGACGACCTTCGGCTCCTTCAATTTCCTGAATTGCCAGGCCTGTGAGATGGCCACCGGTGCGTGCCCCATCGGCATGATGCAGTGGAGCCTCATGAAGGGCGAATTCCCGGCGCTGGTGCTGGGCGTCGTGGTCCTCAGCGGCGCGCTCTTGGGCAGGGCGGTATGCGGCTGGATGTGCCCCTTCGGATTTCTCTCCGACGTGCTCGACCGGATATCGCAAAAGAGGCTGCATCTCCCGGCATGGCTCGGCTATGCCAAATTCCTGGTCCTTGCATTTCTGTTCACCTCCTTCCTCTGGCCGTCTGCGCTCTTTTGCACCTACCTATGCCAGAGCGGAACCGTCTTCGGCATCACGCCCTACTACTTGACTACCGGCCTGCCGGCCCTAAAGCTCGCTTTGCAGGGCGGGATGACGAATATGCTCTACTACCATCTCTTCTTCGGCCTGCTTCTTGTGCTCGGCGTAGTTCTTGTGAGCGGCAGGTGGTTTTGCCGCTATCTCTGCCCGCTGGGGGCCACTTACGGCCTCTTCAACTACATCTCTCCGCTGAAGGTTCTGCATAGCGATGCGGCCTGCAACCACTGCGGCCAGTGCTCGAAGCTCTGCCCGATGGACGTGAAAAAGGAGAACGGCAGCTTCCTGGATGTAACGGGGTGCATAAAGTGCGGGAGGTGCGTGAAGGCGTGCAAGATGAATGCCAGGAGCTTCTCGTGGTCCGGCGGGCCGCTGGCATTCCCGAAGAAAAATAAAACCGAAAAAAGCCATCTGCAAATGCAAAACAAACTTTAAAACAAATTCTAAAAATCCCAACAAGCTTTAGATCGCCGGAAACCCAAAAACCACAGTCCCAATAAAAGAGAACCGGAGATTCTAAGGCCCTCAAATGGCCTGGATCTCCTCGCGAGTGGCGATCTTGACGCCCATCTCGCTCAGGACTTTCCTCGCCTTGGCGATGTCGTCCACCCGCAGGATGAGCATGGCCTTCTGTGCCTTGGCCGTGACGAAGGCGTAGGCGTAGTCCACGTTCACATTGCTCTGGCCGAGGGTGTTCACGATCTCGTACAGGCCGCCCGGCGTGTCCTTCATCTCCACTGCCAGGACATCGGTCATGGAGACGGTGAAGGCGCTCTCCTTCAGAACCTTGTATCCCTTCTCCGGGTCGTCCACGACCATGCGGATGACGCCGAAGTCTCCCGCTTCCGCGATCGTGAGGGCGCGGATGTTCACACCTGCATCGGATAGCGTCTTTGCCACCTTGGCCGTCCTTCCCGGACGGTTCTCCACAAAAAGGGAAATTTGTTTGATCTCTGCCATGAAAATGCCCCACCTAAATCTTTCTGTTATCGGTAACTCTCTTGGCCTTGCCCATGCTGCGCGGGATGGTGCCGGGCTCGACCAGATCTACCTCTGCTGCTATGTTCAGCACGGCTTTTAATTCTTTTGAGACTTTCTTCTTCAGCTTCATCAGGTCGCCGATCTTGTCGGAGAAGCCAGCCGAGGTCAGTTCCACGCGCACTGACATCATATCGAGCGGCCCCTTGCGGTCGACGATTATCTCCCAGTGGTCGCCCACCTCCGGGATGTTCATGAGCACCGACTCCACCTGGCTTGGGAAGACGTTGATGCCGCGAATGATGAGCATGTCGTCCGTGCGGCCCAGGATTCTCAGGATTCTGGGGTGGGTGCGCCCGCACTCGCAGGGCTCGTTGGTCATGATGGACAGGTCGCCGATGCGGTAGCGGATGAGAGGCAGAGCGAATTTATGCAGCGTGGTGAAGACCAGCTCACCCCGTTCGCCGTCCGCCACGGGCTCTCCGGTCTTGGGGTCGATGACCTCGGTCAGGAACATGTCGCCCCAGACGTGGATGCCCTTCTTGCAGTAGCACTCCGTGAACAGAGGGCCGGAGATCTCGCTGGTGCCGTAGATATCGTAGGCCTTGATGCCGGTGGCTTCCTCGATCCGATCTCGCGTCTCCAGAGACCAGGGCTCGGCTCCGAAGATGCCCGCCTTGAGCTTGGTGTCGTTTCTGATGGAGACGCCCATCTTCTCCGCCACTTCCATGATGTGCAGGAAGTAGGACGGCGTGCAGGCGATGGCGGTGGTGCCGAGGTCCTGCATCAGCTCAATCTGGCGCTCCGTGCTGCCGGTGCCGACAGGCAGCACTGCTGCACCGATGCGCTCTGCGCCGTAGTGCGCCCCAAGTCCGCCGGTGAAGAGGCCGTAGCCGTAGGCCACCTGCACCACATCGTCACTGCCAAGGCCGATGGACGTGAAGGCTCTGGCCAGCGACTCGGACCAGGTCTCGATGTCGCCCTTGGTGTAGCCGACGACGGTCGGTTTGCCGGTGGTGCCGCTGGATACGTGATAGCGAACCACCTGGCTCTTGGGGGCGCTGAACATGCCGGTCGGGTAGTTGTCCCGCAAGTCCACCTTGCGGGTGAAGGGCAGCTTCGTGATATCTGCCAGGGTCTTGATGTCGCTCGGCTCGACGCCCGCCTCATTGAATCTCCTCCTGTAGAAAGTAGAATGATCGTAGACGTAACGAACAATGGACTTCAGCCTATCCTCTTGAAGGGCATGCAGATCTTCCAGAGGCATGCGCTCGATATGCGGGTCCCAATAACCAGACATTGATGATCAACCTGAGGCAATGAACACGCGGATGGATAAAAAGCAATCGATCAACTAATCGATCGCAGAGAGATGAAAACTCTGCAGGTACGCGCTTCAGTCATTTTCTTCGTAAAGATTTATATCCATTATCGCATTGTTCCATGCAATTCTGGAGGAAGTGTGGCGGCATCGTTCACGGTATGCAGCAGGATAATCGGCATCGATGGCTGCCCGATCGGAAAGCATCAACAGGAGTGCCGTCCAAGATGATTCGCTTAAAAGTGTTCGTCAGTTCCGTGCAAAAGGAGATGGAGAAAGAACGGCAGGCACTCAAGGCCTATCTCAAGGATGACGCCTTGCTGTGCCGTTTCTTCGATGTTTTTCTCTTCGAAGACCTTCCGGCAGCCGACCGTCGTGCCGATGCAGTCTATCTCAATGAGGTCGCATCTTGCGACATCTACATAGCCCTCCTTGGCAATGAATACGGAAGGGCGGATGAGAGCGGCCTTTCGCCCACGCACCGCGAGTTTAGCGAAGCCACACGCCTTGGCAAACATCGCCTTGTTTTCGTCAAAGGAGTGGGCGATTCAGACAGGCATCCAAAGATGCAGGCTTTGATCGCTGAGGCGGGCGCTCAGTTAATTCGACGCCGGTTTCGCTCGACTGACGAGCTTCTTCCATCCGTCTATGCCAGTCTGGTGGAATTCCTGGCGGCCAAGCAACTGCTCCGTTTCGGTCCGTTCGATGCCGCTTCCTGTCCGGACGCCGCCATGCAAGACCTGTCCGAGGAGAAAATACGGCTCTTCCTGGGAATAGCCCGCCGCGCCAGAGGCTTTCCGCTGCCCGAGGACACTGAGCCGATTCATGTGCTGGAGCACCTGAACCTGCTCAAGAGCGGACAGCCGACCAATGCAGCGGTTTTGCTCTTCGGCAGAGAGCCGCAGCGTTTTCTTATCTCCTCAGAGGTCAAATGCGCTCACTTTCATGGAACCGATGTTAGAAAGCCCATACCGTTCTACCAGGTTTACAAGGGAACCGCATTCGATCTGGTGGATCAAGCGGTGGACTTTGTGCTGTCCAAGATCGATCTGGCCGTGGGCACGCGAGCGAGAAGCACGCAAGCTCCGGTAGCCTACGAAATGCCGCCGGAGGTGGTGCGGGAGGCCATCGTTAATGCGGTCGCTCATCGCGACTACACCAGCAACGGCAGCGTTCAGGTGATGCTCTTCTCCGATCGGCTGGAGGTATGGAATCCAGGCACTTTGCCGCCCGCGCTGACGCTCGAACGTCTCCGGCAGCCGCACGGTTCGGTTCCCGGAAATCCTTTGCTGGCGGAATCGCTCTACCTCACTAAATATATCGAACGCATGGGCACCGGCGTTGGCGACATGATTGAGCGTTGCCGGAGCGTGGGCCTGCCTGAGCCGGAATTCTCCCTGACTGATGGCTTCGTCACCACCATCCGCCGCAAGCCTGACCAGGCCATCAAAGCTGTGACCGAGCAGATCACCCCCCAAGTCACCCCCCAAGACACCCACCCAGACACCCCCCCAGGCCCCCCCCCCGCCCCCCCACCACGCACCCACACTCGCGGAGTGCTCACGTGTT
>Ga0074198_1001176_pt1 | contig 19050 bp, 15 predicted proteins | sample EPASupsiteSAE323_FD_64527 | JGI IMG/M metagenome (GOLD analysis project Ga0074198, IMG submission 64527) | Bioremediated contaminated groundwater from EPA Superfund site, New Mexico - Sample SAE3-23 | ecosystem: Environmental > Aquatic > Deep subsurface > Groundwater > Contaminated ...
CCTTGCGCGTGATGTTTTCCTTTTTCGCTAGTCTTGAGCCGGCCTTGAAGACTTCTTCGAGGCTGTTTTGCGTCAATATCCGGATGCCGGCGTCGTCCTGGACCACGACCAGTTGCGCTCCAGCGTCAATCCCTGCATCCTGCCTGATGCTTAGCGGAAGCGTGAGCTGCCCGTTCCTCGTCATTTTCGTGATGCCGACGTTCATGATACCACCATTACTATTTTTAGTAATTTTACTATTTATTGGTTGGCATCCCTCAGTTGGCGTAGTCGTCCGGCGGCTTGTCGAGGGTCTCGTAGGTTTCCTTGTCCTCCTTGCGCAGGTACGCGAATGCAACGCCGCCGATTATCACGATTGCGGCAAGGTATGGCAGGTATTCGGAGAGCGAGAATGCGCCTCCTGCCTTGACAAGCACCGGGCTCGCACCTTCCTGCTGGAGCTGCTTTGCAAGGAGGTACGCCGAAAGGTAGTTCCCGTCAGAGGCGTCAGAGTCCGCTGCGAAAAGCGATGCCTGCGTGCTTGCACCAGTTGCCGACTGCCGTGCGATGTCAAGCTGGGCCTGCGTCACGGATGCAAGCTTTTCGGTATACCCGTTCAGCTGCCGCAAGAGGCTTTCCACATTGGAGTATTGGGCTGAAAGGTCTGCCTTGGCGGACGTGTTGAATGCCTTGGATGCAACCGGGTAGCTTTCCTTCAGCTTGTTCATGGCCTTCAGCAGCTGCTCGCGCACCTTCAGCGCTGCTGCGTGGTCGTAGCCCTCGCCCTTCAGGCGAGAATATGTTGCTGACGACTGGTTGGTTGAGAGTGCGGTCGCGTTGTCAAAACGCGACAAGGCAACGTTGGCCTGGGGGATGACGGTTGTCATGTATTCCGCGTAGTCTGAAAGCTTTCCATCGTATTCCTGTGCAAGCGCCGCGGCGTTCCGCTCGATTTCCTTCTGGTATTGCGAAAGCTTCTCGAACGCGGCAGGCCAGTCCTTTGCGGAAATCAGCGCCCTCGCTTCCTCAAGCCCGCGCTTGCAAGAAGGCTCGCTGCACAGCTTGTTCAGCGCAGAATATCTGTAGTTTGCGATTTCTTCCAGTTCGGAAAGCTTGGCCTGTGCTTTGTCGGCTGCTTTCTTTTGGGCAGCTGCGTCCGTTGTAAGCGTCGCGTTCTGCAGGATTGCCTGGGCCTCGCCAGCAATCTTGACAACCGACGAGTATTCGGGAAGTGCAGACGCGCTTGACAGCATTCTTTTGATGTCATCGAGCGCCTGCGCAACGGGGCTTGCCACCGTGCTTGTTGCGGGGCTGATCAGTCCCGCCTGCGCAAGCACGCTCAGCAGCGTCGCATCATAACCTGCAAGCAATATTCCCGCCTGGGTGGTGGCTGTTTGCGTGGAGTTGTCGCATTCCAAAGTCAGCATCGCCTTCTTCTCCTGGCCTTTTGCCCACTTTCCCGAATATGCTAGCTGGATGTCGTTTCCTGCGCGCACGTACGTAAAGTCCGCCGACTCAGCGGTGAACACGCGTGCTGACGCGCACTCAACCTGAGTGTAGGTAATCTTCGGGCTCTGCAGTTCCTCAAAGACATTTGTGTATGACAGTTCAATCTGCGTCCGCTGGGAATAGATTTGGGTTTTTTTCTCTACAAGGAAAAACGGCGACGACGTGCCGGACTCGATTACGACCACCAGCTCGTTGCGCCCCGCCTTGGCTGGCACCAGGAATGCCGCGGTGGTGGCTGATTGGTATTGCTTGGCGTAGCCTGCCTGCGAGTATGCGGTTGCGCCCGCTGGCACCGCAACCTCCACAAGCACGTCGCACTCCGTTTCGGACTCGAAAGTTATTGTCTTGGTTATGGCCGCGCCGCAAGAACCAGAATATGTTGTGGCAGTTGCCTCGCCTGTCTTTCTTGCGGCCACTAGAGCGTAGTCCACGTCAAGCGTGTATTCACCATACGCGGTCACGCCCTGCAGCCGAGCGTACACAATCCCGTTGACTTCGAAAAACTTTCCGGTATAGCCTGAAAGCGCCGCGCCGTCAGGTATGCTGAACAGCTTGAGTTGGATGGTCCCCTCGTAGCCAATGCCAAGCGGGTTCCTGCACGAAAAGCCCCTCCTTATCGTGGCCTGCTTTCCTAGTTCAACAAGCGCGCTTTTTTGTGCCACCTCGTAAAGGCCCTGCTGCATCGCTTCCTGTATCTTCGCGCCAAGCCCGGACTTTGACGCGATGATTACGCGCGAAAGGAACTCGGTAATTTCTGAAAGTCTTCCAAGCCCGCTCCTGGCATCAAGCCTGCCTGATGGAAAATACGTGCCATACGCGTCAAGCTTTGCAAGGTCGGATACTGGAAACAGCGCCTCAAGGGAGCGCGCGTCGGCGTACTGGGAATTCAACGTCGAGGAGTACCTCGCAGCCGCCCTCTCGACTATTTTTGCATCCATCAGGGAAATTTGCTGCTGGAACGCCGCAAGCTCTTGCGTTGAAAGCGTGGCTTTTCCTGCCTTTGCAAGGTCAAGCGACTGCTTAATTGTGCCTGCCACCTGCGTCTCGTATTGTACCGATACGCCGTCCTTGGCGGCCCGTGAAAGCAGGTCCGAAAGTTCGGCGTGCATCGAACAGACCAGGCTGAAAAGCGCGTTGCCGTTGCCTTCTGCAAGCGAAGCCTCGATTTTTTCAATGCCAGAAAGCAAGTCCGCGCACGCCGAGAGTCTTTGCGCAAGGTTGTTGGTGGAATCGGCATACCCGTTTTCAAGGGATGAGAGGAGTTCCTCCAGTTTCTGCGCTGCAAGCGCGTCGGTGCCCCTAAGCTCTTCGATTTGTTGCCGGATTTTTGCAACCCGTTGCGCAATCTCGTTGTCAAGCCCGCTTTCCAGTGCAGTTGCCTCGTCGGTCTTGCTTTCAAGAGTCTCAACTGCCTTTTCGAACGCGTTTTGGGCGTCGCCGTACCTGGCGATGCTTTCGGACTCGTAGCCGTACTGCATCGCCTTGGTTGAGAATTCCGCAAGGCTCATGTTGTTTTTTGCGGAAATGATTGCTTCCTGCGCCAGGCGTTCGGTCTCGCGGTACCCACCAACCTTGGCTGTTGTGCCAAGAAAGCGCGTCGGCAGTTTGGAAAACAGCCCGAGGCCATCCAGTTCCGCAAGCCCGTCAGCCTGGTATCTTTTCAGGCTGCTTTCGGCAAGCGCCTGTGCTGCCTCCGCATCCTTTTTCTGCCTTGCAAAAGCCGCGTCAAGCGAAACCAGCGCGTCGGCGATTTCAGCGTCAAACGAGTATATCTCGGAAAGAACAGAGTCGCGCGAAACGCCTTCCACCAGCGCGGTTTTTGCGTCGCGCGGGGAGAACAGCGCACCGTCAGTTGCCTCGGCCTGGGCGATTACGCGCAACTTGAGCGCGCGCTGGGCAAGCGAGTCTGAGCCGGCGGTATTGGCGTCGAAGTCCGCCGTAATCTGTGAAAGCTTTGCGCGCACCATCTCGCACTTGCCAGCAGGCCCGGAGTCGCCGTAGGCTCGCCTGAATGATTCTGCCTTTGCCGAGAGCTTTTCCCAAGCCTGCGCGTCCGAAAGCAGCACCAGCTTTATGGCTTCGAATGATTCCGCGTTGCAGGGCCTTGCAAACGAGTTGAGTGCAGCCTCCAGGGAATCCGAAGGGATGATGGTGTTGGTGGAGTATATCATCTGCACGAACGCCTTGATTGAGGCGATTGCCTGCTCGACAACACCCGAAAGCCCCTGTGCACGCTCCAGCGCCTGCCTTGCGGTCGCCTCGCTCTGCGCGTATTCGGAAGCTCCTGTGCTTGCAAGGCTTATTTCGTTCTTTTCAATGGCCTGGCAGGTGGGCATGAAATCCTTTACTGTTCCCATTGCACTCTTTTGGGGCGCGTCGAAAACGTAAGAATATTTTTGCAGGCTTGGAGTCTGGGTGGTGGTCAGCCCGATGCAAAAACTTGTCAGTAATGCGACTATTGTGAATATGGTTGCAATTGCCTTTGCGTGTCCGAAGTCCATAGCACAGGCTAGTGGGTTTTTGGCGTTTTATTGCAGGGCTGCAATTTGGCCTAACCTTTTGTTAAACTATTTGTTTTCCCCCACCGGCAAGGGTGTAACTCAACCGTTTTATTGCCTTTCAGGCCCAATTCCCTACAGGGCAAAGAGAGGGTTTAGATGAGGGTATTCAAGCACGGCGACTCACTGGCAGTCGTGATTCCGCCTGCAATCAAGGCAAGCTCGCAGGTGGCAGAGAACGACGAGTTCGAGTTCTTCGAGCTCGAGCCCGGCATCGTCGTACTTGTCAACAAAGCCAAGCTTTCGGCGATAGTGAAGGAAAAGGCAACTGCGCTTTTGCTGAAAAAGGCAATGGACGCGCCAGCAGCATCAGCAGCAGAACCTTCTTTTGTTCCGGCTTCATCAATTCAATCCCAACCCTCCAGAAAACAGAATTCCTATTCCGGCCCGGTCCCTGAGTTTGTCAGCGCAGCAGAGCTTGCCAAGAGCACTCCTGTTGCAAACAAGTCAATTGACGCAATCCTTGGCGGAAACGGGTATGCAATCCTTGACGAGCCGGCTGCAAAAATCGCTTCCAAGGAACTGGAGTCGTTCCTTTCGCACGGCGATGTGTACGGCGCGAAGGGCTTTGACAACAAGTTCTACGTAATCAGCCGCGAGCAGTTCGAGCCCCTTGCCGAAAAGATTGCAAGCCGCATCACGCGCGGCACCGAGATAGTTCCCGCAAAGGCCGCAGAGGCGCTCAAGGAGGACCCCATAAAGGTCGCCTGCTGCCTTCACGTGCTCAAGGAGCGCGGGGATGCGCTTGAGAAGAAGCGCGGCATATTCATGCTCCTTGATTAGGATTGGTTTGGAATAGCGTCTTGGTTATATTCATCAAAACATTACTGGTCTTTATGAAATCCGGTTCCAAGGAATCCAACCGCGCGGCTGCAATCAACTTTTTCTACGAAGCAGGCGCGTTGAAGAATCTCCCCCGCTCGGGCTGGAGGCTTGCAGGAATCAAGAACGCTGAAAGCACTGCTGACCACTCGCACCGCGCAGCAATAATCGCCTACACCATTGCAAAGATGGAGGGCGCAAACGCCGAGCGGGCTGCAACGCTTGCGGTTTTCCACGACCTGCCCGAGGCCCGCATCGGCGAGCTTGACAAGATAATGGCGTCCTACCACGACAAGAAGGCCGCCGAGCTCAAGGCGGTCAAGGAAAGCGAAGCAAGCGCGTTGTTTGGCGGAAAGTGGTATGCAGACATCATCGCTGAAGTCGAGGAAAAAAAGACTCCCGAGTCCAAGGCGGCAAACGATGCCGACTTGCTGGAGCTAGTGCTTACTGCAATCGAGTATTCACAGTCGGGGTTCTCAAAGGCCCGCGACTGGGCGCTTGCAAAACGCGACCGCATGCTCACGGAATCAGGGAAAAAATTGTACGATTCAGCTCTCAAGTCCGACTCGTCGGGCTGGTGGAAGAAAGTATGGCAAAAGCAGGGACTCTTGCGGACGGGCTAGTAATACGCGACGCAATACACGGCGACATCAGCATCGAGAGCGGCATGCTCTCCGTGCTTGACTCGCCGCAGATGCAGCGGCTGCGCTTCGTGCGCCAGTTAGGCACTACATATCTTACGTTCCCGTCCGCGCACCACTCGCGCTACGAGCATTCGCTTGGGACGTATTTCCTGACGCAGGAAATCTGCCAGCGCATAATGGGCGACTCCGATGATTCGCGCCACGTCATGCTTGCGGGCCTTCTCCACGACGTCGGGCACTCGGCGTTCTCGCACCTTTCCGAGCCCATAGTCAAAAAGTACACTGGAAAGACGCACGAGGACCTGGGCATCGCGCTTGTGAAGGGCGTGCTTGCGCAAGCAATCGAAAAGAACGGGTATTCCGTGCGCAAGCTCTGCGACATCCTTTCGGAAAAGAACAGGCTTGGCGCGGTGATATGGGGCGACCTTGGCACCGACCGGATGGACTACCTGCTGCGCGACTCCTATTTCTGCGGCGTATATTTCTCAGGCATCGACGCGCAGCGGCTCATCCGAGTTATGAAGATTTCCGACGAGGGTCTTGTCATCCCCCACAAGGACGTGAGCGCGGTTGCCGAAAGCCTCCTTGTTTCCCGACACCTCATGCGCACTTCAATCTACACGCACCACTCGGTGCGAATCGCGCAGGAGATGCTTAGGAAGTCGCTTGCCACGTCAGTTGAGAACGGCAACCTTCCAATTTCGGAGCTCCTCAACGGCGCAGACGACCACATCCTGTTTTCGCTCGTTCAAAAGGGCGACGGCCTTGCAAGGCGCGTGTCGCAGCGCAGGCTGTTCAAGCGCTCGTTCGAGACCGAACGCCTCAAGGATGCCAAGAAGCTGCTGCCGGAGCTTGAGGCGCAGCTGTCCGATGCCATAGGCGAGCAGAACTTCATAATAGCAACTCCCGAGGCTTCCTCTACCCAGATAAACTTCAAGATAGAGTACCGCGGCAAGATACGCGACCTGGTTGAGTATTCCTCGCTTGCGCGAGCACTCTCCAGCGCCAACACGCACGAGACCATCCTGGTGGCAACCGACCGAAGGAGCCGCGACAAGGCCCGCAAGGTATGCCACAAGCTATTGGATTAGTCCCTGCGCGATTCGGAGACTGTATGTGCCGCCTGAAGTGCTTTCGGACGCCTAGGCCCATTATATTCTCTGGGCGCTCTTTTCGTCGAATTTCACGTCGGGCCTGTCAAAAATCAGGTTGCCCTCCGCGTCCTTGACCCTTTTTACCGTAAAGTTCCTGCCGGATACCGGGTCGGTGAACTCCCACCATATCCAATGGTGGTCAAGGTGTTCGCCCAGGCGCATGCCCTCCGAATTGGGCGTTTCCAACAGGGGGCGGATGGATATCTTCGGCTTTCCCATGTCACTGTAGTGGACCTCGACGGTCTTGCCGATGTGGCCTTCGAGCTTTTTGAGCGCTTCAAAAACCATCGGGTTGGTTTTTGGTGCTTGTGTTTCTGCAGGCTTTGGCCTGAATTTGGCGGTTATCCTCTTTGGGAGGTCCGCGGCTCTCTTTAGGATTTCCATAATCCCAACTAGCCCGCGCCCGTTTAAAACCCCTCGTAGGGCTTAAGTCTTTTCGCGCTTGCGCTAAACAATCAGTACTTTTGCCAAAAGCGCATTTGGCTTTTTACTTCATCAGTCTGCCGACAACTATCTCAATGACTATTACAAGTATTGAGAAGCCGACGACCATCTGGGGCGTTATTCGCACCTTGCTTGACGTGACGTCGTAGTACCTTACAAGCCCAGCGCTTGACTGCGGGGCTGAAACCCTGTCTTCTGCCATAGGAATCGTTTTGTCTTTCGGCTGTTTTAAATATTCGCACAAATCACTCTTATCCTATATGCCCGGAGAGTACCAGCACACGCAGGAAGGCCCTTCGCTAGTGCAGACCATTCGAACCGACCTTCCGCGCATACTCGTCCTGATAGGGCTCTTGCTAATACTCCTTGTGCTCCTCACCAAGTTCCGCTGGATACACTGCAGCCAGGTGCTCAAGATCGGGCCCATCAACATGCCGACAAACTGGTGCGAAGTCTACTGCACTTACCTCAACGGCCCGGCATCCCGCATGGCCATAGTATATGGCGACGAGGGCATAGGCGACCCGGACAAGCTGTCCAACCGGATACAGTTGGAGCGGCAGAACCAGGCCAAGCCGTATACCGTGCCAATAATGCTCCGCATCGAGGACTTCGCCTACGAAAGCATCAAGGGCTACGACGTGGTGTTCTTCGAACGCTCGCGCCGCATCACGCCCGCACAGGCAACTGCCGTTAAGAAATACATTGCCTCAGGCGGCACCATCGTGTGGATTGGGGACGTGGGAATCGAGTACTATTACCAGCAGATTGACATCGACCAGGCGCTTGCGCTCAACTCGTCAGAGCCGTTCTACTACGAAAGCTTCATGCAGGACCTCAACACCACCAACGCCATGGGTGGCTTCGGGCCCCTTGCGGCGTTCCTCGGGGTCAAGTACCTGGAGACTGTGAACGCGACCACCAACGTCTCGATGGTGCGCGTGGCAAAGGACAACCTCATGATTGCCGACCTGGTGGACGAGGTGACGTTCGACTCCCCAACCCCGTTTGCAAAGGTCACCTTCAACCCCTCGGGGGCGTCGCAGGTCACCAAGCTCACGATTGGCTCTGCAAGCGTCCCCGGAATAGTCGAGGTGCGCAACCCGCGAGTGTCCGCAGTCTACGTGGCATTCCCGCTCGAGGAGTCGCCTTCGAAGGGTCTAATCAACAACCTGCTGGACTACCTGGTACTCTGCTAGAGCAGGCGGTTGGCGCTTCTAAAGAATCAGCAATTCCTTGCTTAGCCGCGTCAGGTTCCTGTGGCCGTTCTTTGTGACCACTACTGCGTCCTCTATGCGTACCCCGCCGATTTTGGGGTAGTATAATCCGGGTTCAACTGTCACCACGTTACCCGCATCAAGCCTTCCGCCTACTGGCGAAAGCCTTGGTTCCTCGTGGATGTCCAGGCCAAGGCCGTGGCCCAGGCTGTGTGTGAAGCCGAACAATCCTGCTTTTGTCGTTTTCCTTGGATAGCCCTTGGCTGCGAACTCGTCTGCCGCATAACTGTAAAGCTCGCTGCCAACCGCACCGTCGCGCAAGCGGTCCAGGCAACCTTGCTGGACTGCCTTCACGGTCTCGTACATGCGCACGAACTCCCTGGAAGGCTCTCCCTTGAACACCGTGCGCGTGACGTCGCCGTAATATCGTGTGGAGATGCTTTGCGGGAAGATGTCCAGTATTATCTGCCTGTCCTGCATAAGCTGGCCCGCGCCCCGCGCGTGCGGCATCGCAGTGTCGTCGCCTGAGCAAATGATTGTCTCGCCAGCTTCGAATCCGCGTATTGAAAGAAATCCCGCGATGCGCTGGTGCAAAAACTCGCTTGTGAGCGGCTTGTTGTCAAACAAGAGCCTTCCGGACTTGTCCGGCCGCGAGGCGTTGATTATCTCAATCGCCTCCTCTATTGCCTGCTGGGCGACCTCCTGTGAGTGCGCAAGCATGCGGATTTCGCGCTCAGTCTTTACCGCACGCTGCATGAAGAACTGCGGCCACTGCACTGCAGTAGTCTTGATTCCGTATTCGGCAAGCTTCTGGGAAAGCCCGGTTGGGAAGTCGTAGGGCACCGACGCGCTTTTGACTTTCTTTTTCAAAAGCGCCATTATGATTGCGCCCATCTTCTTCTCCGCATCAGTATTTGGTGTGGGAAGGGCCTCCACCCCGCACTTGGCAATCTTTTTTGCCCGCGAGCACTCAAGGCCGCTTGCAAACATCACTTTCTTCCTGCCCTGCTCCAGGTAAAGGAACGGGTCTGTTGTGGACATGCCTGTAGTGTAGTAGATGTCGGCGTCCTTTTCGCCGGAGGCAAAGATGAGCTTTGCTGTTGCGGCTGTCTTTTTCATCAAAGACAATAATCGCTGCCGGTGTTTAATGGGCTTTTGGAAGCCAAGCCGGTTGGCCGCGATGCTGGCAAGAAAATGAACTCAGAAAAAGAATGTTAAAAGGAAAAATAAAGAAAAAGAAAGGAAAATGGGAATTTATCCCACTATCTCTATTCCGTCGAAGTCGTCCTTGGGCTTGGCCTTCTTCGCTGCGCCTTCGTATGCGCGGCCAAGTATCTGCGGTGACTTGACTCCGGTGACGATGGCAGTGATTTCCATCTTGCCGTCGAAGTTGTTCATCACGCGCGCACCCCACTTGACTGATGCGGACGGGTCCATCTGCTCGGTAATCATCTCACCTGCGCGGATGGTGTCTCCAAGCGTGAGGTCAGCGCCTCCGGCAACGTGGATGATTGCGCCCTTTGCGCCTGCGAAGTCCACGTCAAGGAGCCTGTTCTCCATGACCCCCTTGCACGCGTCGTCCACTTTGTTGTTGCCCTTGCCCGAGCCGACTGCAATCATTCCGAGGTCTCCGTTGCCCATGATTGCACGCACGTCTGCAAAGTCGATGTTGACCATCGAAGGCTGTGTCAGTGTGAAGACAAGTCCTCCGATTGCCTTTGCAAGGATTTCGTCCGCAACCAGGAACGCCTGGTTCATCGGAAGGTTGGGCACAAGCTGCACGAGCCTGTTGTTGTCCAAGATGATGACTGAGTCGCAGCACTGGCGCATCTTCTGGATGCCCTCATCTGCCTTCTGGAGGCGTGCACGCTCAAGTGCGAACGGGTACGTGACCATTGCGACCACTATTGCGCCCTGCTCCTTTGCAATCTGGGCAATGACTGGTGCCGCTCCGGTACCGGTTCCTCCTCCCATTCCTGCAGTCAGGAACACAAGGTGGGTTCCCTCAAGCATCTTTGAGAGCTGCTCGCGGTCGGTCTCTGCGCACTTTGCTCCCACTTCGGGGTATCCTCCGCATCCAAGTCCGCGGGTGACGCTCTTTCCGATGAGGAGCTTGTTGATGTTCTCCGAAAGTATGTTCAGGTGCTGCCTGTCCGAGTTGGCCGCATAAAGGTGTGCGCCCTGCACTCCGAGCTTGGAGATGCGGTTGACTGTGTTGTTCCCGCCGCCTCCCACTCCGAATACGCTAATCTTGATTTCCTCGAATTCCTCGTTGGTCCTTTCCTTCCTCTGCGTTCCTCCTGTAGTAATAGCAGATTTCACGATGTCTTCCATTCCAGGGTCCCTCCTTTTTTCCTTGTGCAAATGTTATGTGCCGAGTTGCGGCAAAGCATTGTAGAGAAAAAATCCTTTTAAATACGACATTCGGGGAGCAAACTCTGTAGTTTAGCTGTCCAAACTGGTTCTAAAGGGGTTTTACCTCTCGCAAAAGCTAATGCGCCAATATTTTATAAGCTATTTAATGCATTTTGAGAGGCCGTTGTGGGGTTTGCGAGGGGAAAGCGGGGCTCTTTGCGCGCGTCAGGCTTTCTGCAGAAGTTTCGCGGCCTTTTTGATGAGCTTGGGACTGTCCACTGCATTGTAGAACTTAAGCTTATCAACGGCGTTTATGTCAATCCACTCGGCCATTGCCGCATACTTCTTTTCGTTTTCGTCAAAGAACTCGGTGGAAAGCTTTCCGCCGGTTACTTTGCACAGGTAATATCCGTAGATTGTGTGAACTAGCCGTTTGCTCATCGGAAGCTGGAAGAACGAATCTCCGAAATGGATTAGTTTTCCTACCTTGGCATCAAGTCCGGTTTCTTCCTTAACCTCGCGCACAAGTGCCTCTTCCAGCGTCTCTCCCAGTTCGACCCCTCCGCCCGGGAAGTCGTAGCCGTCAAGCTGCTTGGACAGCAGGATTTTGCCAGACTTGATTATGATTGCGTAAACTGATGGCCGAAATTTCAATTCACTTGCAGGAACCTCGAACTTGTTTCCGTCAATGTCGTGGCAAAAGACTTTCTTTCCGCCTTTTTTCTGGTTTGCCATCAAAATCATCCAAGAATCGAACCGAAGAAGCCTTTCTTCTTTTTCCTGCCCTTCTTTTCTACGATTGCGCCGGTGTCAAGGGCTTCAAGGTACTCGCGCTGCTGGGAGTTCAGGTGCGTCGGGGTCTCCACGATTACCCGCACAATTTCATCTCCCCGTCCGTCGCCGTCAAGCGAGGGCATCCCCTGGCCGCGCAGCCTGAACTTGGTGTGCGTCTGCGTGCCGGCAGGGATGCGGACGTCGGCATCGCCGCCGTCAATGGTCAGAACCGGTACGGTTGCGCCAAGCGCGGCCTGCGAGAATGAGATTTTCTTGTCAATGTGCAAGTCAAGCTCGTCAACTTGGAATGTGCTGTCCTGCTTTACTGACACTATGATGTAAAGGTCGCCCATCGAGGAGCCGTCCGAGGACGCCTCGCCCTGCTCGCGGAGCTTCAAGGTCATGCCGTCATAGACTCCGGCTGGGATCTTGACCGTAATCGTCTCCTGCTTTTGAGTGGTGCCTTTCCCCTGGCACTGCGAGCACTCCTTGTCGAAAGTCTTTCCTGTTCCCGAACAGGCCCTGCAGGCGCCTATTGTGACAAACTGGGTGTATCCGGCCCTGCGAACTTGCCTGGCCTGTCCTGAGCCGTTGCATGCAAGGCACTTTTTGACCTGAGAGCCGGGCTCTGCCCGCGTTCCCCTGCAGTGCGTGCACTGCACCGAGTGGTTTAAGCGTATGTCGCGTGTGGTTCCTGTGAATGCTTCCTTGAGCGTGATTTCAATCTCGTACTGCAGGCTCCTGCCGCGCTGCTGCATCGCCTGGCCTGCGAACTGCTGGCCAAAGAAAGATGAGAAGATGTCTCCGAAGGTTCCCAAGTCATCGGAGTCGTAAAAGCCGGTGTTGCGGAATATGCTCTCAAAGTCAGCCCCGCGAAAGATGTCCTCCTGCGAGAACTGGTGCGAGAAGCCATCCGGACCGTACTGGTCGTACATCTTGCGCTTGCTTGCATCCGAAAGAACTGCGTAGGCTTCGCTGATTTCCTTGAACTTGGCCTCGGCTTCCGCGCCCTTGTTTCGGTCGGGGTGGTACTGGAGCGCGAGCTTTCTGTAGGCTGACTTGATTTCGTCAACGCTTGCGCTCTTGGAGACGCCAAGCACTTCGTAATAATCGCGTTTGGATGCCATTTTTTGGTAGCCTTGAAAAATTGAATTTGAAAAATGAAACGAACTGATTACAATTCAATGAAAAGGAAAAATAAAAGGTGATTAGGGTGGCAGGGGGAAAGGAAGGAGGGCGGTGGTATTTGGTCTTCCTTTCCCCTTTACCCTAATAGTACTCATCCTTTCTTGGTAAACTCCGCATCAACCGCGTCGTCAGGTCCGGAGCTTCCTCCGGGGCCTGTTGAGCCTTGGTTAGGTCCTGCACCGGCTCCTCCGAAATCAGGTCCCGAGCCTTGCGTTCCCTGTCCGGGCTGGCCTTGCGCTCCGGCGTCCTTGTTATAGATTGCCTGGCCGATTTCCTGTTCGACTTTGCGCAGTTCTTCCATCTTGGTCTTGAGGACTGTCATGTCGTTCTTTGCAAGTGCGTCCTTGACTTCGGCAACCACCTTCTCAACCTTGGCCTTGACTTCTGCGGGGATTTTCTCCTTGTAGTCCTCCAACGTCTTGGTGATTGCCCACACTGCTGTGTCGGCTTCGTTACGCAAAGTGATTTCATCAAGTCTTGCGCGGTCTTCGGTCGCGTGCGCCTCGGCATCCTTGACTGCCTTTTCAATCTGGTCCTTGGACAGCTTATTCGAAGCCGTCAGGGTGATTTTCTGCTCTTTCTTTGTGCCCTTGTCAAGAGCGGTCACATTGATTATGCCGTTGGAATCAATGTCGAAAGTGACTTCTATTTGCGGGATTCCCCTCGCAGCAGGCGGTATGCCTGAAAGCTGGAAGTTGCCAAGAAGCACGTTGTCGCGCGCAGTCGGCCTCTCTCCCTGGAACACGTAGATGTCCACTGCGGGCTGGTTGTCAGCCGCAGTCGAAAACACCTGGCTCTTCTTGGTCGGGATGGTGGTGTTGCGCTCGATAATCTTTGTGAACACTCCTCCGAGTGTCTCGATTCCAAGCGAAAGCGGTGTGACGTCGAGCAAAAGCAGGTCCTTGACTTCGCCGCCAAGGATTCCCGCCTGCACTGCAGCGCCGAGTGCTACGCACTCCATCGGGTCAATCCCGCGCTCAACTTTCTTTCCAACAAGCCCTTCCACGAACCGCTGGATTACCGGCATCCTTGTCGGGCCTCCGACCATGATGATTTTGTCAATCTTGTCAGGGGTGAGCTTGGCGTCCTCGATTGCCTGCATCAGCGGGTGCCTGCACTTTTCAACTATGGGCTGCACGATGCTTTCCAAAGTCGCCCTTGAAAGCCTCATCGCAAGGTGAACCGGCTTGCCGGTAACGTCCTGCGTGATGAACGGCACGTTCAAGTCCGTCTCAAGCACTGTTGAAAGCTCAATCTTTGCCTTCTCAGCTGCCTCGCGCAGCCGCACCATCGCCTGGCCGTCAGCCGCAAGGTCAATTTTGTTCTTTGCCTTGAACTCCTTGGCAATGTACTCGATGATGGCGTTGTCCATGTCAGTACCGCCAAGCTGGGTGTCGCCGCTTGTGGACTTGACTTCGAACACCCCTCCACTGAAGTCCATTACGGTAACGTCCAGTGTTCCTCCTCCAAGATCAAACACGAGGAGCTTCTGATCGGTGCCTGCTTTATCAACGCCAAACGCAACTGCAGCTGCCGTGGGTTCTGCAACAAGGCGCATAACCTCAAGACCTGCAATCTTGCCGGCGTCCTTGGTTGCCTGTCTCTGGTTGTCGTTGAAGTATGCCGGCACCGTGATTACTGCCTGTGTTACTGGCTCGCCAAGGAACGCCTCGGCGTCCTTCTTGATTTTCTGGAGGATGAATGCCGAGATTTCCTGCGGCGTGTAGTCCTTTGCATTAATCGTGTACTTGCTTGCAGTGCCCATCTTGCGCTTTGCAGCTGCGATGGTGCCGTCCGGGTTTGTCGCAGCCTGCCTGCGTGCCGGCTCGCCTACAAGGACCTGGCCGTCCTTTGTGAACGCAACTACCGACGGGACTGTCTTGCCCGCAACTGTCGCGCCTTCCGCGCTTGGTATGATTATCGGCCTGCTTCCCTGCATCACCGCAGCTGCCGAATTGCTTGTTCCCAAATCGATTCCGATTATCTTTGCCATATTTTCTTCACCTGATTTTTAGTGTAACTTTCCGGCTCTCCTGCCGATTTTTTGTTTTTATTTTCCGGTTTCTTCGTCGGTTTCCTTTCGTTTTCTTTTTTTTCTTTGCCTTTTTTCCTCTTTCTTCAATTCTTTTTTTCTTCCTCTTTTCCACTTGTTTTTCCGCTGCCAACGACCACCATCGGGTGGCGCAAAATCTGGCCGCAGAATGAATATCCCTTCCTCAACTCACAGCTCACAATCCCGTCCTCTGCCTTGTCGTCCGTCCGAACAGCCTCGTGCACTTCCGGGTCGAACTTCTTTCCATTGCACCCGGCGATTTCCTCAAGGCCGTGCGCCTTGAGCGTGTCAAAAAGCCTCTTCCTTAGTCCGGCAAGGCCTGCCTTTACCTCCTCGTTCTTTTCATAATGCCCGATTGCCGAGTCGAAGTCGTCAAGAAGCGCAAGCAGGTCGGAAGCCACGTACATCTTTCCGCGCGCCTTGCCATCCTGTGCAACGTCCTCGGCGTGCCTCCTGTAATTGTCAAAGTCAGCGGCAAGCCGTTTGTAGTCCTCGACAGCAACGCAGCCTTTCGGACAGCCGGCGCCGCAAGTTTCGGCGTTGTCGGCGTCGCCGGCAATGTTTGCGTTCTTGCCTTCGGCGTCTTTTTCGATTTCTTTTCCGTTTTCCTTGGTGTTCTTTTCGTCAATCATGCAAAATCACAATCGTCCGTTCAAAATCTACTCCTGTTTCTCCAGCTGCCTTGCAATCATCCTTGCGCGCCTGATGTTCTCCATTGCCTGCTTCTCAAACTCGTCGAATATTTCCTCAAAGTCGCGCGGGTAGTACCTCGGGCCGCGCTTTTCAAGCATCCCCAGCTCCGCCAGGCGGTTGAGGTGGTGCAGCGCAGTCAGCCTGTTGAGGCTTTCGATTTCCGCAAGCTCGCTTGAGCCGATGCCCTCCTGCGGGTGCGCCCTCTCTATTACTACCTTGTAGACGCGCACAACTGTGTGCCCGGTGTCGCGCTCGGAAAGCGCGCCAAAGAGCCTGCAAATCTGCTCGAACTCGCCAGCAGTAATCTGCTGCTGGAGTGGGGCCTGCCTTGCCTGCTGTGGCGCCTGCGGCGGTTGTGGTGTCTGTGGAGTGTGCTTGCTTTCCTGTTGCCACTCAATAGGGACCTGCCGGAGCATTGTCCTTTGCTCCTGCCGTTCCGGCGGCCTTGGTGAAACCCTTGCCAAAAACATCATTTTTCCAACCTTGAACTGTTAATACCGTTTTAACGGCAATTGGTAAGAAACGTGAAAGTATATAAATGTTAATATCGGATTAACACTTCGGTGCGTCAGTGGGTTTTATCTCTAGGAATGCGGTTATCGTGCCCTTATTTTGGGAATTGGGTTTTGTAACTACTCTTTGGTAAGGCATATATTGTTCCGCGTCCATAATGTAGCTATGTCTAATCCTAAACCAATGTCCGCAGAGCACATGGATATGTACCTTGCATTCGTGCTCCGCGAAAAACGCGTACTCCGTAGCCGCGAGACCAGTTTTCCGTCGGAAGAGCTTGCAGCAGCAGAAAAGCAGGTAAAAGGGGTGCTGCGCGAAATCCACGCCAAGTTCAAGAAGAAAGAGGAGCTTGACATGGTAATGTCAAAGCCCACAAAGCGCAGGCAGCTTTCCATAGACATCCTGCGCAGGTGCAAAGGCATGACGCGCAAGCAGGTAATACTCGTTGTCGAGAACTTCCTGCTCTTCGAGGAAGTCATGAAGAAGACGATCACTTCGAAAGTCGTTCTTCCCGACCCGACCAAGGGCGACGCGTTCTACGTGCCCAAGAAGCACAACTACCGATAATTACAGCAAAACGCACACTTAATCGGAATATTAGTCGCGTTTTGCTTCTTGCGTACCGAGAATTCTTTCGGGTTACCTTCCCGGTTCGCAATCGCCGGTTTTCCGGAATTTTCTATATTTTTTATCCTACTGCAAAGTCTCTGGTTTTCCAAGGTCTTTGGCGTCCCACTGGTCCGTTTCGCCACTATAATATTACTTACTGTCCAGTAGTGTCCTAGGGATTCGATTTAAATATTAGTTACTGCACAGTAGTAACATATTGTTTGGGGTCAATTCAACAGGTGACAGTGGGCAAATGGCATTCTCTAGGAAGGCATTCATCAATTTTCTATTGCCTATAATCGGGCTTCTATTGGTTGCGGGCGCGCTTTTCCTTGCGTTCCCGTCAGCTGCCGCATACGCGTCCTGCACTCCCGGCGCAACCTGCGACTCCGCAGGCCAGACTTGCACTTATTTCCTCCCAACGGACTCCGACTGCACCAGCCTCCTCACATGCAATTCCTACAACCAGTCCCAGACCCGCTCAGTACCCTATAATACTGCCTGCTTCTGCATGCAGAACCTCGAGATTACCCAGGTGACCGACCAGAGCCTTGCAGGCAACGGCGCGGAAGCGGTGTTCAAGATCCGCGTGCGCGAGTCCAACCAGGTAAACTACCGCCTTGAGACGACCTACACCAACCTCCTTACATTCGGCTCGGCATCATCCATCACCTGTGACGAATGCAGCCGCGACAGCGACTGCGACGATGACGAGTACTGCGACGATGGTGAATGCAGGGACGATTACAACCGCTGCGACTTTTACGAGCGCTGGAACGGCGACCGCTGCGTGCTCCGCTCAGGATACTGCTATTCAGACGGCAACTGCGGCGGGAACGAGTACTGCAGCAACAACGTGTGCCGCTATGACTCCAACTATTACGACTACCTGTGCGGCACCAACCAGTACTGGAACGGCTACCAGTGCGTATATGACTGGAATTACGGTTACAGCTCGTGCACCGATACAGATGGCGGGCTGAACTACGATGTTCGCGGAACTGCGTCGGACTCATCCTACTCCAAGACTGACATTTGTTATGGCAATTACGTCGAGGAGGCCTACTGTGACTCCAATGGAGACGTAAACTACCAACGCTATCCGTGCGCCAACGGCTGTTCAAACGGAGAATGCAACTCCGGCTCAAGCTCCAACCCGTCAGGCGGCTACACCTGCTCTGCAGGCGAGTACATCTGCGGAGTGCCTTGCAGCGAGTGGCACTATCTTTCTTCGACCTGCACCAGCGTAGTCAAGAACTACTGCCAGCGCTATGGCATTACCAACCCCGACACCAACACGATTCAGCCGTGTTCGGGCTATGGAACTACTGATGCGTGTACTGTGGGAGGCAACCGCGCCCACAACAGCCTGACTACTGGCTCCACCAACGTCCAGGCCTGCCAGAACGACCCGCCCGTGGACTGCACGGCATACCTTACCGGCCCGGGTCTGACGCGCACTTACATCGGCGCCTACCCCTTCGACGTGCTCCCCAACCTGGAGTACAGCGGAGTGGTGCGCATCAACCAGTCCTACTTCGGCCAGCAGGGGACTTACTCGCTTGACGTTGCCTGTGGAATACAGCTCCCGACAGGCACGGTGGCCTGCACTTCGGGCTGCTCGTCAGCAGGAGCCACGCTCAACTTCCACGTCGACACCTGCAACACCGCAATCAGCGTGCAGACCGACAAGGCCCAGTACGCAAGCGGCGACGTGATGACAATCCGCGGAACTTTGCGCAACAACAACCTGCCGATAGGCACTACTGTATATGTGCGCATCCAGGATGCGTCAGGAAACGTCCAGGCGACCATACCGGTCAGCGCTTCGGGCGGGGAATTCTCGACCAACTGGATAGTGCCCAACACCCTTACAAGCGGCTCGTTCCGGGTTAATGCAACTGCACAGTTCAACGCGTGCCCGTCCGCACAGTCCAACGTAGTTGTCGGCATAGCATCGTGCGACGTCACCGTCTCATCCACTTTCACCCAGCACGGTTCGGCAAGCCCGGCAACTGTCACGGGGACCGTCTACAACCACGGTACCTCGCTTTCGGGCGCCAACGTCACCGTGAAGGTCTACAAGGACGGCTCGCTCTACAAGCAGGGCTACGTCGGTTCAATCCTTGACGGGACTTACGCCATCTCGCTTCCGGGCACTTACAGCGCAGGCACTTACTCGGCAGTAGTCGAGGCCAAGTACCTTTCCTGCCCGGCGGTGTCTTCGACTGCATCAAGCAGCAGCACGATTTCATTTGAGGGCGCGTGCGACATCAAGCTGATGGCAGGCGCAGCCAGGTTCTCCTCGACAGTTGGAGGAGTCCAGGTCACAGGGTACCTTGCGGACAGCGCAGGCACCCACACAAGGGGCACTTATACCATTGAGGTTCGCAACAAGGCCGGCTCGGTAGTCGGCTCCACAACTGGAACCACCACAAGCACGGGCGACATCAGCGCAACCATCGCAAACGTACCCTCGGGAGACTACGACGTGGTGGTCAAGTCAACAAGCGGCTCGTGCACTGCAACTGACACGCT
>Ga0074198_1001177_pt1 | contig 19046 bp, 20 predicted proteins | sample EPASupsiteSAE323_FD_64527 | JGI IMG/M metagenome (GOLD analysis project Ga0074198, IMG submission 64527) | Bioremediated contaminated groundwater from EPA Superfund site, New Mexico - Sample SAE3-23 | ecosystem: Environmental > Aquatic > Deep subsurface > Groundwater > Contaminated ...
TTTAATTTTTCTAAAAGACCAGTGGTAGCACAAACAACAGCGTGATTTGGGTCTCTACCAGTGGCAAAAGCATTCATTGATGGACTATCAATAACGAAGATTTTTGGAGTCGGTGTTTGGTTTGCCAAGCTTAAATTTTCAGTTACAGTGTAAAAATTAAAAAATTCTTTACGACTAGTTGGTCTAGCTTGGTTTAAAGTCAAAACTATTTTATCTCCCCAAAAGTAACTAGCAGCGGAAGAAAACAATGAAAATATTAAAGCAATTATAAAAAATGAATAATCTAAATTGAAAGAATAAGTAATTAAGTAAGCGATAACACCAATAAAGATTATAAATAAACCAACAATAACTCCTGAACGGATTTTATTATTTGTTATTTGTTCGTAGACATTGACCATTTTATAGATTTACTTTTGGGGTTTTCATTTCTTCATCTGTAACTTTGATTTGTTCTGAACTATTTGGAGTTTCTAAACCCTTTTCAGTTTTAAAACCAAGTGCAGAAGCGATCCATACACCAGGAATAGTAATAATAGCGCTATTATAATCAGCACTTAAGTCAATTAATGTTCGGCGGGCATACATTAGTTTGTCGGCGGTATCACGAAGTTCATCCATAAGATTGTTGACCAATCCTGAAGTTTGAATTTCTGGATTACTCTCCATTATCACTTTGAGTGAACTGATACTTTTATTAATTAATTCTTGAGCTTTATCAATTTTTTTATTGTCTTGACTGACGATAGCTTCATCAATACTTTTTCGAGCATTGGTTAGATCTTCAAAAATCCCCTTTTCATGTTTCATGTATCCTTTGACTGAGTCAACTAGATTTGGGATAAGATTGGCTTGACGTTTGAGTTGATTGCCGATTTCTTGGACAGAAGCACCAATTTGGACTTGAAGTCGTTTAAGCTTGTTATAAAAAGATAAGACAAGTAAAGCTAAGATAATGACGATAAAGAAAATATAGATCATTTAAGTTAATTAAACTTTAACTTTTTCATTATAGCATTTTTGAGCAGTTTCTATTTCTTTTTCACCAGTCCTAAATTGTGGTTCAATATATTCAAGTTTGAGAAAATTATAAAGATCTTTTTCAGACTTGAATGTATAAATATTTCCTGTTTTTAGGTTTTTTATACCGTATTCTGAGATTGACAAACCCAAAGATAAAGCATATTTTCGAAGTAAAATATTGTGTTGTCGAGAACCGGTAAAATGTTGAACTAAGGAAGCAAAATTTTTGCTTGGTTGGACCATAATATCAACTCTAATATCTGGATAAATTTTGATTGAAGCTTTTTTGGTACCAACATCAAGAGTTTGAATATTATCGGGATAAGAAATGAAGTATTTTAAAATTAAAATTGATTTTTCTGATTTAGCAGCGATATCAATGTCTCCTACTGTAGAACTTTGTCGACGAAGACTTCCTAAAGTGATAAATTCAATTTTAGGAAATTTTTGATGCAAAAATTTAATAATTTTATCAGCAATTTTTTTAGCTTCAGTATATTTCATTCGACGAGATTGGCCTAGAAAGGCTAAGCTGTTTTCCAAAATAGCTTTTTCTGATTTTTCTCCAAAATGAGGCCAATTTCTAATTTTTTGTTTTTGAACATACTTAATTAATTGATTAACACATATTATTGGATTTTTGGAAAATTTTAATTTTTTTGTGAGAGTGTAGGCAATTTTTGGTCCAATACCATTGATTTTAGTGAAAGTGAAAACGGCTGGGTGGATATTTTTAAAAGCTTTAATAATATCTGGATGTAATTTATTTTTTTCAATTAGATAAGATATTTTTTTAAAAATATTTGGACCAATTCCAGGGATATTGTCGACTAAAGTAGGGTCTTTTTTATAAAGTTGTTGGATTGGTTTTGGATAGCTAATAATAGTTTCAGCAGCATCTTGATATGATTTGATTCGAAAGAAATCTTTACCTTTAATTTCATAGGCAGTAGCAATATTTTGAAGAATTTCGGCAATGTCTGAATTAGAATAGATTTTAGATCTATTGATCACACTTATTATTATAGATCATTGTTTTGAATTAAAAGTTTTGGTATAGTATCAATACTTTAGACCAACCTTGGGCTCGTGGTGCAGCGGTCTAGCACATCCGCCTGTCACGCGGAAGATCGTGGGTTCGAATCCCATCGGGCCCGCATTTTAATTAATCCCCTATTTTAGGGGATTTTTTGTGCAAGAAAAACGCCGTATATGGATTTATACGGCGTTGAGCCAAAAAGAGTGTTAATTTAATTGTTGTAAACGAATATAAACCGCAGATTCAAGATCTTCATCTTGTTCACAAACAATTGGTCCGACACAATGATCAACAAAGAAAAGATAAAAAATATCTAAATCTTTTTTGTTGGCCGTGGCAATCATTCCCTTGACCTTATCACAAAAAGCTTTGTTGATTTCTGGATCTTCGAGTCGTTGGATGTCAGCGATAAGGTTAACAATATCAATTGCTTTTTTGGCCTTGATAATGAGTTGAAGAAGAACTATGCTTTCGTAAGTATCAATGATACAGTGGTCAACAAAGTTGATTTTGAGAAGCCGTAATCCAGTTTCATCTTTAGTTTCACTGGTTACAATGTAGACTTGATGAGAGAAAGCGGCGAGTATTTCCTCGTCAGGATCTTTGAGATTTATAATATCCGGAATTAGTCCTACGAGTTGAGCTGGTGTCTTAGCTAGGAAAATTTCATCCTTGTTCATTTAAACACACTCCTTTTCAATGTACTTTTTTTGAAAAACGCAACCGTTTTTCGGGGTAAACGGATTATAACACTCTAAAATGTTTATTTGAAAAAAAACGAATAAAGTATAATGTAAGCATGATTAAATTTATTTATTTTGATTTTGGAGCGGTGTTAGTCAATTACGATAATGTTTTTACTAAGGTTTGTAATGATTTTAATTTGGATAAAACAGAATTTCGAAAATTTTATAATAATTTTGTAGATAATATGGATATTGGTAAAGATGGTGTGTTTGGATTTTGGAAAAAATGTGTAGAGAACTTTAATCTTAAAGATGCATTCGATTATGATTTGGCAAAATCATGGGTAACTGATTATAAAATTATTAAACCAATTTATGAAATGATTGGTTTTTTAGAAGGAAAAATTAAGATGGGAATAATCTCAAATATCCATGCAGATATATGGTGGGCTGCTGTGGATGCTAATTGGGTTCCAAAAATAAAATATGAGGAAATTATATTATCTTCTGATGTTAGAGTAGTAAAACCTGATAAAGAAATTTATGAAATAGCCCAATTAAAATCTGGAGTAAACCCAGACGAGGTTTTGTTTATCGATGATAAAGAAGAAAATTTGGTAATACCAAAAGAAATGGGTTGGAAAACAGTTTTATTTGATCAAACAAAAGCCGAAGATGGAGTATTGAAAATAATGGAATTAGTGAAATAAAATATTTTTATTCTAAAATTCCGTCGAGGTTGACGTCGTAGATGATTTCTTCGTTAGATAATCGATAAGAAAGAATTTCTTGTTTAGTAAACCAAACATCAATTTCAGCTTTAGCTTCATCAACAGAACCTGAAGAGTGAATAATGTTTCTAACAGCTCGACTGTCAGTATCAGCAGCAGAATATGAATCAATAGTATAATCTCCTCGAATTGTACCAGGCGCAGAAGAAAGTGGTTCAGTGGAACCAGTAATTTTTCTAACGATAGCCACAGCTCCTGTTCCTTGCCAGACCATGGCTACAACTGGACCACTACTCATAAAATCTAAAAGTTTTCTTCGAATACCTTCAGCAAATTCAACAGGATCTTTACCTGGAAGTGGTCGGCCTTGTTTTTCATAAGCTTCAAAAGATTTAGTACCGGTTTTAATAGCCCAATCTGGATCAGTAGAATAATGTTTAAGAGCCATTTCTTTGGTTGGAATTACCATTTTAAGAGCAACTAGTTTAAGGCCACAAGTTTCGTATCTTTTAATTACTTCACCAATTAATCCTCTTTGGACTCCATCTGGTTTAATTAATACTAAAGTTTTTTCTTGTTTGATGTCGTAATTTTTCATAGTGTTTAATTTTGCCCCAATTTATTTAAATAATCAAGAAGAAGTTAAACTTTGATTATATTGATACTTATCGATATAATAGCTTATATGGATAAAATTTTTAAAGCCTTGGCAGATATTAATAGAAGAAAGATTATTACTTTGTTGAATAACAGCAATGAAATGTCGGTTAATGAACTCCTAAAATATTTTGACAATATTGGTCAGTCAACTTTATCTAGTCATTTATCTATTTTGAAAAAAGCTAAACTAGTTGAATTTAGAATATTAGGTAAACAAAGAATATATAGGTTAAATAAAGATTTATTAATAGCGTTTGCGGAAAATATGCGTAAATTCGTTGGAAAAACAGATGAATATTTAGTAGATAATATTGAAATTAGAGGAATAAAGGTGTAAATTGATAATTAATTATAGTTTTTTATTATTATCAATAGTATGAATCTTAAAAGATTGAAGAGGAAATATTTTAAATCCACCGAAGAAATTATAAGTATGTTTTTGGGTTTAGTAATCGTGGTGGTAGTGGTTGGATTGATTTTTAATTTCTTTCAAAAGAAAAAAGGAAATATTACTATTCCTGGTTCAACTGATATAGAAATAAGTCAAAATATAAAAGAAAATGTAAGGTCTGATGAATATGTGGTTAAAAAAGGTGATAGTTTGTGGAAAATAGCAGAAATTAAATATAATGATGGTTATAAATGGAGTCAAATAGCCAAGGAAAATAATTTGAAAAATCCAAGTAATATTGAGGTTGGTCAAAAAATTATTTTACCAAAACTATCTAATGAAGAAGAAATTAGTACTAATTTAGTTGGCAGTGAATATGAAGTAGTTAAAAATGATAGTTTATGGAAAATAGCTGTTAAGGCTTATGGTGATGGATATCAATGGATAAAAATTTGGCAAGCTAATAAATCAAAAATAATTAACCCAAATGGTTTGGAAATTGGTATGATTTTGATGATCCCAAGTCTGAATTAAAGCCCATGTTAGAATAAATCGTGCGGCTATAGTTTAGTGGTAAAACGTATCCTTCCCAAGGATAAGTCGAGAGTTCGATTCCCTTTAGCCGCTCCAGCCTTTGCTAAAGTTACGGCATGGCGGATGCTTCAGCCGATATAGTTAAACGGTAGAACTGCGGTTTCGTAAACCGTCAATGGTAGTTCGACTCTACCTATCGGCTCAATAAATTTGATACAATAAGTAATATTATGGCTGAATTTAAACGATCTAGGTTGGCTCGCCGAAATGAAGAAACAGTAACTAAAAAGACTGTCTTTATGGGGTTTTTGACAATTTTATTTATTATTTTAATGATATTGTTTGGTTTACCTTTATTAGTAAAATTTTCTGTTTTTTTGGGAAACACTAAGAAGGTTGATAATTCAAATGAAAAAGTAGTACCTCCTTTGGCTCCAAGATTAGTTATTCCCTATGAAGCAACAAATAGTGCTAGTATTTCTGTTAATGGTTTTTCTGAGTCTGGTGTAGAAGTGGAATTGTTTAAGAATGAAATATCGATTGGTAAAACACAAGTTACTGATGCTGGCGATTTTGTATTTAAAAATATAACACTAGAAGATGGCGATAATAATTTTAGTGCTATAGCGACTAGTAAAGAAGCTGGTTCAAGTGATGGTTCCACTCCAGTTCCAGTATTGTTTGATAACAAAGCTCCTGAATTAAAATTAATTAATCCAACAGAAAAGGAATTAACAGTAGATTATGCTGATTTTGATATTATTGGTGAAACTGAAAAAGGAGTGAGTGTAACTATTAATGGTAAATTGGCAGTGGTTGATGACAATGGTAAATTTAAATTAAAAATGCAGTTGAATATGGGTAAAAATGAACTTGAAATTGTAGTTAGGGATACCGCTGGTAATGAATCAAAAACAAAAGTAACAATTACTTATAGTCTTTAAAAAAAGATTAAAGAAATTAAAATCCAAGGATAAAGTAGAGAATTGGCAAAAATAGAATGAAATAAAATGACAATAATCATGGTTTTTCGTAAGATTGATGATTTGGTGAATAAACTTTTAACTCCAAGTAAAAAGATTAAACCTCCTATTAGGCCTGTTGAAACAAAAATGGTTGCCAAGCTTCCATCGAAACCTGAATTAGCGTGGGAATTTGGTATTTTTATTTTTCGAATAAAAGAAATATTGTTATAACCAATGCCGATTATAGGGGATTTTTTAAAAGTTGACCAAGCTTCTTGGTAATTTTCTATTTTGGCAGTAATGGAAGAAGTTCTTTCTAGTTTAGTTCCCTCTCCTGGTTGTCTTGGTAATAGGACCATAGTTAAAACCATAATTACAAAGCTAATTAAAAATATATTTATTTTTTTGAAATGTTTTGCAAGATAAATAAAAGCAATTAGAAATGATAGATAAGTAGATCGACTATAAGTTAAAGCCATAGCTATATAACTGATTACAAGTAAAGGAATTTGATAAGGTGTTTTTTTATCCAAAAAAGTTTTAATTATAAAAAATAGAAAAATTAGACCAGTAAAGGTAGGATCAAAAAAAGTACCGACAAGACGATACAGGTGTGGATCCCAATTTAAAGCGTCAAAATAGGTGAAATTTGGCCAGAAGAAATATTGAATAAATCCAAAAATAATATTGGCAATAATTGATAGATAAAATATTTTTTTAAATTTATCGTCAATTTTGATCGGTAATATAAAAAATGAGAGTAAACAACTTAGTCTAATAAGATAAAGAAATGGTGTTAAGGAATGAATTTGATATCGAAAAAAATTAATAAAAAGACTTATCCAAGCAAAAATTAAAAAATATAAAAAATACTTATTATTAATTTTAAAATTTTTAATTTTTAAATGATTATAAATATTAACTAAAAATAGAAATATAATAGCTAGGTCGAGTAAAGGAAACGAAACACTAAAAAGATTAATTCGATATATTTGACCGATGAAAAAAGAAAAGATAGTAAAAATAAAAATTATTGTTGGTATAAATGCCATAGTTTGGATTTATTTAAAAATACATGAAAACTAAGGCAGAGAGCCATAATTATTCCTGGAGTTCCGTCTAAAAATCCAAGTCTAAAAATGTAGTTTTGGAGAAATTTTCCAACTGGAAAGAAAATAATTTCAAAAATATTGGTTGATATTTTTTGATCAAATAGTTCTTGAGATCTAATAGTTGAATAAAAATCAATTTTTTCGATAAAAGACTTTAATTTTTTATGAGAATTGTGGTGAATAATTAAATTAGTTTCTTTTGTATATTTTACCGATAGCCATTTTTCGTGAACTTGACCTTCGAATTTACCAAAATTTTTATTGAATAATCTGGTGAATTTTAAACAAGCAGTTTCGCCGTGTTTCAAGGTGTATCCTAAAAAGATATCTTGGCGATTAAAGGAATAGTTTTTATATCGATGCTTATCGATATGGTTTAAATATCGGATTAATTTGTTACTTGGATATTCGTCGGCATCAATCAAAAAGACTAAATCATTGGAAGTTTTGGAAATGGCAAAATTTCGTTGAGCAGCAAAATCGCCAGCCAGTTCCCTATTAAAAACACGAACTGATCTTTTTTTTGAAGCTAAACTTTTGGCAATTTCGATCGTGTCATCAGTTGAATTATCGTCAACGACAATTATTTCATTGATTGTTCGACAATCATCTAGCCACTTAAAATTTTTTTGTAAATTCTCCGATTCATTGCGGGTGAGTAGAAAAAGAGAGATGTTAATTAATTTTTTCATGCTTAATTAAATTATTTCTTATTTTAAGAACTAACTCTTCAATAGTAAAAACTATATTTATTATTATAGCTTGAATAAGCGATAGATGTTTTTTGAAAAAAATTTTTCTTGATTTATACCAATAGCCAAGTGAAGTTTTATATTTATTTGGACTACTAACTCCTCCTATGTGTATAACTGATGAGTTTGGATCGAATATTGTTTTGTAACCTTCATTGTTATTCTTAATACCAAAATCCATATCTTCCATATACATAAAATAATCTTCGTTAAATAAATTTAATTTGTTATTAATTATTCTTCTGAATATTAAATATGCTCCACAAAGGGATGTAACTTGTATTGGTTTTGTGATTTTTTTATTTTTTTCTACCCAAAATTTTTTTGAGTATTTGTTGTTTGGTAGTATTTTTTTTAGATTTGTAAATTCAAATAAGGCCGTTAAAAATGTTGGTTTTGTATTTGCTGTTAAATATGGTTTATTGTCTGGGTATAATATTCTTCCTCCAATTACACCTATTTTTGATTTTCTTTTAATTAAATTAAATGTTTTTTTGATGGAATTGTTATTTAAATAAGTATCTGGGTTTAACAATAAAATGAATTTAGATTTTGACTTTATAATTCCTTGATTAACAGCTTTTGCAAATCCTAAATTTTTTTGGTTTTTTATTATTTTTATATTTTTATCTTTTGTAAAGTAAAAGTCATTAGAATTGTTATCAATTATTATTATTTCGTTTAATATTTTTGATATTTTTTTTGTTGATTGAATTAATTTCCTTAAGTATTTTGTTGAATTATAATTGACCACCACTAAATCTAATTTTTTTTCTATTGACATATATGATAATTTGTTTACACTTAAATTGTGATTATAAATACTTTATTTAGGAAAATTTGTTTTTTATTTTTTTTAATTTTACCATTTGTTTTACCACATGAAGTTTTTGCAAATAATTATTTGATTGATAATTTTGATTCATTAGAAAATTGGGTTTTTATACCTAGTGGTACAGCTGATTTTAATAGTTGGTCTGTGTTTGGAAATAAATTGATTGGAAGTATAAATAAAAGAGAAAGTTCTTTTTTAATTTCAAAAATAAATGATTTTGGTGAAAAAATAGATTTTAATTTTAATAGTATCAATATGAACGGTATAGATCAGGAAGTTTTATTTGGTGTAAAAGATTTAAATAATTATTATGTTTTGAATACTAGATTTGAAGAGCCTCTTTGGTCTCAAGACAAGAATGTCAATCAAGTAGTTTTGTGGAAATATTATTCTGGTGTTTATCATGAAGTAAAAAGGGTGCAACTTGATACTGTAGGTATCAATCTAAAAAAGAATATTAATTATAAATTTTCTATTTCTATTAATAGTAAAGAAATAATGGTTTATATCGATAATATTTTAATATTTTCTTTTATCGATCAAGATATATTTTATGGTGGGATTGGTTTTTGGAATTGGGGAGGTGAATTTAATAAAACAGTTAATTATTATTCTAATTTACAAATCAATTCATCTTTAATTCCTACTTTAACTCCAACACCAACTCCTACTTTTACTCCTACACCAACTTTTACACCTACTCCTACTCCAACACTAGTTCCAACAAAGAAAATATTTATACTACCAGGTCTGGGGGCGAGTTGGAACCCGGAAGCTATTGTCTACAACAAAAGTATTGATAGCAGTGAATGGAGAATGACACCATTCGTAAATAATTATGATGGATTAATTGAAGATCTGGAAAAAAATGGGTTGGTAAAAAATGAAGATTTTTTTGTTTGGAATTATGATTGGAGAAAATCAATCAGTGAAATTGAAAATAATTTCAATACTTTTTTGGAGAGTAAAAATATAAGTGATAACGATGAAATTTATTTAATAGGTCATAGCCTTGGTGGTGTGGTGGCTAGAATTTGGGGACAAGAACATTCAACGGATCAAAGATTAAAAAATATAATTACCTTAGGTTCGCCACATTTAGGATCTTTAGATGTATACACTGTTTGGAATGGAGGTAAAGTGGCCAACTCAAAAGGATTAAGTTCAGTAATTTTTCAAATTTTATTGAATTTACAGAATAAAGGTTTAATTCCTGACTTAAAGAAAATAAGAGTTTATGCTCCGGTTGTCAAAGATTTATTGCCTACTTATGATGATTATGTTTCAAAAAATGGTAGTTTACTAAAACAAAATCAATTGGAAACAAGAAATGATTTTTTGATGAATAAAAATAATGAAGTAAGTAAATTGTCGGATAAATTAATATTGTCGGTTGGGGTTGGTTTTTCGACTCCAAATCTAATTAGATTAACCAATAGATCAATTTTGGATAAAACCTTTAATTTATGGCCTGATGGAAAATTTGTTGGTTATGGTTATGGTATTGGCGATGGTACGGTATTAAAAAATAGTGCAAATTTTGGATCAACAAGATTAATAGAATTAAATTCTGACCATGGTGAAATAGTAAATAACTCTTTGGAGTTTATAATGTCAAATTTAGGCCTAGAAAACAAAAATGTTGATTTTATTTATAATGATAATTTTGCTGATAGTTTGGTAGTTTTTGTTGGTTCTCCAGCGACAATATCAGTAAAATGTGGTAATGATACTTTTGAAGAAAAAGATAGTTTGATAGTGATTAACAATAAGAGATATGACGAATGTGAATTGAACTTAAATCCAACAGATAATGGAACAGTTCATTTAGTATTAGGAAATACAAATGATGATGATTGGAATTATGTTGAAAAAAGTGTGGTTTTGAATAAGCCAGAAAAAGTAATAATTGATTTCAAAGATGGTGAAATAAAAGTGGATAAAAGAAATAAAGAGTTTTTATTGTCATGGATAAAATCTGATTTAAAACAAATTAAATTAGATAATGCTATTAAATATTTAGAAAAAGGAAATTTGAATCAAGTTGTAAAAATGGTATTTACTTATAGATGGAAAACAAAAGAAATGATTATCAGTCAGAGAATTTTAAATAATTTGTTTATTTTAGGATCGATAAATAAACCAAATAAAAAAATTATGAATTATAAATGGATGTATATAAATAAAGATTATTTGAATAGGAGAGTAAAAAATAATAGATGTTCTGTTTATAGTCTCGATAAATTAAATAAATTTATTGAATATGGAAAATTTCCTGATGATGAAATGACTAAATCTTTTTTTGATGGATATTTAATGGAAATTTTAGGTAATTGATTTTGTTGACTATTTTTCATTTTTTTTGCTAGAATGCAGTCTATGGCAGAAAATGAAAGAAATTTGAATGCCCCTTTTAATTTAAAAGATCATATTAGAGAAATTCAAGATTGGCCTTGTGTAGGTGTTAGTTTTAAAGATATAACCACAGTTCTTGAAAACAGAGAAGCTTTTAGATATACGATTGATGAAATGACAAAACCTTTTTTAGATCAAAAAATTGACAAAGTAGTTGTTATAGATGCTAGAGGTTTTTTACTGGGTACTGCTATGGCTTACAGACTTAATTGTGGTGTTTCATTAGTTAGAAAACAAGGTAAGTTACCTTCTAGTACTATCAGTGAAAGTAGTATAAAAGAGTATGGTGCAGATATATTGGAAATGCACGATGATACTATAAAAGAAAATGAGAATGTTGTAATTGTAGATGATATTTTAGCTACTGGCGGAACTGCGGAAGCAGCTGCAAAATTAGTTGAAAGAATGGGTGGAAATATTGTTGGTATGAGTTTTATGGTAAATTTACCATTCTTGGGAGGAAGTGAAAAGTTGAGTCAATACAACCCAAAATGGTTAGTTGAATACGATTCGGAATAAACTTTAAAGTTTATTAATTTCATTCATTAATTCTTCAAGTATTTTTTCTTCAGGGACGGTGCGGAGAACAACACCTTTCTTGAAAATGACACCTTGATGATGGCCACCAGCAACGCCAATATCGGCTTCTTTGGCTTCCCCTGGTCCATTAACTACACAACCCATAACAGCAACGGTAATTTTTTTATCAATACCAATTAAGGCTTTTTCAACTTTGTTAGCTAAACCGATTAGATCAATTTCGGTTCGACCACAAGTAGGACAAGAGACAAAATTGACTCCCCTATCTCGTAATTTTAAAGATTTTAATATTTCCCAACCAACACGAACTTCTTCAACTGGATCTCCGGTTAATGACACACGAATTGTGTCACCAAGTCCTTCAAAAAGCATGATTCCCAAACCAACGGAACTTTTGACAGTACCACTATTTAATGTGCCTGCCTCAGTAATACCGAGATGAAGTGGATAATCAACTTTTTGAGAAAGTAATCGATAAGCTTCAACAGTTCTTTGAATATCAGAAGCTTTGAGAGAAATAACAATGTCATGAAAATGAAGTTTTTCTAAAATTTGGATATGTTTTAGAGCGCTTTCAACCATAGCTTGAGCAGTTCGACCATATTTGGCTTCGGCTTCTTTTTCAAGTGATCCAGTATTTATACCAATACGAATAGGAATTTTTTTGTCTTTGCAAGCGTCGACAACTTTTTTAACATTTTCATCACTACCAATATTTCCTGGATTAATACGAACTTTATCAACTCCATTTTTGATCGATTCTAAGGCTAATTTATAGTCAAAATGAATATCGGCAACAAGAGGAATATTAATCCCTTTTTTAATATCTTTAATGGTTTTAGCAGCAGTCATATCAGGAATAGCGACTCGAATAATTTCACAACCAGCTTCTTCAAGTTTTTTTATTTGAGAAACTGTGGCAATTGCATCACGGGTATCGGTGTTACACATTGATTGTATGGAGATTGGATTACCTCCACCAATTTTTATATTACCGACATTTACTACTCTAGTTTTTTTCATATTTATTTAGTCGTAAATTTTATTATTTTCCTTTTTGTGGTCGCTACAGGACTCGGACCTGTGACAACCGCAATGTGAATGCGGTGCTCTACCAACTGAGCTAAGCGACCTAGTATTTCGTAATTATATCAGTTAGAATGAACTCATGAAAAATATGTATAAGAATCAATCTGGCTTTGCTTTAGGAAAGTTTTTATTAGAATTTATTCAATCAATCGTATTAGCTTTATCAGTATTTGTTTTAATTTACTTATTTGTGGCTCAACCGAATGAAGTTAAAGGAAGTTCAATGGTTCCTAATTTTTTGGATAAAGAATATTTATTAACAGAAAAAATTTCTTACCAATTTAAGGGTGATCCTCAAAGGGGTGATGTGGTAATTTTTAAAGCACCAGCTTCAGAATCGTGTTCGGCAGAAGGTTGTGAATATATTAAAAGGGTTATTGGAACTCCTGGTGATCGAGTGATGGTTAAAAATGGTAGAGTTTATTTAAATGGTGAATTGTTAGATCAATCTTTTTTACCAAAAGGAGTAATTACTGAAGCTGGGTCATATTGCCAAGAAGGTGTTGAAGTTGTAGTTCCAGAAGGACAATATTTATGTTTTGGTGATAATCGACCTAACTCTAGGGATGGTCGTGAATTTGGTCCAATAAGTAGAAATTTAATTGTGGGTAAGGCATTTTTGAAATATTGGCCAATTAGTTCAGTAGGAATAATACCAAAAGTATCCTTTTAATTGTTTTGATTAGTAAGATCTTTTTTACAAATCTGTTTATAAAGGTCTTTTAGATTTTCAAATCTTTGATCAATAGTCCCCTTAAATTGGAAAGTTACTTGAGTAACAATATTGGTTTGGGTAATTTTTACATTGGTAGTATTATCTCTAAAAAAAGTTTTTAAATCAGTACTAATATTATCTAATTTTGATTTTAAAAACTGAGGAATATTTTCTTTAGTGATTGGCACTGTCCCTTCTTCAATTTTTTTACGCATACGGCGAGCAATATCTTCAGCTCGACGAACAGATGCTTTTTCGCGAAGAACTATTTTGTAGGCTTCAATCATCAATCTAGTATCGCCTATACTTGAGAGAGCTCTAGCGTGGCCTTCGCTGATGAGTCCTGACAATAAACCGTCTTTAATCGCATCAGGAAGAGTAAGTAATTTAAGACAATTGATAACATAAGGAACACTTTTACTAACTTTTTTGGCGATTTGATGATTATCAAATTGAAATTCTTCTTTAAGCCTAAGAAATGCTTTGGCTCTTTCAATTGGATTAAGATCTTTTCTTTGAACATTTTCCACAATAGCCATTTCCAACATTTGTTGTGGATTAGTTTCTTTGATGATAGCTGGAACAAATTCTAGTTTTAAAATTCGAGCAGCTCGCCAACGACGTTCGCCGGCAATTATTTGAAATCCAGCTGGGGTTTTGGCAACAATTAAAGGTTCTAAAATACCGTGTTCTCTAATAGATTCAACTAATTCAATAACTGATTCAGGAGAAATAATGCCTCGTGGTTGAAGTGGGTTTGGTTCTAATTGATTAGTAGGAATCTGAGTTACTTGTTTCATCATAGTTTAAGACTACTATGAAAACTGTCGTGAAAAAAGGATGAAAAACTGTATCAAATGAAATTATGTGAAGGGGGCCATGGTTTTAATTAAATACACTAGTGTGTATCAATTTTTTTCCATGGCCCGATTCTTTTTTTATTTGATCTTAAAGTCTTGTTATACCATGAAGATGAAAAACATAGCTGCTATAAAGACTGCTCTTTGTTTGTCGTCTTTTAAGGTATCAAAGAACAACATGGCCTCTTTGAGGTTGGGAATTGACTTAGGTAAAAAATCAAGAGTATTTTGGATCTCTTCCAAAGGTATTTCTGTCCGACTTGATAAACGTTTCATCATTTCTAGAGTAATATTCATTACAATTTGCCTCGCCTTTCATTATTATTAGTGGAATTTTATTTTAAAGAGAATTAACTCCATTGCTTTAAATATGATCAAATAAATTGTCAAGGTATGTAACTATTTTATAGTTAATACTTTAGTGCTTCACTAAGTAAAACTAAAATAGTAAATTACTATAGCAAAAAAATGACTATTTGTCAATATTATGGGTTATATATTTTATATTTATTGCGAAGGAGAACGAATTTAGAATTTACTTAGAAAGGTTTATGCTTTTATGACAGAAACAAAACTTTTGCCTAATTTTTTGAAAAATTTGATGATTCCTGGTTTAATAGCATAGATAGTGTAGTCTTTACCAGTTTTTGCTCCTGGACCAGCTCGAAAACTTGATCCAACTTGTCGAACAATAATTTGACCAACATCGATTTTTTGTCCACCAAATTTCTTAACGCCTCGTCTTTGCCCAGGACGATTAGCTTTTTGATTTGTTTTACCTTGTGTTTTTTTATGTGACATATTTAGTTAGAAATTTTGGTAATTTTAATTTCAGTCAATTGATGTCTAAAACCAGTTGTTTTACGATATCTGGATTTTCCTTTATATCTAAAAATTCTGACTTTATCACCTTTATAATTTTTAAGAACTTCAAATTCGACTTTTGCGTCTTTTACTGTTGGAACTCCAACCTTGATGTCTTTTTCATCAGCAACTAAAAGAACTTGATCGCAAGTAGATTTTTCACCTTCTTTTAAATTTAAAGTGGTTACAGATAATTTTTGATTTTCTGTTACTTTGAATTGAGAGCCACTAATGGCAATAACTGCGTGTTTCATACTTTTCGATTATAACATAGGAAAAAATGTTGACAAGCTTAGGATGAATAGATGATTCCAATTGAGAGAAGAAGAGTCATAATTGATGATCCACCTACCGAAATAAATGGTAAAGGAATACCAGTTACAGGAAGAAGACCAATATTCATGCCAATGTTAATAAATGCTTGTATCCATATTTGAAAGGCAATACCAAGAGTAAACAAAAATAATGGTTTGTTGTTGGTAGTATTGTATGCCTTATTAAATAAATTTCTTAGCAAAAAATAATAGGCGAAAAAGATTATTAAAATTCCTGTTAAACCTAATTCTTCGGCAGTAGCAGCAAACATAAAATCAGTGTGTTTTTCTGGTAAAAACAATAGTTGTCCTTGTGTTCCCTTTTTATATCCTTTACCAAAAATTCCACCACTTCCAACAGCTATTTTTGATTGGATAACATTATAACCTTTACCCAAAGGATCAGATAAAGGATTTATAAAATTAACAATTCTTTCTTTTTGATAATCATGGAGAACGTATTTATAAATTAAAGGAGAGATAGTCAATAAACAAACACCAATTATTAGAGAAAGTTTAAATATTTTTTTATCGTAAAAAATAACTGGGATAATTAGACAAAGAATGGAAATAGCACTGCCGAGATCTGGTTGCATCATAACAATTCCGACTGGAACCAAATGAAGTAATGGTATATTTGAATTGGCTAAAACCAACATAAGCCAGGGTTTGGTTACTTCTGATGGTTGAATGGTGGTTCCGGCGATATTGATCCATCGTCTAGAACCTCGAGTTATGTTGTTTAGTAAGATTGGAAGAAATAAAAAAATACAACATATAATAAAAATTAACCACTTTGAAGAGTTAATTTGTTTGACATTAATTTGTCGTCCTAAAAAAAATAAACCAAAACCAATTAACCAAGCAATTAATTGTTTCACTACTAATGATGGAGCAATGGAACTAATCATTAGAATATTAATACAAAACAAAACCCCAAAACTAATCAGAAGTGATAGTCTACCGTTTTTAAACATTATCTAATTTTAGTTTATTTTTTCAATTTTGAGTGATTCAGCCTTGATGATATCTTGACCTAATGTTTTGGAAAGAATTTCTTTTTCAAATTGACTAGGCCAATTTGGAGCAAAAATTATGATTTTATCTTTTAGATCTAAATTAGCTTCTTTTCGAAGACTTTGAATAGAACGAATTAAATCTCGAGATTCTCCTTCTGCTTTAAGTTCTGGAGTGATATTGGTATCAAGAGAAACAGATAAATTGTCTGATGACTTAATAACGTCTACTGTTTTTATATTAATTTCACTTTTAATGATTTCTGTTAATTTTTCTGATAAGTCTAATTTTTGATTAGTAGAAATGGTCAATTTTGATAATGGTTGACGAGTGCTAATATTTTGAGTCTTTCGAATCATGTTTCCCTGCTCGCAAATTTGTTGAACCAAAATCATATCGTTAGCTAATTTTTCATTAAATTGTTCAATGATTGGATAATTCTCTAAATGAATTGATTCTGATTTTGTAGGATCAATATTAATAATTAGATTTTGCCAAAGAGTTTCGGTAATAAAAGGAATAATTGGGGCGGTAGCTAAACTAAATTTAACTAAAACTTGCCAAAGAGTTTGGAGAGCTTGCTTATCACCTGCGGCAAATCGATCACGAGATTGACGAATATACCAACGAGAAAGATCGTTGATAAAAGGTTCAATTAATCTAGCGGCATTTGGAAGATTGTATTCTGTTAAATTTTTTTCTAGATTCAAAATAAAATTATTGGCTTGATTTTTAATCCATTGATCGAGAACATTATCAGAATTTAATGTTTCTAAACTTGGAGAAAAATCAAAAAGATTAGCGTAGGTAACAAAATATTTATATGAATTCCAAAGTGGTAATAAAATATTTTTAACTTGATTATCAAATTCTTTCTCGTCAAGATTAATATTTTCTCCAACCATAATGACACTACTCATAAGATATAAACGCATAGCATCACCACCGTATTTTTGAAGAACCATTTTTGGATCAGGATAATTTTTGAAAAGTTTACTCATTTTGCGGCCATCATTGCCCATCATAGTACCGGTAACGACACAGTTTTTAAAACTTTCAGATTGAAATAAAGTATTAGATAAAACATGAAGGGTATAAAACCAACCTCGAGTTTGACCGATATATTCGACAATGTAATCAGCAGGAAAACTTTTTTCAAAAAATTCTTTATTTTCAAATGGATAATGAATTTGAGCATAAGGCATGGCACCAGATTCAAACCAACAATCTAAAACTTCAGGGACACGGTGGGCTTTTTTACCACACTTATCACATGTTATAGTAACTTCGTCGATATTAGGCTTATGAAGATTGGTAATTTTTTGTCCTGATTGTTTTTCTAGTTCAGCAATACTTGATGGAACAAATCTTTCACCACATTCACATTCCCAAATTGGAATTGGTGAAGCCCAAAAACGAGAACGAGAAAGACACCAATCTGGAGCAGTTTCAATTCCTTGGCCAAAACGACCGTCTTTAATATGATCTGGTACCCAATTTATATTTTGATTAGTGGCTTTCATTTTATCCTTAACAGATTGAACATTGAGATACCAAGCACTTTGAGATTTGTAAATTAGTGGAGTGCCACAGCGATAACAAAAAGGATAACTATGAGTAATTAAATCTTGTTTAAATAGTAAATTTCTATTTTTGAGATCCTCAATAACTAATGGATCAGCTTTTTTTACAAAAAGATTAGCAAAAGGTTTGACTTGATCAATAATTTTACCTTCATCGTCAACATGATTAATCAAAGATAAATTATTTTCTTTACCAAAATTAGAATCGTCTTCACCAAAAGCAGGTGCGATATGAACTACACCGGTACCATCGGTCATTGAAACAAAATCAGCATGATAGATTTTGTAATCATTTTGACCAACTTCGAAAAAACTGTAAAGTGTTTCATAAGAAAGGCCGATTAATTCTTGACCTTTGAACTCTTTGACTACTTCATATAATTGATTATTGACGACAGCTTCGATTCTGGCTTTGGCTAAAATTATATTTTCATTGTTTACTTTGATTTCAGAATAAATTTCATCTTTATTAACAGCAAGAGCTAAATTGGCTGGAAGAGTCCACGGAGTAGTTGTCCAAGCCAAAACATAAGCATCACGATCTTTTAATTTAAATTTAATGGAAATAGCTGGATCTTCAACATCTTTATAAGAATTGTCCATGGCAATTTCAAAATTGGAAAGTGGCGTTGAACAACGAGGACAATATAAGGAAATACGATTACCTTTATAGATTAATCCTTTTTTATAAATTTCAGAAAAAACCCACATTACGGATTCCATATATGGTAAATCCATGGTTTTATAGGCATTTTTTAAATCGACCCATCGACCGACGTGATCAATATACCAAGGCCACTCTTGAGAAACATTTTGAACATAATCATAACAAGCATCGATGTATTTCTTGACACCAATAGATTCAATATCTTTTTTATTTTTTAAACCGAGTTGTTCTTCAACTTTATTTTCGGCTGGAAG
>Ga0074198_1001179_pt1 | contig 18991 bp, 18 predicted proteins | sample EPASupsiteSAE323_FD_64527 | JGI IMG/M metagenome (GOLD analysis project Ga0074198, IMG submission 64527) | Bioremediated contaminated groundwater from EPA Superfund site, New Mexico - Sample SAE3-23 | ecosystem: Environmental > Aquatic > Deep subsurface > Groundwater > Contaminated ...
GTGCCGACGACGTGCTGCCACGCGCCGTTTGACGCGGCTGTTGAGACGCTGCGCCAGTTGAAGTCGCGGTCCATCAGCGAAAAGTACAGGCTCCCGGAGCTGCAGTACACGCGGTACTGGCCGACCGTGCTTCGCAGGGACTTGCCCAGCACGTAGCCGGAATTGCAGCTTTGGGGCTTGACCCACGCCTCGAACGAGAAGCCGTCAGTAGGGTCAAGAGGCGAGACCTTCGTGTACCCGTAGGCGTTCGCGGGGCTTCCGCCAAGCGGGCTTGCGTAGGAGAACGAGGACACCTGCATCGAGGTGCTGGAGCTTGCGCGCAACCGGACGCTCAGCGGCCCCGACGAGGGGTAGTACTTCGCGGGCACGTCGTAGTTGTACGTTCCTGTTGCGCTGAAAGTGCCTATCGGCTCCCATGCGCTTGTTGAGTTCCTGACTTCCACCACGATGGAGCCCGAGTAGAAGTAGTTGCAGTAAAGGGTTACCCTGCCGCTTTGCTGCGGGTAAGGCGCGGTGTTGTAGTCGAACTGGGCGAAGGTGTTGGAGCCGAAGTTCATCCTGTTTGCGTGCAGGAACGCGGTGAAGTTGAGGTTGCGTATGGCCTGCTGCTGGAACCCGAAGTTGAACGACTGGGTGTAGGTTCCTGAGACTATGCGCTCGGACCAGTCCAGGAGCGCGCCGTCTGCGTTGCGGAACTCCGGAGTCACTTCCTGCACGCTGACGTCATCGAAGTAGACCGGGCCGTTCATGTTGTAGTTGCGCACGGCGATGTTTGCGCTTGTGGCGCCGGAGAACGTCCGCACGAGGTATTCCTTCTTGGCCCACTCGCCTGCAGGGAACTGGCTCCAGCCGCCGATGCTTCCTTCCGAACCACGCGCCGAGCCTGCGAATCCCTGGAAGTCGGTGATGACGAAATTCGTGTTGGTCGCAGACGGCCGCTTTGCCCAGTAGCTTATCTTGTAATACGTGTCCGGCTTGACTTGGAAGTTTGCGCTGGTGCACGTGGCGGACGTGGTGCTTCCGTCCAGCTGGATTGACCGCGAGCCCGTGTGGCTGTCCGTTGAGATGGAGTACGGCGCAGCGCAGGACCAGCTGGTCGGGGGACTGGAGCCTGCCTCAAACGACGGGTTTGCGACGAGGTTTTGCGCAGCATAAGGGTCCGTTTCCGCGTAGTCGTCCGACCCGTCGAAGAGAAGCGAACTGCCGTACTTCGCGTCGTCGGAGTATGACGGGCCGTTCAGGCCCGCGCTTAACGCGTTTGGCGACGAGTCCGACGCGTTGGACGCCCCTTCCCAAAGGGACGGGTTGTTGTCCAGTCCGAGCATGAGCGCAAGCGAGGAGTTGTAGTAGTCATAGCCCGCGCCGTCCCAATTGAAGAGGAAGCGGTAAAGTCCGGAGTCCTTCTGTCGTACCACTATCGAAATCGCAGGCGATGACGCGGTCGCGCCATCTGCAGGTGTTGGCGGCGCGAATACAGGCCACACTCCGGGGTAGTTCTGTTCCGCAGAAAAGAGGCTGCGCAGGGTCTCCTGGTTCTGGCCAAGCGTGGAGTTTGCTGACGAGGTCGTGGACTGGAGAAGGAATACTATGGTCACTACGGTTAGCATTACTCCTGAAAGCATTAGTACGTACTCGAAAGCACCCTGGCCGCGCATAAGAAAATGAGGCATGCAGGTATTAAGATTGCTATAGGCGGTTGTGGTGGCCTACTTCTTTTCCGAAGCCGAAAGTTCCGCGTCAGTAGGAAGGTTGCACAGCTTCATCAGGTGGTTCCAGTAGCGGTCTGTCTTTGCCTGCACCGCGGCCACGTCGTCGGGAGTGAAGTGCTTGAAGCGCTTCTGCAGCGAGAGGTATTCAAGCACCGGCTTCTTCTGAGCTGGCGCGACGTTGACCGAAAGCTTGTAATCGCCGTTTTCGACTTCGAACATCGGGCACATCCGGGTCTGCGCTGCCAGGCGGGCGACCTTGATGCTTTGCGAGCCGTCAAACCCGGCTCCGAGGGCGCAGGGCGCGAAGATGTTTACAAAGCGCGCGCCGCGAATCGACTGGGCCTTCTTGACCTTTGCGCGCACGTCGTGGATGAACGCGATGTTGGACTGGGCAACGTAGGGGATGCGGTGCGCAGCTGCGATTTCTGCGATTTGCTTGCGCTCGCCTTCCTTGCCCTTGTGCGCCGAGCCCACCTGGGTGGTGTTGGTGTTTGCGCCGTAGGGGGTCGCGCCGCTTTTCTGCACGCCGGTGTTTGCGTAAAGCTCGTTGTCGTAGCAAATGTAAAGGACGTCGTCGTTTCGCTCGAACATTCCCGAAAGCGCGCCAAAGCCGATGTCGTACGTCGAGCCGTCGCCTGCAATCACCACAACGGTGGTGTGGTCGTTTCCTTTCGCCCTGAGGGCGGCGGAGATGCCGCTTGCAACTGCGGGCGCGTTCTCAAAAAGCGAGTGAATGTAGGGGACTCTCCAGGCGCTGTTGGGGTACTGGCTGGAGTTGATTTCCATGCAACCAGTTGCGTTGACTACGATGATGTCCTTTCCAAGGGCATCCAACACCGTGAGGAGCGTGAGGCTGGGCGCGCAGCCGGGGCATCCTGCGTGCCCGGGTGCGAACAAGTGCATTTCGGATTGAGTGCTCATCAAAACCACTACTTCTTGTCCTTGGAGCAGAGCCACCCTTTGACCTTGCCCTGCTTCATTCGTTCAAACAGCGATTCGAAAGCCGGCCTTTTTGCCTCGCGTCCGCCTAAAAGGCCTGCTGCGACTGAAACAGTCGAGCCCGTCCCGGACAGCGCTTCGGAGACTTCGGCATAAACCGGGGGAACCCCGCCCGGAGAGACGTCGCGCTCAACCACGAGCACGTGCTTTCCTGCAAGGTTTGCGCGCAAGTCCGAAGCCGGGAACGGCCTGAACGAGCGCAGGTGCGCAACCCCGACTTTTTCGCCGCGCGCGCGAAGCGAGTCCGCGACTTTCTCTATGGTGTTGCATACCGAGCCGAGCGTGATGATGACGCGGTCTGCGTCCTTGCAATTGTGATACTCCACAAGCCCGTACTCGCGGCCGAAGACCTTGCCGAATTCCTTTCCGACTTCGAGTATGGTGTCCTGCGCGGCCTCCGCGTCGGTGCAGAGGTCCTCACGGAAGTCCTGGTAGTCTGCTGGCATTGCGTACGCGCCTACAGTAATCGGGTTCTGAGGGTCAAGGACGTAGGGGTTCTTGTAAGGCGGGAGGAACGCGGCGACTTTGTCCTTGTCAGGCACGTCCACCTGACTTATTGTGTGCGTTAGGTAGAACCCGTCAAGGCACACCATCACCGGAAGCATCGTCTTTTCTGCTATGCGGAAGGCCTGGATAGTGGTGTCAACCGCTTCCTGGCCGTTCTTGCAGTACAACTGCAGCCATCCGGAGTCGCGCTGGCTCATCGAGTCCTGCTCGTCGGCCCAGATGTTGAGCGGAGAGCTTACTGCGCGGTTTGCAACCGCCATCACAACTGGAAGCCGCATCCCGGCTGTTGAGAAGAGCGCCTCGTGCATGAGCATCAGGCCCTGGCTTGATGTTGCGGAGAACGTGCGCGCGCCTGCAGCGCTTGCCCCAAGGAGCGCGGACACTGCAGAGAACTCGGCTTCAACTGTGATGAACTTGGGGAAGCCGCCGTTTACGTAAATCTTGTTGAGCGCGTGGGCAATCGGGGTGCTTGGAGTGATTGGGTAGGAGGCGATGACTTCGACTTTGCAGTAGGATGCGACTTCCGCAATCGCGTCGGAATAATTCATCGTCCTTATGGCCATGGCAAAATCCCTGAATAGTTAATTCCATCATTACTTTGCTTTGTTTTTTTCCGCCCTATGCTTTTTTCTTTCCAACTATCTTGATTTCGTGCTCCATCCTGATGCACTTTACCGGGCACTCCTGCGCACACAAGCCGCAGCCCTTGCAGTAATCGTAATCAATTTCCGGGCCGTTGCCGGGAGCGCCCATGCACCCTTCGGGGCAGTAGTTCTGGCAGGTGGCGCACTTGATGCACTTTGAAAGGTCAACCACCGGCTTTTGCGACCGCCACTCGCCGGTCTTGATTGCGACGGTGGTTCCGGGTTTTGATACTGCGAACTTCATCTTGAATCAACGCGAATTTTCGAAAACATAATTCCAATCTAATCTTTCTTCGTAAGCTCGTAGCAGGCGCGGATTACCTCGATGTTCTTGTCCGCAATCGCCTTGTCCTTCTCGCCGAACTCCTCGTGTATTGCCTTCTCGATGGATTCCATCTTTACCATTCCAGTAATCTTGATGAACGCGCCAAGCATCACGGTGTTGAATATGGGCCTTTTGAGGTGCTCAAGGGCAATCTTGGTGCCGTCAACCGCATAGACCTTCGCGTCCGGGATTCCCAGCTCGATTGCGGTGCAGCTGCAGTTTGCAATCACGATGCCGCCCTTCTTGAGCCCTGCTGCCACGTTGACACTTGTTAGCACGCTGGGGTCTGCGACAACCACCACGTCCGGCTCGGTAATCTGGTCGTAAATGGTAATTGGAGAGTCGGAGATGCGGCAAAAGCTCATCACCGGCGGGCCGCGCTTTTCCGAGCCGAACACCGGAAACGCCTGGGAGTACTTTCCTTCCATGCCCGCGGCTGTTGCCAGGAGCTCTGCTGCGGTGACCATGCCCTGGCCTGCGCGGCCGTGGAACCTGATTTCTGCAAGCATAGCAAACTACTCTTTTGTCTTTGGATTACTGTTCTGGATTTCCGTTGAATGTGGGTTGTCAATGTAACTGCGGGGCGGTTAAAATAAGTTCGCAGAACCGGCAAAGGACGAAGTTTCAACGGGTAAAACGACTGCGGGAATGCGGGCTTGCCGGTTATTATTCAAGCAGAGGCATAAGCTATTTTGCAAGTGATTTGTATGGCAAACCTCGTGCACAACCGAAAGAAACCGGCAGTAAAGGAATACGTGACCAAGGACACCTTGATTGGAGAGCTGGCATCCAAGTACCCAGTTGCAATAGGCATCATGTTCTCCAAGGGGATGCACTGCGTTGGCTGCCACGCGTCGGCTTACGAGACGCTCCGGCAGGGCGCGGAGGCGCACGGCATGAAGCCGTCCGAGATTGGCGCGCTGGTTGAGGAAATCAACCAGGCAATAGGAAAGGACGAGTTGCAGATGCAGAAAAGCTGCCCCGATTCTCCCGTAAAGATTACTGAGGCTGCGGGTTTGCAGTTTGCAAAGATCATGCAGGCCGAGGCAAAGACCGGCTTTGGGTTGCGCATACTCAAGCCCCAGGGCGGGCCCGTTGGCCGCTTTGAGATGGACTTTGCGCAGGTCGCGGGAAAGGACGACTTGGAATTCGACTGCCGCGGGATACGCATCATAGTCTCCAAGGCTCTTGAGCAGGAGGTTCGCGGCGCGGTGATTGACTTCCGCGAGACCGTGCAGGGAGCCGGGTTCACCATAAGGAACCCGAACACGAAGTAGATTCACGATGACCGAACACTCAAAGAAAACACGCATAACGCCGGAAGTGTTCCACAGGCTTACCGAGCAGGAAAAACTCACGTTGGTTTACAACGCACTATCAGGCCTGGTGGCGGCTGTGAAGGAGGACGCGTACGTATTCGTCCCGCTGGACAAGGAAAACAACGAGAAGCTGGACGCGCTTGCGAAGGCCCGCGGCACCCGGTCGCCTTACGAGACAATAGAGACGCTGGTCTCGGAATTCGTAACCGAAAAACACCGCAACCTTGTAAGCATCACCATAGGGCCGAAGGGGTTCAGGGTCAGCCCGATGAAGAAATAGGGGTTAAGATGGCACCTAAAAAGAAAATTGGCCAAATTGGCGACTGTGGAAAAAACAGGATGCATTTCAGCACGTACGATGGAAAGGAAATACCGGAAAAGGCATCAATCCTTCACAATAAGCTGGAACTGCTTGGGATTTGCGACCACAAAATTTTCGAGAAGAACCAGATTTCAATACCCTTGCACGAACAAAACCTAATCAATATTGCAAAGCTTCACGAAAATAATGCGGGAACCGACCACGAGGAATCAATCAACCGCGCATTGTCCGACTGGATGTTTCAGACAATGAAACACAAACTGGTCTCGCTTTCAACCCATGAAGAGAATGGCAAGAAATGGTACTACCTGAAACCAATCGGCTAAGGAATAGGATTAATCGATACAAGAAAGGACCCTGCCCTGATATCGCTGCATTCGATTAGTTTCATCAGATGACAGCCCAACGACCGCAACTCCCCAATGGCACGCCACGTTCCTTGCGCCGTCTTCGACCAGGGGAATTTTTCCTACCTTGAACGGGAGCCTTTCGGTTTTTTCTTTTCCAAGCACGAATTTTCCACCTGAATAAACGATGGGCTGGCGCTTGACAGTAATTTTTTCCTTTCCCAAATCCAAGTCAACTACTTTCGCCCAGCTTGGCCTGCACAAGTCCTTGTTTTTCGCGCTCTTTTGCGCCTTCTGCGAGACAAAGCCCGCAACGTAGGGGTGGAAGGTGTGCTGGAGGGGAGGAAGTTTCTTTGGAAGCGCGTTGACGATTTCTTTTGCCCGTTGCCTTGAAACGAATTTCCTTGCAACCCACTTTTTTTCAAAGAGTTCGACTACGTCCTCGCGGCTGACCGAATCCAACAACCGGTTCCCAATCCAGAAGGCTTCGGCAACTTCGTAATCGTAGATGTCGTCGACTCCGTTCGCACCCGCTATTGTTTCCAGATACGCTTTTTGCGTGCCGAACTTTCCGAGTTCCTTGCGCAGGCGGCTTCCGTTTTCCTTGGATGGATTTTCCAAATATTTCGAAAAAGGATTCCTAAATTTGGGGTCGCCGCAGTAGCCGCGCAGGTTTGGTGCGAGGCCGAACCTTGAGCAGAGTTCTATTCCTTCCATTTTGCAACTGCCTTGGAAGGCGAAAGGATTAGGCCGAGGGCTTTTGGCGCATACTCAACAGCAGCCGCAAGCACTTCGGAGTATCCGGCAATCAAGAGAGCGCCTGCTGAGAGAAGCACCATTCCGAAAACCGTGCTTGCCGAAACCGCCGAGCCTGCAAATGCCATTCCAAGAATGGTCGTTACCGGGCCTGCAAGAGCAAGTATTGCGGTTGCCTTGGAAACTGAAATCCTTGAGAGCGCGGAATACCAAGCGGTCAGGTAGATGAAGAGAAGGGTTCCGACTGCCGCGCCCCACAACAGGGCGGACGGGGTGAAGGAAAGCATTGCCGAAATTGACGCGGTCTTGCCAAATGCAAACAGAATCGCCACCATCGCAACCGCTCCTGCAAGCATCCTGCTTGTTGCAATCACCCTTCCGGGGATTTCTACAAGGAACTTCTTGGTAAGAGTCCACTCGATTGCCCAGAGCACGGTTGCGCCAAGCACAAGGGCCTCGCCCAATCCGAGCGAAAGCTTGCCTGAACCAAGGAGAATGAAATTGCCAACGATTGCAAGCCCCGCGCCTGCTGCGAACTTGTAGTCAAGCCTTTCCTTGAGCATCACTCCAGCAAATATTGCCGCGAACACGAACAGGAAGCGGTAGATGAACGAACCAGCCGAACCTCCGAGTATGGAAAGGCCATAGAAGAACATCAGGAAGGGCACGCTGCCGCCGATGACGGTTATGATGGAAAGCTTGGAGAGCTGGCTGCGGGTGAGGGAAAGGACGTCTCTGTAGTTTCCAAGCAACAGCAGGGCCGCCGCGAATAGGATTCCCGCAAAGGCATTCTTCAAGATTGTGTACGCGAACGGGTCCTGGCCTGCAACCCCGGCCGAGTTGATGAATACCGACAGGCCGCTGATTAACGCCGCGGCAAGCGCAAGCGCGATGCCTTTTTTCTGTGAAACTTCGATTGCCATAGAAACAGCCCCCTTGGAACACTGTCAGCAGCTAAACCCGACTTCCCTGATTGACTTTTGAAGGGTATGTTTAAATCCTTTTGTCGCGTCCTGAGTGAATATGGCCAAAAAAATCCGGCTGGGCTGGTTCTCTTTCTCCTGCTGCGAGGACAACACCGTGCTGTTTGCCGAGATTCTCAACGACCACTTCTTCATGGTCCAGGAAAAGTTCGACATAATCCACGCCAAGGTGCTCCAGAACAAGAACCGCTGGGAGGAAATGGACGTCGCGTTCGTGGAAGGAGCGATTGCGAACAAGGAGCAGGAAGAAACGCTGAAGAAGATACGCTCCTTGAGCAAGACAGTTGTAGCAATCGGCTCGTGCGCCTGCACCGGGATGCCTTCGGCCCACCGCAACAACTTCGACGAGGCCACTATCCACGAAATCAGGTTCATTAAAGACAAGTTCAACATGCTTGACAAGGTCCACCCGCTCAAAGACATCGTGAAGGTGGACATGGAAGTGGGCGGCTGCCCGATGGACGAAAACAAGTTCCTCGAGGCCCTGACTGCGATAATCAAAATGTACGGTGACCAGTAGATGCACGGCGGACACGACTCTGAAAACCTTGAGCTTGGGATTGAGGGCTTGAGCAAGGTCGAAGGCCACATGGACATGGAAGTCAAGGTGACCGGCGGCAAGGTCGAGTACGCCAAGCTCAAGATTCCAGAAGCCAAGCGATTCTATACTCAGGCTGTGCGCGGAAAACCGATGCAGGCTATTGCCCAGCTAGTGTCGCGCATCTGTGGCACGTGCTCGATGTCGCACATCTTCGGCTGCACAAAGTCAATAGAGGACGCAATCGGGCTTGTACCGTCCGAGCAGACCATGAAGCAGCGCCGCCTCTCAATCTGGGCGCACCTGATTCGCGACCACCCGCTTCACCTTTATTTCTTCGTGCTTCCGGACATGTTCGACAAGGGCTCGGTGTTTGACTTCACCTCGCCTGAGGAGAAGAAAATCATAGCAACAGCGCTTGAAATCAAGGCCGCTGGAAACAATCTTTCCAAGATGGTAGCAGGACGCTCAATACACGCGCCGTGGCCGGTGCTTGGCGGGTTCTCGCAAATCCCCGACAGGGCAAAGTACCCCAACATCATCCACGACTTGGAGCACGCGCGCGAGCACTCCCTTGAGCTGCTGGACGTCTTTTACGATTGCCCGTGGAAGTTCGAACACGACACCAATTACGTTGCCATGGTCGGGCCCAATTTCGATTACCTTTCAGGCGACCTGGTCTCCTCAAGCGGGCTGCACATTGCGGAGAAGGACTTTGACAAGTACGCCGAGCGCATCTGGAAGGACTACTCAACCGCTTCGGCATTCCTGTTGCAGGGCAAGGACTACATGGTAGGCTCGATGTCGCGCCTGAACCTGGGAAAGAAGTTCCTGCACAGGCAGACGCAAAAAGACTGCGCAAAGCAGCTTGCAAGGTTCCCGTCAAAGAACGTTTACGACAACAACCTGGCCCAGGCAATCGAGACAATCGACTCAATCAACCAGTCCATTGACGTTTTGGAGTCCACTGATTTCAAGCAGGAAGCGCCGGTTCAGCCCACAAGAAAGGACGGCACGGGATTTGCAGTTGTCGAGGCGCCGCGAGGAGTGCTCTACTACAACGTGGCCATCAAGGAAGGGAAAGTGCAGAGCATGGCCGTTGCCATCCCGACTGGCCAGAACCAGGTTAGGATGGAAAAGGACCTTGCCGAGATGGTGCAGGAGCAGGTTGACGCCGGCAAGGACAAGGACTACATCGTTCACGAGATGGAGAAGCTGATTCGCGCCTACGACCCGTGCATGAGCTGTGCGACGCACTTCTTGAAGGTCAAGTGGAAGAAGTAGCGAATTTTGGAAGGATTTTTTCCACCCCAGCCAGCGCCTTCTTTTCGTCCATCCCCTGCGGGATTGCAATAATCTTTACGGAATCAATCATCCCTGCCTTAAGAAGTATTTTGAGGTTCCAGGCCAAGTCGAAGTCGTGCATCGAAAGCACGCGCGGAAGCTCCAGGTCGTCCAAGTCCTCGACTACGGAGACTTTTTTGATTCCTGCGGCGACGTCGAGAATCACGAGGTTGCGGCCGTACTCGTGCAAGTCGTCGGTTCCGTCCAGTTCAATGAAATCTATTTTCGGAAATTTCTTGCGCAAGGCAGGAAGTATGCGAAGGGCAAGCGAGTCCTGCGGCACGAGCGGGTTTCCGAAGACAAGGATTTTCTTGCTGGAGACTTTGTCCGCGTCGTCGTTGCCGTGGCGGTGTGAGTGGATGGATTGCAGGGGATTCCAGTGCCCGCGCCGGTTTTGCATAACAATAATCCAATCAGCCAAGGGTTTTATCCGCTGTTGTCCCTGCTTTTCCTATGAGACTGTGGTCGCTGCACCCAAAGTACCTCGACCGCCAGGGCTTGCTTGCGTGCTGGAGGGAGGGGCTGCTTGCACTCAGCGTCGCAAGGCGGGGTTTTGCGGGCGCGTACTCCAAGCACCCGCAGCTTGAGCGTTTCAGGAAAACAAGAGACCCGGAATCCTCGCTCCTGCAATTCTTGGATGAAATCGCGGCTGAAATGAAGGCAAGAAGATACCGGCCAAAGGAGATTCCAAGGCCAAAGCGCAGGCAACGAATCGCGGTTACAAAAGGCCAGCTTGAGTTTGAGTTCACCCGCCTTCAGGAAAAGCTCCGGAAAAGAAGCAACGCCAAGTTCTTGGAAAACAGGAGGCTCGTGGCAAGAGAAAACGCCTTGAAAACGAATGCGGTTTTTTGCACAGCCGCAGGGCCAAAGGAAAGCTGGGAAAAAAGTCCGGCCGCAGGCAAAAGGTTTATTCTTGCGGGTTCTGAAACTATTCCGACAAGCATGAGAAAAACCCGCATCAAGACCAGCAGTCTGCGTCCGCACGAGCGCACCAACAGCCGGAACCTGAAGAAAATCCACGCCGAAGTAGCCAAGGCAGGCGCAGTCTACCCCCTGCTTGTGGACAAAAAGACGCTGGTTGTGCTTGACGGCCACCACAGGCTCGCTTCATTGCGCAAGCTCAAAGTGGAGATGGCGCCGGTGATGCTTGTTGACTACCTTGGAAAGGACGTCAAAGTCGCAAGCTGGAAAAAAGGAAAAAAGGTGACCAAGCAGGAGGTCATCAGGCGCGGGCTTTCCGGAAAGCTCTATTCCCCAAAGACTTCCAAGCATGTGCACAAGTTCAAGGCAAGAAAGCCGGCCAAACTAGTTATTAGCCGAAAATGATCAGGCGAGCTTGAACCTTACTCCGAAGAATATCGGTCCACGGAAATCGAGCTTCCTGTTTTTGGAAGTCACGAACCTGTTGACGTGTTCCGGTATTGCGATGTTGACGTCGCTTGGCGCCTTGGCCATGCCGAAGACGTGCTCGAACTCCGTGTCGCCTGCCGCGACGGCGTCCTCTGCCCTTGCCGCAACATAGGCGCACATTGCCTTGAGGAAGTCAAGCCCGGAGTCGATGCCATTTTCGCGCACTGCTGCATCAAGCTTTTCTGGAGCGTAGGCGACGATGCCGCCGTCGTATGCATAGATTTTGTTCAAGCCAGCGGGCCCGAGGAGCTTCTTTCCTGCCTCGTCCTTGAACACGTCAAGCACAATCGACTTCTTGTTGAGCCTGCCCTTGAACGCGGTGAAGGTGTAGGGCGTGTCCCTGTCCTTTTCCTTCAAGGTCTTGTGGTAAAGCAAGTCAGCGAGGTTCTTTCCTTCCTCGGTCTTGGGCTGGACTGCGATGCGTATTGAAGCTGCAATCTGCGCATCAGTAAGCTCGAGCTTTGTAAAGAACTGCGGATAGACAAGCTCGCGGATGTCGCCGTAGGCGTACTGGATCATGGCCATGCGCTCCAGACCGAAGCCGATGTTGTAAACGGGGTACTTGATTCCGTAGTTTGCAAGGGCAACTGGCGAGTACATTCCCGAGTCCGCGACTTCCAGGCGCTTTCCCTTCCAGTCGACGTAGACTTCGTACTCGCTCTTTGGCGCGTAGTACTTGGAAGTTGCAGCCTTGAGCTCGAACTCGGGCTTGGAGTAGCCAAGCTTCTCAAAGACCTTGGCCGCAATCCTGTTTCCTGCTTCGGCAGTCACGTTCTCGCCCATTATGACTATTGAAGCGCCGTGGTGAACCCGCAGGTGGCTTGCGTCCTCCTTCTGCTCGTTGCGGAATCGCGGACCAATGGAGAAAAGTGCAACCGGTTGCTCGCGCTTGTCCTGAAGCCCTGCAAGGGTCTCAAACCACACCGCAGTCATGTGCGAGCGCAGCACTAGGTTCGACGGGACCGGCCTAATCTTGCGCAGTTCGGGGAACGCCTTGTCCATCACTGCGGTTGCCTGCTCTTCTTTCCATCCGAGCCCCTGCACTAGCGCGTCTACGAAGTCGTCGCCTTCCAAGTCGCCTGACTTGTAGCGGCGCAGGATTTCGGCGAGCTTTTCCTTTTTCTCTGCGGAAAACTTCGCATCGATTTTGTGGATTATGCCTTCCTTTTCCTTGCTTATGCCCAGTTCGGGGCGCGGAAGCGCAGCAAGGTAGAAGCATCGGTCAAGTATGACTGGAGATTCGGGACCGTACTGCTTGTAGACATCCGCCTCGTCAAGCACGTGGCGGTTCTCCATCTCGTCAAAGCCCATCGAAAGCAAGGCCTCGCGGATTTTCTGCGCCATGTCGCGCATCACGCTGGGCTCGCCGCGCTTCTTGCGCAGGCTGATTTCGCCCTTCTTTGGAAGAAGCTCTGCAGTCTCGATCCAGGCCTTCTCGAAGTCCTTTTCGGACTGCTCGCGGATTTTTTTTACGTCAAGTTTCATAAATGAAAACAACTCTTTGCGTTTCCTTCTGCATTCTTCCTAGTGGACCTCAAGCCCGTGCTTTCTTGCAATGTCGATGAACGCCTCGGCAAGGTACTTGACCTGCGAGTCAGTAAGGCCATAAGTGCTCATCTTGAACGAACGCGAAGAGCCGGGGAAGATGCCGGTGATTCCCCTCGAGTCCAGTTCGTGTGTGAAGAAGTAGCCGTGGTCTCTGTGCTTCTGTGCAATCTTGTCGTAGCTTTCGGTGCAGTCGACCTTGGTCAGGCAGTGCTTGCGCGGGCACTCGCTGACAATCTTGTTGCCGTCCACCCTGAGGAACTCGTTGACAAAGTAATTGGAATTCTTCACTTCCCTGTCCCAGTGCTTCACGCGCTCGCGCAGGTGCGGCAGGCTTGCCATCATCGCAACGATGTTTGCGCCCATCAGGGTGCAGCCGAGCATCTCGACTTCCTTGACGCCGAACTTGCGTCCTGAAACGTCTCCCGTGATTTTTGTGGTGCGGAAAACCTTCTCCGCGCCCTCGTTTGTTGTTGCAAGCACCCCGCTTGGTGCGGGGCTTGCCATGCTCTTGTGCCCCGAGCCTACGACGAAGTCCACTCCAAGCGCCTTGCCGTCAACCGGCTTGACTCCGACGGTGTAGGCGCCGTTGTACAAGACAGGGATGTCGTATTCCTTTGCGGCTTTCACCGCGCCCTTTACGTCGTGCTCGTTTGCAAGGGTGTAATCGTAATGGTCGAAGATGACCAGCTTGGGAAGCTTGCCGTCCTTTTTCTTGGCATTGGCAATCGCTTCCGCAACAGCGTCGCCTGTGACTATGCCGCGGTCGTTGAACGCAGCCTCGTGGGCGATGCCGCCCACCTGCTCGATTGCAAGGAACTCAGTGTAGTGCCCAACTGCCTGCAGGACCACGGAGTCGCCCTTGCCTACGAGCGAAGAGACTACTGCCTGGAACCCTCGCCTTGCACCGGGAACGGTGCGCGCAACGTCCATTCCCACGAACTTTGCCAAGTCTGCGTGGAAATCCTCAAGGCCGGGCTTCTTGATTTTGTCCAACCGGAACGGCTTGAGGCAGAAGTCGCACACGGAATACCCGTCGCCGTAGGAAATCATGGCCTTCATCGCGTCAGCTGTGAGGTGGCCTGCGGCTTGGATGGGCTGGATGTTTATGTAAAGCTCGTCGCGTGCGCGCGTCTCAAGGCCGTCGCACACGTAGCCGGGTTTTGAAGGGGAAAGGGGGATGGGAATAAGGTCAAATTCACCTAGTCGGATGCTCAAAGGTCAAGGTCCTTTTCGATGGCCTCGATTGCTTTCTTTGCGGCATTAAGCGCCGCCTTTGCCTCGTGCTTTTCCTCCCTGGAAAGCTCGTGCTTGGGCGCGGTCTTTCTGAACACCACTCGCACGTCCGTCAGCGCGTAAAGCGCGTCGAAAAGCGCGTCAACTGATTTTTTGGACATTGTAATCGCTTCGTTTGTAAGGATAATTTTGCCGAGCCGGAATTATAAACGGCGTTGTCCGGAACGAATCAGGGCAAAAGCAGGCTCGCAAACGCGGCCAGCGCAAGGAGCATGCCGTACTTGTAGCCGCGCTGCGATTCAGGGTATTTTCCTTGCAAAAGCCGGAGCATTGAGCGCACGAACACGCCGATGGAAGCCGCTATGAACACGACAAAGGGGATTGAGCTAGTCATTCCGAAGGCAAACGGGATTAGCGCTATTGCGATGGAAACCATTGTCGAAAGAATCGCCGCGTTTGCCGCGGCCTTCTTGCCTACAAGCATCGGGAGCGTGTACTTCTTTCCCTTGTCGGCATCGTAGTCTTCCAGGTCCTTGGTGATTTCGCGCGCCCAAGTCATGAAAAACGACGCGGTTGCGAGCACCGCGACCACCGAGTAGTTGCCGGAGACGCTTGCGCCCATCACGAAGATGAACGCGTTGGAGAGCGCGACTACGGCGTTGCCGAAGTACTTGAGCCCCGAAAGCTTGGAGGAATATACGTAAAGCAGTATGGAGAACGCCACTGCGACCCCGAACGCGGCCTGGTTTGCGTAAAAGGCGACCGCGATGCCCAGAAGGAAAAGCGATATGGCGACTGCCCGCGCCTCGGCCGCGGAAATCCTCCCGCTTGGGATTGGCCGCGACTTCTTTGCCTTCCGGTCAACTGCATAGTCGTAGTAGTCGTTGATCGCCTGGCCGGCCCCGCAGATGAGGAACGTGGACGCGGCGACAAGCATCGCCGCCGGGGGGGTCGCAATCGCGCCTATGGAAAGCCAGTAGCCCAGGTACGCGCCAAATGCCGCCATCGCGCAGTTGAGGGGCCGCATGAGCTCGATTATTGCCAGTGCCTTCGAGGAATCGGTAGCCATTGCAAAGAATACCACCGGCGGCGATTAAAAGCCTGCGGCGGGCTGAAACGCTTTTATCGCCGGATGAAGTTACAATGAATGCACATGCCAAGACGGACAGCAAGACCCATAACGGTGGCGCACATCGAAAAAAGGGTGCGCATCGCCCGCGAGGAAGGGATAGTCTACGAAAGCATCCACGAGCTTCTGCTTGACGAGGAGATGAAGGAACGCGGCATATCCTCGGAGGAGCGCGCGCAGCGCCGCAAGAAAAGGGTGGCAGTGATCGGCGCTGAAGGCGAAGTTGGCGCCGGGGTGGTGTCCAAGCTTTCCGAGGACAACTTCGACGTCATCGCGTTCGTGGAGAAAATCGAAGAGGCGATGGACGTCCTTGAGAAGATTTCCAAGGCCCTCAAGGAGTACAAGGGAACGGGGCTCAAGATTGTAGCAGACAAGATCCAGGACGAGGACAAGGCAACGAAGCTGTTCTCCCGCGTGTCGCAGGTGGTGCGCATCTGGGACGCCAAGAAGGCCTACCGCGACGCCAAGATCGCATCGGAGTACTTCGACAACTCCCTGAGGCCGTCGCTTGTTCTTGCAAACGCCTGCCGCAGGTCGCGGGTCGACCGCATCATCTTAGCATCTCACGACTCCACAAAGTCGAACGTGAAACTCTCGACCGACGTGCTCAACGTGGTCCACGGCGGCCGCTTCCTGTCCGAAAACGCGATAGTTCAGAGCGGGGTGCCCTGCGTGGCAGCAAGGCTTCCGCACGCCGATGGCAAGAACACCGATCCTGTTCCGGGCAAGGTCTCAGGCATAACCGCGGCTGTTGGAATGATTTCGCACATACTCTCGCACAAGAAGATGGTCGGAGCGGAGGTGTCCATCCCGCCTGCTGCGCTTGCGAAGGCAAAGGACGCCAAGGCGCTGTCCGCTGCGTTCGTGCTTTCGGCGCTGTCCAAGGCCAAAAAGGCCTAGCATCCAGTGAAGCAACCGGACGGCGGACAGGGGAATGCGTCAGGCGCGGCCCCCCAAAAATAAATCATTATAATAGCCTGCGTGCAGAAAATCAATTCGGGAAAATAGCCGACTCCCATAGGGGAGTCATAGTTTTGGGGGGTCTTTTTTGTGATAGCTGAAACCATCGCGGCTCTTGCAGTAATGCTTTGCGTAGCCGTTCCGGGAATGCTCCTTTCGTGGGCGGTCCTTTACCGCACGGCGATGGGCCGTTTTGAGAAGTTCTTCATCGGAATAATCCTCGGCCTGTTCATACCGCCGGCGTTCGGCGTCCTTGAGATAATATTCCTCGGGGTGAAGATGAGCTTCGCCACGGTGGTGTTCAATTCGGTGCTCGCATCCGCGCTTGGCATTTTGCTCTACTATTACCAGGCAAAAAAATTCCCCCAAGCAAACCTGCACTGGAAGGCGGAGTACTCGACCCAGGAGTTCTGGGAGAGGCTGTTCAACGCAAACAAGACCCTAATCCTGCTCGTGCTCATCATAATCTTCGGATTTTACGCGCGCTTTGCGACCTCCGCTGACTTTTACTTCTCCGAAATCGACCCGTACTACTACACCCACGTCACCGAGTTCGTAGTGACGCAGGGAGAAGTGCCGCTTTTCAACGACGACGCGTACTACCCCCAGGTCAAGTTCCACCACGGCCCGCCGCTCATGTCGTACATGGTCGCAGGCTGGTACTTCGTCTGGCAGGGCATCACGGGCGTGTCTTACACCAAGGAGCTTGTCTCGGCATTCATGCACCTCTACCCGCCGATTCTTGGCGCGCTCCTTTCCTTCCTCGGATACCTGATAGTGCGCGAGGAGGCCGACAGGAGGATTGCGCTTGCAGCAGCCGCCCTCTTTGCGTTCACTCCCCAGCTCATAGACAAGATGGCCGGAGGAGTCGCCGAGCAGCAGCCCCTTGCGCTGTTTGTGACTATACTCATATTCTCAACGTACATCATCGCAGTCAAGACCAGGAGCCTGCGGTGGGGCGGCCTTGCGGGGCTTGCAAGCTTCCTCATACTCATAGGCTCGGCGCAGTACGTCTGGCCCATCATGGTCATCACCGCCTACCTGTTCTTCGCCTCGCTCATGGAATTCTGGGCAGGCGAGCTTGACGGCCGCTGGATTGCGGTCAACGCGCTCGTTGCGCTTGGCGCTCTTGCAGGAAACATGCTGTACATGGTTTACGCGGCGGAGTCGCCTCTGAACGTGTTCAACGGCGTGCAGCTTCTCATAGCGGCGCTTGCGTTCGCAAGCCTGCTCTACGCTGCCGCGCGGTTCAAGGTCCTTGCGCGCATCCGTTCTGGCCTCGAGCTTTCCGACGGCAACGCCAAGCTGGTGTTCCTTGGAGTGGGGTTCCTGGTTTTTGTGGGAGTGATGGCGTTCACGCCCCTTGGCGGCAAGGTGGTTTCCTACCTCAACTACGGACTGAACTTCGCAACGCCCAACAGCGCAATCATGATGACCGTTGCCGAGGAAAACCAGGCAACTGACGCCATGGACCTTTCGTCCTACGGCGTGTTCTCGTACTACCTTTCGCCCAAGAACCTGCTGATGCTCTCGGCATTCCTGTGCTTCCTTGTCATGTTCGTGACTCTTTGGAACAAGAACAGGAAGAAGATGGCCCTTGCGTCAGCTGCCATAGTGGCGTTCGTATTCGTGTTCAACTCCACGTTCGACCCGATGATGATGGCAGTTGCGCAGCCCCTCGGATTCTCCAGCATGGCCGAGTTCATAGGCGAAAACGACATCTTCTACTACCTGGGCCTTGCCATCGCGTCCACCATGGTCACGTACGTGTTTTCGGAAAAGAAGAACAAGCTGCCCCTGCTTTTCGTGCTCATCTTCTTCCCGATATCGTTCATCGGAATCCACAAGCTCAAGTACATAGCCCACCTTGCGACTGCGCTTCCGATTGCGGTTGCGTTCATTCTGTTTTTGCTCTGGGAACTCAGCGAGCTGTTCTCGCACCTGTTCGGCCACTCGGCGCCCGCAGCCAGGAAGTACTCGTCGTGGGCGATACTTGGCATCGGCGCGGTGCTGGTGGTTGCGCAGTTTGCGCACGCCGCAGGCTCGCCTGTGCAGCTGGGATGCAACGACAGCTCGTGGGGCAAGTCCCTCAACAGCTTCACAAGCGGGCTGGGAATACCGTTCGTATCCTCTTCATCCACTGTGCAGAACCTTTGCTACCAGCGCATTGCCGAGGACTGGCGCGACGCGATGACTTGGATGAGCATCAACTTGGGCTCAAACGACCGCGTGATGTCCTGGTGGGACTACGGCCACTGGACCACTTTCCTTGCGGGCAAGAAGACCGCGACGGACCCGGGCAACAACTACCCCGAGTACAACCAGGAGGTTGCCAGGGCGCTTGTAGACGGCCCCAGGGAGGAGCTTGTGCGCGTCATGAAGTACCACAACTCGACCTACCTGATGCTTGACTCCGAGCTCATCTCAAAGTGGGGCGCGCTGAACTTCCTTTCGGGGACGTTCGCGGGCCTTTACCGCGAGCCCAACGCTTCGGCAAACTACAACGTCACTCCAGCAATAGACTGGACGCAGGGCACGGGAAAGAGCAAGTGGGAAGTCGAGCACGCGTTCGAGTACATGTACCCAGCATACACCGCGGACGACTCCGGAGAGGCGACCTTGATGAACTGCCCCGGACTGATATCCAGGCAGGCGCTGTACTCGCAGCTTTCGGGCCAGATATACTGCGCAAGCCTCGGCCAGAACAACTCGGTGAACCTGTTCCTTCTCAAGAGCGCCGCAGGCGACCAGGTGCAGCTCAAGGAGCCCAAGCTCCTGCAGCTTGGAAGCGGCACGCCATCGTACGCATACATCGGAAGCTCGGGCTCGTCAAACGTGTTCATAGACACCAACGCGGGGATGCTCAACCTCAACCCCGACCTGGAGACTTTGAGCAACAACACGCGCAAGAGCTCGCT
>Ga0074198_1001181_pt1 | contig 18981 bp, 22 predicted proteins | sample EPASupsiteSAE323_FD_64527 | JGI IMG/M metagenome (GOLD analysis project Ga0074198, IMG submission 64527) | Bioremediated contaminated groundwater from EPA Superfund site, New Mexico - Sample SAE3-23 | ecosystem: Environmental > Aquatic > Deep subsurface > Groundwater > Contaminated ...
CGGGATACTGTACGACAACTACCCGTCGCCCCTTTCCACCAACGCAATCTCAAAGGAGATGGGCCGCGACAACGAGTTCACCGGAAAGGTGATGGACTTCTTGCACGCCAAAAGATACGTCGCGCTGTGCAGGGTCTCCAAGTCAGGCCGGCAGTTCTCGACACGCAAGTGCTGGCGGCTCTCCACGGAGACGCACATGAAGTACTCGCACATGGCAACGCGGTGAATTCTTTTTATGAAAAAATGCAAGCTTGATTTGCTGGTTTTACTTGCCAAAAAAGGCGGCCTTGCAGGAAGCATCCCCGTTTCCACGAGCGGGCTTTCGAAGGAACTCGGAGGCAGCACCGAAGGCGCAAGCCAGCAGACCGTCTCGCGCTGGCTGTTGGAACTTGAAAACGCGGGCCTTGTTGAGAAGAACGGCAGGCTCGTGCGCATCGCCGCTAAAGGCAGGCAGAAAATCTGCGAAATCGCGGATGCTGCAAGCCAGTCACTTGCAAGGAAAATTTCAAACCCCGCAAGCAGTTGCGACGTAAAAGGAAAAGTGGCCTCCGGCTTCCGCGAGGGAAAATACTACATCGGCCTTGCCGAATACAAAAAGCAGCTTACTGCAAAGCTTGGCTTTGTTCCTTTTGCAGGAACGCTCAACATCAAACTTTCAAGGCCTTCCGACATAGAGTGCATCCGCAAGCTCAAGGCAACTGACGGAGTCCAGACTGACGAGTTTGTTCGCGACGGCCGCTCTTTTGGCCGTTCCAAATGCTTCAAGGTTGTCGTTAATGGAAAAGTTGACGGCGCGCTGATTTTTCCCGCACGCTCGCACTACGGCGATGATGTTGTTGAAGTGATTGCGGCAGTAAGCCTGCGCGAGAAATTGAAACTCAAAGACGGGAAAGAAGTTTTGTTGCGCGTGCTTTAAGCCTACGGGCGCTGCGAAAGCTGGCCCTCGATTATTTCCTTTGCCTTGAGCAGGAAACGCTTTGCGTTCTCTCCGGATTCGTCTGCAAACAAAGTCGCCCCAGCTGCGACGTTGTGTCCTCCGCCAACTCCGATTCCTTCGGTTGCCTTGCGCAGCATCACGTTCAGGTCAAGGCCCTTTGCAACAAGGGCGTCGGTTCCGCGGCTGCTGATTTTCACGTTGCCGTTCGGGTCAAGAGAGAATCCGAGTATCGGCTTGCTCGGGTCAACTACTCCGCTTGTGAGGAACGAACCGCACACGATGCCAACTACCGAGTCTTCTACCTGGCCGCGGCCGTCCATAAAATAGAATGCGCCAAAGTCGGAGACGTGTTTTCTTGCATACAATAGCCCGGAGCGTATCTGAGTGCGGTGAAGGGTAACAAGCGAACGCGCCTGCTCCAACGCGCCCTTTTCGTGCAGGCACACGCTCATCCCAAGAGTCTCGGCCTTGTGCCTGCCGCACGCGTTGAGCACTGTTGAGAACTCGTATGCGTCGTAAATCTCGATGTTCTTTTCCTCTTTCGGGAACAAGTATACGTTTCCTACCATCGCCTTGATTGCATGTGGCTTGACCTTGTGCGAATAGGCATAAGTTATGAGCGCAGAAGCAAGCTTCTGCCGCTGTTCAAAATCAAGGTCGTAGTAGTGCAGCCACTGCCGCTTGACCTGCTCGGTGCCCGTGCCGTCCTTTTCAGTAGTCTGCCAGTCCGTTGTTCCCTTGGCCTCCTCGAACAGCGGGATTCCCAGGTCGTTTACGAAAAGCGCGCACGCCTTGTCGTTGCCGGTGAGGCCGGGAAGGTAAGGCTCGGTGCAGAATGAGATGAAGGATACGAGTGTGCGTGAGACGCGGCCGAATGCGCGCAGGTCCTTTTCGACTTTGATGTGCCCTGTTGCAACTCCCTCGTCAACCACCTTCTGGTTTGAGGCTGAAAGGACGTCCTTGTCCTGCATGTCGCCGACTATGCCGACCATCGCAAGCTCGTTGATGAGCCAGTCGTTCAAATGCTTGAAGCAGAAATATGCAGTTGATGCCGCGCACGCCTCGGTTGCGCCGGACAGGCCGAACAGCTCGCAGTTGGCTTCAGCCAGTCCCAAGGCTTTGCGCTCTTCCAGTGAGGTGTCGGGTTGGTGATGGTCGATAATGATCATTTTATTTGGCGCAATCTTTGCAAGTAATTTCTGCGCCTGGCCGGAGCCGAAGTCAACGACTATTACGTTGCGGTCGCTTGCTGCAAGCCGCTCGATTGCCTTGTCGTCAAGCTGCCTGAAAGTGATTTCCTCGTACTGCTTCTGCTGCAGCCGGAAGGCGCGGCACACGATTGCTCCGCTTGAGAGGCCGTCCGCGTCGTAGTGGTGCGCAATCACGGGGTTCTCCATTGAAAGCGCACGCTCGCCCACCACTTTGCAGTGCTCGTAGAACTGTTCGCGATTGCTGTTTGCCCCGGTTTCTGCGGCCATGAGTATTGTGTGCTATGGAAAACTGAATAAGGTATTGCGTCCGCTGTGAAGGCGCTTATTTATACGACAACATATTTAGTTGAGGCAAATGGAAGGAAAGGCGCAAGGCTCGTTCGAATACATCCTGATGCTTTCGGGAGTCCTGCTCATCGTAATAATGATAGTGTTCATACTCCAAGGCACGGTCAGCTCCGCAAACAACACGGTAAGCGCGCAGGGTTCGACAGTAAGCTCGATGGTGGACGCTTCAAAATACACTCCCGGCGCAAACCCGGCATTCTCACCTGACTCACCAAAGGACGGCGCAACCGCACGCGAATTGCAGTCAGTAGCTTACGTTGAGGAAAAGGACGCCGCGTTGAACGGGCTGGAGTTCTCCTGGAACAGCACCAACTACACGCTCTACAACGGGAGCCTGGTGCTTTTGATGAACTTCGACAATGTTGCGGCCCTTGGGGAAACCACAGCCGTTCCCCGCGGCAGCTCGGTATACCGCAACAACGGGACAGTCACCGGCGCAACCTGGACTTCGGGCGGAAAATACGGCGGCGCATTCAGCTTCGACGGCAACGACGTGGTGAGCGTTCCGATAAACTACAGGCTTTCGACCACCCGCGGGCCCAGCACCCTTGAGGCGTGGATAAAGCCGTTCACAACTGCCGACTGCAGCATAATCACGGACAACTGCCTTGAATGGGGGTTCACGCTGTCCGGCGGCAACGTCAACGGGTACGTGTTCGGAGCGGTGTCCGGCGGCGCGGTCTTGGCAAACCAGTGGTACCACATTGCGCTCGTCCACGAGCACCCGACCGGGCTTACGAACACCCTGGTAAAGATGTACGTCAACGGCGAACTCAAAAACACGAACACCCTGACCGTGGCGTCCCTTGACGCATACACCGACAGCCCGCTGTGGATTGGCCGGGACGGATGCTACACAAACGCCGGGTTCAACGGGACAATCGACGAGGTGCGCGTGTGGAACCGCGCGCTTTCTGCGCAGGAAGTCCGGATGCACTACATGACCAACCTTGCCAAGCTCCAGCCCAAGGTGTGGCGCTTCGACTCCAACGTATCGGTGTCATCGGGGCTGAACAGCTACCAAATCAGCACTCTTTCGGACAAGCTGCAGAGGAAATCGACCGAACTGCGCACAATCCGTGGATGCTCGCTACCCTGGCCGCTTTGCTGAAACCAATAGCGCGTTTCTTTCGCCCACCCGGCCGACAAGCCTAAATAATCCGCAAACCCATACCTAGTTTTGGGGGGATTTGGATGTATTCAAACGACGTGGAGAACGCGGACCTGAGAAAGGCGCGCGCAAGCATCGCAGAGGAGCTTGAGGCAGTCAGCTGGTACGAAAAGCGCATCGAAGGCGTAAAGGATGCCGAGCTTGCGAAGATTCTTGCACACAACCGCGACGAGGAAAAGGAGCACGCTGCGATGCTCATCGAGTGGGTCCGCAAAAACGACAAGACTCAGGATGACGCGTTCAAGAGCCACGATTAGACTGCTAAAAGTTTTCTTTTTTAAAAAAAAGTGTTGGGAAAGGGGTTTGAGAAATCAAATCCTCTTCTTTCCTTCCTTGCGGATTGCCTCGGCGAACTTCTTTATCTTGTCGCCCATCTTGGCGTCCTCGAAGGCATTGCCGACCTGGATTCCGTCAGCTCCGCTTGCGATTACCTGCGCTCCGGCCTGCGGGGTGCGCACTCCGCCGCCGTAGAAGTAAAACAGGTCGTGGTTGCACGCTGCAGCGACTCCCTTGATGAGTTCGTACGGCGGGTTGTCGATTTCAGCTCCGCTTCCGGAGTCGGTGATTACCACGTGCGAGCCGGAGTACTTTGCCGCAAGCGCACAAGCAGCTGCAAGGTCGGGCCTGTCGCGGGGGATGAGGTTTGCGTTGCCAATCCAGCCAACTGCACGGCCCGGCTCGATAATCAGGTAGGTTGTTGCGATCGCCTCGAGTTTCATCTTGTGCACAACCGGCGCTGCCTGTATGAGCGCAGTTGAAATCCAGTAGACGTCGCGCGAGTTGAGCATATGCATAAAGTACACCGCGTCGGCGTACTGGGTAAGCCCTGACACGTTGCCCGGGTAGAGGACAACCGGGATGCTCACCTCTTCCTTAATCATGCGCGTTGTCTCGTCAAGCTGGGAGCCCTGCGCGCCGATGCTTCCGCCAAGAAGTATTGCGTCAGCTCCGTTCTCGTAGGACTCCTTTGCAAGCGCTACTGCGCGCTCAAGGTAAATCTTGTCCGGGTCAATGAGCGAGAACAGCATCGCACCCTGCGACTCGAGCTTTTCGTGGTAATACTTCTCGGTTTTCCCGATTGTGCGTGTGGGCAACATAAACGTAACCTACCTCTGAAACTTGACTAGAAGTTTTAGGCGCAAGGACTTAATAGTTGTTGTCCAATACTTTAACACCCTAGAAGCAATTCAAACGACCACACAGTGTTACAGATGACAAACGCAGGCCTTGACGAACTCATAAACTCGATAGCCGCAGCCAAGGGCACCGATGCGGAATCCGTCCGGAAGCTTGTCAAGGACAAGCAGGCCGAGTTCTCCGGATTGCTTACCGAAAAGGGCGCCGCCCAGCTCCTTGCACAGGAAGCCGGAGTGGAAGCTGCAAGCGACAACAACGACGAGGACGCGTCTGCGGTTGTCCCGCTTGCGGATGCGATGGAGCAGGCAGATGTGTTCGTGCGAGTTGTCTCCGTGTTCGCTCCCAAGGGGTTTGAGAAAAACGGGCGCAAGGGACGCGTGTGCAACGTCCAGATTACCGACGGCAAGACCAAGGCCTCGCTTGTGCTTTGGAACCGCGACGTTGACCTGGTTGAATACGGCAAGATAGAACGCAACGATTTCCTCCTTATCCGCAACGCACAGGTAAAATCAACAGAGCCACTTGAGCTTCAATCCTCGATGCTTACCAAAGTAATCGTCAAGAAGCCCGATGAGATTACAACCGAACTTTCACAGCTTGCTGCAGGCATCCTTTCAAACACCGCAATCCCGATACGCAAGATTTCCGAACTCTCCGACACCGAGCCCGAATTCGACCTTTACGGCCGCGTGCTTCGAGTTGACGAGGAGAAGGAGTTCGTGTACAAGGACGGCCGCAAGGGCAGGGTTGCCAAATTGCTCATCGCGGACGGCTCAGGCACTTGCCGCGTAATCCTGTGGGACAAGAATGCCGACATTTCGCAGCGCGCCAAGGTCGGCGACGCCTTGAAAATCGAGGGCGGCTACGCAAAGAAAGCCCTCAACTCGGAAGCTTTTGAAATCAACGTCGGCTGGAAGGGCCACATATTTTTGCATCCCAAGAAGCACCCGCTTGGAGAGAAGGAGGACGTGCTTTCGGCGATGTACAAGGAAAAGCCCCTGGCAAGCGCAGCTGAGGGCGACGAGTTCATCTCCTGGGGAACAATCACTAGCATCGACAGCGCTGCGGTAATCAAAAAGTGCAAGGCTTGCAACACCACAATCAAGGCTGGCGCCAAGGCCTGCGAGAAGTGCGCCGGAACTGCGGCACGCGACCTTCTTGTTGTCTCTGTTGTTCTCAACGACGGCACCAAGGACGTGCGAGCGGCGTTCTTTGACAGCCAGGCCAAGGAGCTTTTGGACGTCCACGAACTCACTGTTGACATGGACACCGTGGTAAGGCTCAAGCGCGAATATTTGATTGGCAAGAAGGTGCGCGGGGTCTTTTCTGCCAAGACAAACTCATTCTCAGGCAACCTCGAATTCACTGCAAGGCACGTGATTTCGGTAAAATAGAAATAACGCCAAAGGCCTATGCTAGGGTTCTTGTTCTCTAAAAAAATCAGGAATTAAAAAAAGAAAAAAAGAAATAAAGAAAATCTTTCAACTTATCCTTTCTTTGAAAGTCCCTTCTTCTTGACGAACGCCCAGACCTTCTTGGTCATTTCAGACGGAGTGATTGCTCCAGTTCCGAAGACGTCTCCGACAGTTGCATCCTTCACGCTTGCGAAGGAGATGGTGTAGCCACCAAAAGGCTTCTTTGCTGCCATAGGTTTAAACCCCTCCAAATTTGGTTATTGTTTTGAACGAAAGGGAAAATTCTCTGCGCGTTTATAGACGCGTTTTGCTCTCTCCCCACCTTCCAACCAATTAAACTAATTCCGTTTATAAGCGTTTTTACGAGGGCACGAGGGAAAAACGGGCTGCAAGGGGTATATTAAGAGGTAAATCGGGGTTGCCCTGCCCTACTTTTTGAAGATGCTGGCAAGGCGCGAACGCAGCCACGACGGCTTTTTTCCTTTGGCAATCGCATGCTTTTCGGTCCTGCGGATGAACCCGTTGACCAGCCGGTCCAGCGTCTTCTCGTCGGCCATGTGCGACGGGGGGATGCGCCACCAGTGGATGGGAATCCGGCCGGTGAAATCTCCTTCCTCGGGCTTTTGCCTTGTGTAATAATATTCAGGAACCGCGCAATCCGGCGGCTTGCCGGTCCGGGCTGTTTCTTGCTCCCACCCTGGTTCGGGGTGCTTTGTGACTGCAAGGAGATACCCTTCGTCCTTTTCCCGGTCGCAAGGCTTTGCGTCAATGCTGTAAGTTGCGTGCTCGCGCGACTCCAGCACCCGGATTGCCAGCTCTTGGCGGGTGTGCTTCGCAAGGCCCCTCTTGAGGCCTTCAACGCAAAGCGCGTCGGCGGGAACGTCGGAAAAGTCCCGCGGGTCCGACTCGGACTCGAAGAAAAAGTGCATGGGCCTGCCGATGCGGTCAAGCTCTGCCGTCAGGGCGTCTATCCTGCGCCGGGCCTGCTCTTCCTGCGTCTTGGGGATTTCACCCTCGAACAGCTTGTTTGAGAACCCGTCAATCTGCTTTACGAGCTGCTTCTTTTTTTCGTACTCCTCAGCAGAATACCCGGTTGCGTGGATGAGCTTTCCAAACGGGTGGATTTCATCAAGATAGGTGGTGCTGTGTATGACCACCTTCTGGGGGATGCCGTAATGTTGCGCGTACTCGGAAAGACGCATAGATTACCTTCCTTTTGCCACAGTTAAAAAGCAGGCAGGAAAACCTGCGTTTCACCGGAAATGCGGCCTGGTTTTTATTTAATAGGTGCACAGAGTTGTTTATCCATTCAGGAATTGCGAAAATGCCCACAATTATGTGCGGCTCTTGCGGAGTTGGTGTAGAATGGCAAAGGAAAAGTCTTCTCCAGTGATGGAGATAGAAGCGGAAGAAGAGGTCCAGCAGCAGGCTGTTTCTGGAGATATTGGACCCAAGAGGATTACGAGCATTTACGAGCTTCCCGGAGTGGGGGAGTCCACTGCAAAGAAGCTTGCAGAAGCCGGGTACGAGAACCTCGACCAGATTGCCAAGGCCCGACGGATGGAGCTTCAGGAAATCGGCGGCATCGGAGAGATGACTGCTGAGAAAATTATCGAGGCTGCAAAGGAAGCCATGGGAATGGGCTTCGAGCGCGCGGATATCGTGATGGTCCGCCGGCTTGCCATCGAGCGCATCACAACCGGCTCATCCGAGCTTGACACACTGCTAGGCGGCGGTATCGAGACGCAGGCGCTCACCGAGGCGTTCGGCAAGTTCAGCTCCGGAAAAAGCCAGCTTGCGTTCCAGCTGTGCGTCAACTGCCAGCTTCCAAAGGAGCAGGGCGGCCTGGGCGGCGCAGTGATGTTTGTAGACACGGAAAACACATTCCGGCCCGAGCGCATAAAACAGATGGCCGAAGCCAAGGGGCTGGACGTTGACAAGGTTCTCAAGAACATCTTCGTCGCGCGCGCGTTCAACTCCGACCACCAGTCGCTTCTCATCGAGAAGGCAGACAAGCTGGTTCGCGACAACAACGTGCGGCTCATCATCGTTGACTCGTTGATGTCCGAGTTCCGCTCGGATTACCTGGGAATGGAGATGCTTGCAAGAAGGCAGCAGAGCCTGAACAAGCACCTGCACCAGCTGCAGAAGCTTGCTGACACCCACAACCTTGCGGTGTACGTGACCAACCAAGTCATGGAAAAAGTCGGCATGCTCTTTGGAGACCCGACGGTTGCCATTGGAGGCAACATCGTAGCGCACCAGACGACCTACCGGCTTTACCTGCGCAGGAGCAAGGAGGACCGCAGGATTGCAAAGCTCGTGGACTCACCCAACCTGCCGGATGGCGAGTGTGTGTTCAGGGTCACTGAAGCAGGGCTTAGTGATGTGAGATAGGCTTTTGCCTGTTTCCCATTTTCTTTTTTTTATTTTTCCAACCCAAACTGAAAAAATCCCACCCGGCCTTTTCTTAATTGTTGGCCTGCCCTATTGTGATGTGAAGTAGAGGTAACGACTGCGATGAAGATTTTAGGAACCGTAATTTCCGGCCTTGAAAGCCCCTCGACAAACGAGTTCTACTTCGTTGTTGGCTCAAAAGACGTGCGAAAAGGCCAGTACGTGCAAGTCGGCGACTCCGACGAGCCAATCATCGCAACTGTTTCGGACTTGTTTTCAGCAAACAGGTATTTCGAGCGTCCTGAAAGCATTGCGGAGTACGAGAAGAACTTCGCCAAAACCGGCGGCTCGTTCTTCGACCACTTCCCAGTTAGCGATTGGGAGTACCTCGTTGCAAAGTGCTCGGTGCAGGGAAAATACTCCAAGGGCAAGCCACCGTTGCGAGTTGGCTTTCCGCCCTCGCCAGGAAGCAAGGTCTCCGAAGCTCCGCACGAAGTCATCTCAGAGTTCCTCCAGCTTGACCCAGATGGCCTGCATTTGGGAAAGATGCTTGCGCACGACTTGGACATCAAAGTCGGCCTGGGAAAACTCCTGCAAAAGCACTTGGCAATACTTGCAATGAGCGGCGCAGGAAAGAGCGTGCTTTCAACAGTAATCATCGAGGAGCTTCTTTCGCGCAATAAGGAAAAAGGCCGGGTTGGCGTCGTTGTGTTTGACGTCCACGGCGAGTACACTTCCTTTGCTGACAAGCGCAAGAACTACGAGTGGGCGCAAAAGACCGAAATAATCGACGGCAAGAAGGTCCGAATTGCAACGCGCAGGCTTGCGTCAAAGGCCTCGGAGTATTTGCCGGACTTGTCTCCTGCGCAGGCGCGCGAACTCTCAAGGGTCATTTCATACTTGAAGCAGACAAAAGTCGACGAGGAGGGCAACGAAATCCCGTTCGACCTTTCTGACGTGCGCAGCCACATCGAGGCGGACGAGGAAATCAAGGACAACGTCAAGGCTCCTCTTCTTGCAAGCGTGGAGCACCTGATGTCGCTGCGGCTGTTTGCAAAGAACGACTACCCGAAAGCAAAGGATGTGGTGAGGCCCGGCAGCCTGACCGTGTTCGACCTGTCCACGTTCACCAACCAGAAGCGCAGGCAAATCATAGTCGCATACTTTGCATCAAGACTTTTCGTGCAGCGGCACAAGGAAAAAATCCCGCCGTTCGTGCTGTTTGTCGAGGAGGCGCACAACTTCGCCCGCGAGCAGTCCAAGAAAGGCGACAGCGCGGCCAAGCACGCGATTGAGCGCATCGCACGGGAAGGAAGAAAGTTCGGAGCGTGTCTTGTTCTCATTTCCCAGCGTCCTGCAAACCTTTCAACAACTGCGCTTGCGCAGTGCAACACGTTCATCATCCTTCGCGTGACCAACCCCAATGACATCAAGCACATCGGCGAGAGCTGCGAGGCGATGGATGCCGGCGCACTCTCGCAAATCACCACCCTGCGAGTTGGCGAGGGAGTAATCATCGGCGAAGCAGTCGGCAGCCCTGTTTTCGTGCGCATACGGATGCCAAAAAGTGCAAAGGGTGGACGGCTCGGCGGCCTGGAAGACATCGCAAAGAAGTTCGAGGCCAACCCCGGAGCGGTTCTTTCCGATTCGGACTTGGACGCTTTCGTATAGGCAGGTTTGGACGAAAATCAAGCGCTGCCAGCAAGGGTTTTCAATGCAGGCGCAATTAGATTCTTAGAGATGACTTTGGCATATGAAAAGGAAATCCGGTCCCGAAGACAGGCGTTTTATCCCCATGCTGGGAGGCAGCCCTGCGGAAGAGAAGTTCCCGTTCCCGCGCTTTGCAGCGAAGATGATGCACAAAGCACTCTCCGAACCCGTTATTGACGTTTTTCAGACTAAGGACGAAGTCGTTGCAACTATCGAGCTTCCCGGAGTCAAGAAGGAGAACATCTCGCTCAAGGTCTCGGCCAACGCGCTGCTTTTGCAGGTGCGCCAGGGCCACAGGGAGGAAAAGCACGGGCAGGGGCATTACGAGTACTCCGCGCGCTTCGAGGGCCACTCCGAATCCGTCTCGCTTCCCGCGCGAGTTGACTCCGCGAAGGCCAAGGCCACGTACAAGAACGGGGTGCTTGAAGTCCGCGTGCCGAAGGTCGCGGAAGGCGCGAAGGCAGGCAGCGTAAAAATAGATTGAATCGCTTGCTGGCGCAATTGCGGCGAAAAACTCGGCCGGCCAAGAATACCGCCCGCCTACTGCCGCAACACCCCCTTTTTTACTTTTTACAGGCCTAGTTCATAGCATAGACCACAAGAAGAAAGGTTACTCTTTATCATGGAAAAGAAAATCACCAAGGCAGACATCGAGCGCGTCGCCTCGATAGCCCGGCTTTGCCCGTCGCAGGACGAGCTTGACGGCCTTACTGCCGACGCGAACGCGATCCTGGAATACTTCTCGCTCATTGATGAAATCCCCGACTCGGTCGAGCCGAAGACGTACGTGCTTTCGCACGACAACGCGCTGAGGCAAGACGAGCAGAAAAAGACAGACCCGAAGGGGATACGCCGCGGGTTTTCCAGGCAGCAGGACAACTACATGCTTGCGCCAAAGAGCTTCTGAGTGGTAACCGCTAGATGGAACTTTCCAAAACGCTTTCAACAACCGATGCCATCAAGTCCGGCAGGCTCACTGCAAGCGCTAACTTGGAAAACAAGATTGCGCGAGTTGAGAAGTACGACTCGGCAGTGAAGGCATTCATAGAGACGTATTTTGACGACGCCAGGGCTGCAGCAAAACAGGTCGATGCAAAGATTGCCGCAGGAAAGCCCGTTGGAAAGCTTGCGGGACTTGTTGTTGCGGTCAAGAACGTGCTTGCAGTCAAGGACAAAAAGCTGACTTGCGCTTCCAAGATGCTTGAGAACTACGTCGCGCCATACGACGCGGCAGTTGTCGAGAAGCTGCGGGCCGAGGACGCAGTCATCATCGGAAGCCTCAACTGCGACGAGTTTGCCTGCGGAAGCGACAACACAAAGAGCGCTTTTTTCCCAACAGTAAACCCAGTTAGTTTTCTTGGCAACGACGGCGAGATGTCAAATCTCGCCGCATCCGACAAATATGTTCCCGGCGGCTCGTCCGGTGCAAGCGCGGCTGCTGTTGCCGCGGGGTTCTGCGACTTGGCACTTGCAACCGACACCGGAGGCAGCATCCGCTGCCCTGCGGCGTTCTGCGGAGTGACCGGTTTCAAGCCAACTTATGGCTCCGTTTCGCGCTATGGGATGGCAGACATGGCGATGAGCTTCGAGCAAATCGGGCCGATGGCGCCGGACGCTTATGGCTGTGCTTTGATGTTGTCGGTCATTTCCGGGAAGGATTATCGTGATTCAACTACTTCAAAGACAACTGCGATTTCCGCGCCTGCGCCCGACTTTGGCACTACAAAAAACAAAATCCGCATAGGAATACCAAAAGAATACTTCGAGGGCGCAAACCCTGCTGTTGCAAAGGCAGTCCAGGACGCTATGGGCAGGTTTGCAGCAAAAAGCGGGTGCGAGCTTATTGACATTTCAATCCCCGCAGTCAAGTTCGGCATCCCTGCATACTACCTTCTTGTTTACAGCGAGTTCGCCTCGGCGATGCAGAAATACGACGGCCTCAAGTACGGCGCAAAGCCGGAGTCAAACGACGAGCTTGTGCCTACAGTGAGCAAGGTGCGAACTGCAAACATCGGAAAGGAATGCAAACGCAGGATTATGCTTGGCACGTACATTACCACGAAGGAGCACAAGGACGCTTGGTACACCAAGGCGCTTAAGGCCCGCGCCTACGTCCGCGCACAATTCGACGATGCACTCACAAAATGCGAGTTCATAGTCGGGCCAACCATGCCCAACCTGCCTTGGAAAATCGGCGAGAAAGCAGCCGACCCACTCCAGTCATACCTGGAGGACGTGCTCACCGTGCCCGCAAACCTGTGCGGATTGCCAGCAGGCAGCGTTCCGTGCGCAAGAATAGGGAAGCTGCCAGTAGGACTCCAAGTGATTGGAAGGCGCGGCGCTGACTACGACACTGTTTGCCTGATGGCGCAGATTGAATATTCATTGAGCAGTTGCTGAAAATGGACGACTCCGAACTTACAGTAATGATTGGGTTGGAAATCCACGTCCAGCTTGCGACAAAATCAAAGCTCTTCTGCAGCTGCAACACCGACTACCAGACTGCTGCTGGCCCGAACGAGAACGTGTGCCCGACTTGCACCGCGCAGCCCGGCACCAAGCCTTTTGACTTGAACGCCTACGCTTTCGAGCAGGCGCTCAAGATTGCCCTTGCGCTTGGCTGCGACAAAATCAATGACAGCGTGACGATGCAGAGAAAGCACTACTTCTACCCGGACTCGCCATCCAACTACCAGCGCACGTCCACGCCGATTGCAGAGGGCGGGAGCCTTGCGGGCGTATCGATTACCGAAGTGCACATCGAAGAGGACCCCGGAAGGTACGACCTCAAGACCGGAATCGTCGACTACAACCGCGCCGGAGTCCCGCTTCTTGAAATCGTAACTGACCCAGTAATCACCTCGCCCGACCACGCGCGCAAGTTCCTTGAGGAGCTTCGCGCAGTCCTGGACTACTTGGGCGCGGCACGCGACGTCGAGTCTGGAAGCATGCGCGCCGATGCGAACCTCTCAATCAAGGGGCACAACCGAGTTGAGGTCAAGAACATCAACTCGTTCCACGGCGTGTTCTCCGCGCTGACTTACGAGACTTCACGCCAGAAGAACATGGTAAAGAACGGCCTGGAGCCTGTTCGCGAGACGCGGCACTTCGACGAGGACCGCGACATCACGCTCGGACTGCGCAAGAAGGAGAGCGTGGACGACTACCGCTACATTCCCGACCCGGACGTGCAGCCGATTGCGATTACAAAGGAGCAGCTCAAGAGGATAGGCGACTCGCTTCCCGAATTGCCGCGCAAGAAGATGGAGCGTTTCAAGAAGCAATACGGCGCAAGCGACGACGAGGCATTCGCGCTTTGCATGGAACTTGCGATGGCGGATGCCTTCGAGCGCATCGCAAAGAAAGTGGATGCCAAGCTCGCCGCAGGGTTTATGCGCGGCACGCTCAAGAAGCAGCTGAACTTCCGCTCGTGGGACTTTGCAAAAATCGCGCCAAAGGAACAATTCATTACCGAGCTTCTCCTAATACTTTCAGGAAAGAAAGTCACTGACAAAGTCGCGGAGAAAATTCTCATTGACGCGATGGACAACAAGACCGGCGCAAGCACAGCTGAGCAATACGCGCAGACAGCCGGGCTTTTGGGAGTCCAAAGCTCCGACGAGCTAAGCGCAATAATCGAAAAGGCCATTGCCGAAAACCCGAAGGCGGTTGCCGACTTTGCTGCTGGAAACGAAAAGGCATTGCAATTCATCGCGGGAAGCGTAATGAAGCTTTCACGCGGAAAGGCAGACCCTGCTGCGGTTCAGGAGATTCTCAAAAAGAGGCTATCGAAATGACCCGTGCAAAGATTATCGTGGCAACCACCAACAAGCACAAGGTGCAGGAAATCCGCCAGATTGCAGAAATTCTCAAGTGGGACACGGACCTCGTTCCCCTGTCTGATTTTTCCGACGCGCCCAAAGTCGAGGAGACCGGCAAGACCTACGAGGACAACGCCAAGATTAAGGCGGTTGCTGTTGCTTCGCGCTATGGCATCCCCGCGCTTGGGGAGGACTCCGGGATGGAAGTCAACGCGCTTGCAAAGACTCCGGGGCTGTTATCGGCCCGTTTCATGGACCGCGCCGGAAAGACCTGCGGGTGCACATCTTCGGCTTGCGCGCAGGGCGCTGCGAACCGCGACATCATACGGCAGCTTGGAGGCAGCGAGACCGACGATCGCAGCGCGCGTTACGTGTCTGCAGTCTGCCTTGCTTTCCCCGACGGGAAAGTGTTCTGCGCCAAGGGCGAGTGCAAGGGACGCATCGCGGACAAGGAACGCGGAACAGAAGGGTTTGGCTTTGACCCAATCTTTATGCCTGAAGATTACGACTTCGAGCAGACCTTCGGCGAGCTCGGCCAGAGGGCGAAGGACTCCATCAGCCACAGGCGCAGGGCGCTTGAGGCCCTTGTTGCAAAGATTGCAAAGAAATAGCGCATTGCTAATTCCTTGATAAAATAAGCGGGCCCGGCGCGACTCGAACGCGCAACCGCCTGGTTGCTCCTGCCGACGCAGAGTAATACAAGAGTCCGAACAATCGTCGGGCTCTTGCGGCATTCGAAGCCAGGCACTCTGTCCGTTGAGCTACGGGCCCAGTTCTAATTATTGTGATTGCAAACAAACAAAAGCCATAGCAACGACAATATTTTTTTCAGTTTGAAGCGCAAACCCCTAAAACATGACTTCGGTGCTTTGGAATGCCGGAAAAGAAACTCAAACCTTTTGGAAGGAAAACAATCAAGCTTGAGGCGGGCACGCTTTTGCTGCGGCCGGTCCGGACTTCGGACGCCAAGGCGTTGAATGGAATAGTCAACGAACCTGGTGTCAATGATTTTCTCCTGGTCGAACGGCCGCTGAGCCTGGCATCCACCAGGAAAGTCATCAATGACGACAAGACGCACCGCTGGATAGTAGCCGAGCTTGACGGCCGGGTGGTTGGCTCGGTCTCGATTAGGCCGGGAATCGGAAGGCAGGACAAAGTCTGCGGCTTTGGCATCGCGTTCTCAAGGAAAGTGCACGGGAAGGGAATCGCGAACGCCGCGCTGAAGGAATGCCTTGGCTGGATGGATGCAATCGGGTTCGACAACTGCACCGCGCAAGTGAATGAGGACAACACCAAGGCCAGGAAGTTCTACAAAAAGATGGGATTCCGCGAGCTCGCGCGCATACCAAGGCAGATGCGCAAAGGAAAAAGGCTCGTCGGCCTATACACGATACAGAAAATCTTCAGGTGAAAATAATGGAAAGCAAACCGCCGGTTGACCCTAACTTTGTGATGAAGCTCCGCAAGACTCTTGGGGTGTGCGGCCGCAACCAAAGCAGGGGCGGGGACCTTCTTGAGCTTGAAAAGACTGTTTTCCTCGAAGGAAAAGCGGAATTGCCTGTTGACATTTCCAAAAACCGTGACGTGATTGAAAAAATCAGGAAAGGAATCAATAGGGCCGGCGCGTCCGATGTGGAGGTCCTTCATGCGCACGTAAGCAGGAGGATTTCCAGGTGCGAAAACGCCGATGCCGGACGTGCACTCAGGGCGCTTTCCAAAGGGCACGATATTTGCACGTACCAACCAGAAGGCTCGAACATAATCCGCATACAAATACTGCGAAAATAGGTGTTCTGACAGATGTCAAAATGCAACAACAGCGGAACGCCGCTTGAAAAGACAGTCACGCGTCTTTTGGCGTGCGACAGGGCGCCCGAGCCCAGGGTCGAGTTCATACCTCACAAGTGGGAACTCAACAACAACCACCTGTTGGTGGAGATTGACGCGCAGAAGTACGCCGGGATGATAAACCGCATGCGAAACCACTACCAGATGTACCGCGAGGGCCCGGCCGAGCTGATGGAGCACCACATCAACATGCGGCTTTCCAAGTGCAGGGTGCCGCGCGGCAAGGAAGTTCACGAACAGTACCGCTTCGAGTACGATTACAAGGACAATATCCTCTCGATGAGGGTAAGCAAGAAAAACGGCGAGAAGATGCCGACTGCGGAAACTAAATAAGAAAGAAAAAGCGGGCCCACGGGGATTCGAACCCCGGTCTGAAGCTCCGCAAGCTCCCGTTCTGTCCAAGCTATACTATGGGCCCACTAAAATTCGGAGAACGGAGTAATGCGGGAATACATATTGGGCAAAGCAACGCATAAATAACGCGCACAATTGCCCAATCCGATGCTTGGCACTTGGTTCTGCACTAACGTTTCGTCTTCCCAACTACGCCCAAGTGCGCCCTGATGAAATCCTCAAGCGCAGCTGTGCCTTCGTAGAGGTCCTCAAGGCGGACGTACTCGTCTGTGACGTGCGCCATGTTCTCCGGGCCAAAGCCGATTGAGACTGCGTTGCGTTTTTCAAAGAACACTTTCTCGTTCACTCCGGGGCTTCCTGCAAGGAGTGTCTTGCGGTGCTGGTTCATGCACGAAAGCAGCAGTTTCACAGGAGGCAGGTCCTTGTCCGCCAAGTACGGCTCCTTGTGGTCAGTTAGGGTTATTTTGTAGGCCTTGGTGTGCTTGGAGATTATGGAACGCACCTGCCGCATTATTGCCGAGTATGACATGCCCGGCAGGTAGCGTATGTCGACATCAAACTCGCAATGGTCTGCAACCATGTTGACCATCTCGCCGCCCTTGATTTTGCCGACGTTCAAGGTTGGCCCGGTAAGTAGTGGGTGTGCCTTGAAATTGAATTGGAGGCACGAAAGGTCGGAGATGATTCCCGCCGACTGCCCGATTGCATTGGTCCCAAGCGTCGGCCACGCGGCGTGGGCCTTCTTTCCGAAGACTTCGACGCGCATTTGCACGAGGCCCTTCTGCACGGTTATGGCCCGAAATGCGCAGCCGTCCAGAATCAGCGCGAAGTCTGGATTGATGATTTTCTTTTCAAGCAGCTTGCCGAGGCTTTCGCTTCCGGTCTCCTCGTCAGGAATCATCGCAACAACAAGGTCGCCTTCGAGTTTTGTCCCTGACTCGACGATGCTGCGAATTGCTTCGATGCATGCAGCGACGTGAATCTTGCAGTCCTGCGTGCCGCGGCCGTAGATTTTTCCACCCACGATTTTGGCAGCAAACGGATCGTGCTTCCATCCTTTGCCCGCAGGCACGGTGTCCATGTGGGGCATCAGAAGAAGCGACTTGCGTTTCCCCTTGCCCGAACCCTTGAGAGTGCCAACGCGTGTGGGCGCATTCTTCTTGAAAGTATAGGTTTTTACTGAAAGGCCCGCCGACTCCATCTCTTTCTTGACCAACGCCGCAATCTTACGACAGTCGCAGGGCGGGTTCTCGGAGTTGATGCAAACCAGGCTCTGGAGGAGCTTGACTGCGCGTTTTTTGTCGACCATACTAAGCACCGAAAATGCCCAAACCATCAGCCTAAGGATGCAAGTAGGACAGGATTTAAGCGTTTCCAGCCCTAATGATATTCCTGCTTTTAGGGCACCTGTTTGCCTTCTAGGTAGTGTCATCAACTCGCGTTCAAAAGGTGTTTTGTAAATGAAGACTTGTTCAAGCTGTGGCTCCGGTACCAACGACTACGTCACTTTCAAGTGCCCCGCGTGCGGGAAGGAGACCGTAATCCGCTGCGCCGCGTGCCGCAAGAACAACACTAGGTACATCTGCAAGTGCGGGTTCCGCGGGCCATAAGACTACGCGGGTAATTTTGGAGTTGCGTGCAATCATGGCAAAAGGAAAGGTCCTGGTTGCCGGCACGTTCGATTTTTTGCATCCCGGCCACGTTGACTTTTTTTGCCAGGCAAAAAAGCACGGCGACACGCTCGTGGTTGTCGTCTCGCGCGACTCGAATGCGCTGATGATAAAGGGAAAAAAGCCGTATTTCTCGCAGAAAGAAAGGCTCGCCCTCGTCAGTGCTGTTGGGCTCGTGGACAAGGCGGTGCTTGGGGATTCCAAGGATTTTTTTGCAGCAGTGCGAAACGAAAAGCCCGACGCAATAGTGCTTGGTTACGACCAATGGGCGAGGGAAGGAAAAATCAGGGAGGCCCTTTTGAGGGCCGGGCTTGAAAGGACGAAAGTCTTTAGGGCAAAGGCTAATTACCCTGAAAAATACAAGTCCTCAAAGATACGGAAATATTTCGAGAACATCTGAAAATGTTTTTTGGTGGTTTGGAATGGGCAAAGTTATCACGGTAATCAAGACGTACCCCGAAGAGGGCGTGGACATCGAGGCGCTTTCGGCCGAGATTAAGAAGCTTCCTGAGTGCTCAAGCACCAAGGTTGTCGAGATTGCGTTCGGAGCAAAGGCAATCATGGCGTCGTTCGTGTGCGAGGACGCGCAGATGAAGGACTTCGAGGAGCTCGTGCGCACCGTAAAGGGCGTGTCCGAGACCCAGTTCGAGGAAGCAGGCCTGCTTTAAACCCAGGCAAACGCCCACGACTCTTTTTCTTTCAAACTTTTTCTCAATAGGCATAAATAGCTCCAGAGCATACTCTGTGCGAGGGGAATTATGCCTTCTGAACGCATCGGCTCCGGCATCCCCGGATTCGACGAACTGATAAACGGCGGTTTCATACCGCAAAGCCAGGTGCTTCTTTCGGGCGAGGCCGGCACTGGCAAGACCATCTTCTCCCTCCAGTTCCTGCTCCAGGGCGCAAAGGACAACGAGCCGGGGCTTTACATCACGCTTGACGAGCCCGAGGTCAACCTGGCG
>Ga0074198_1001191_pt1 | contig 18783 bp, 13 predicted proteins | sample EPASupsiteSAE323_FD_64527 | JGI IMG/M metagenome (GOLD analysis project Ga0074198, IMG submission 64527) | Bioremediated contaminated groundwater from EPA Superfund site, New Mexico - Sample SAE3-23 | ecosystem: Environmental > Aquatic > Deep subsurface > Groundwater > Contaminated ...
CGAGAGGAAGATACGGATCGAGCTCGGAATGGTTTTTGGCATAACCGGTTATTTTCGAAACGTCAGCCGGATGATGAATTAAAATAAGCGGAACGCGAAGCGGAGAAACGCCCGTGTTAATTATGCCCTGGCTCCCGACGTCGACGCCGCCGGACAAGCCGCCCATTACTATCTGATTTTCGCTGGCGCCGTCGCGGCCATTAACGAAAAAAGTGAATTTTGAAAGTACGGGAGTGAGCGTATTGGCGATTTTCAAATCATGGCGGCAATAAAAAACCCTCGTGATGGTTTTGTATTTCACCTTCGCGGTTATCAATAAACCGCCAAAACGCTCGAACGGGTCGGCCGGCAAAAAAAAGCCCTTGCTGTAATCGGACGGAACTTTTGAATCGTTAAAGTACTTTAAAAAACTTTCGTATTTAAGCTCGACTGAATCAAGGCTCCCGCCAAGCTCGGAAATAGCATTAAAAGATTTCAACTGCGAGGCGTCCAGGCTTACGATCAGTCCGTTAACGCTTGTTTGCCTGACTGGCGCGAGAATGAACTTGTCCTTCGGATCATCCGGATCGAGAGCGTTTATATTAAGAGTTTTATAGCCGAACCAGTTAGCCGCCTCAAAAGCCGCAGATTGGGCCATTTTATCGGCAACCGAAGAAAACTGCAAGCGGGCTACCAGGTTGCGCTCAAACCTCATGAAACCGTGCATACTGTAACCTATAAAAGCCAGAATGAATATTACGACTAATATTACTGGTATGACCATGGCTTTTTTATTTAAAAAACTTCCGGGCATCAATTCCTCCGCAAAAGCTAACTACACTGGTTTTACGAACATCGCGCACGAACGGGGGCTTTAGTTGGAAATAAAAGGGCTTACCGGCGTATTATCAGACGGCTTGCTTTCATTTAATTCCATCGGCTGCGTATCTTCGACGAATTCAAGGGGTTTATCGCGCTTCACGCTTATTTCGGCGGATTTTGCCAGCGCGGCATCCGGCCCGGGCGCTTTTTCGGGCTGGTTATTCACGCCTGAACGCTTCAACGTTATTTTTTTCAAAACGGCTCCTGAATTATCGGTTAGAACAGCTTCGGCGCTGCCGGCAAAAACGTTCTGGCCGACCGATATATTTATCGATTCAACGCTATTTTTAAAATAAAGCTTAACTGTTCCGCTCTTAACGCTCGCGCGGGCCGAATCATGCCCTGCCTTCACCCTAAGGGACGTCCCGATTATTTCAATTTCAAAGTAATCGGTTTTTATTTTAAACGGCCGGCTCTTCGATTTAATTTTTTCATTAAAGCAAAAAAGAACATCGCCTTTTTTCAGATACGCTTCATCGGAACCGAGCGCCATTTCGTATTTATCGAAAGACTCATAAAAGCCGTATTGAAATTCGCGTGTCGCATTATTTTGAACGCTTCCGTTTTTAGAGATGTCCTGTTTTTTTTCAAACCCGGATGTAAAATAAAATTTTTCGGCTAAAATAAAAAATAACATTAATACACCGGCGCCCAGAGCAAGTTTAAACGCCGAGCCGGTAAAAATGTCCGCGATCCGGCGCCATAAAGAAAAATCTTCTTTAATATTATCATTTTTTTCGCTTCTTGGAAATAACAACGAAATTATTTTTTTGCTGTTGTTTTTAACCAGTGACCGATCCGATTCGTTTTTCTTTTCACGAAACGATAAATTCAGTGAAGAATCGAGCCTTTTGCGAATTTCATAAAACGAACGACATTCTTTGCAAATTTGAAAGTGCTCCTGCGCCTCCCGATCGGCTTTTTGCAAAAGCCCGTCGAACTTTTCGGGAAAATTTTTAGCATATTGCTTATATTTATTGCACTTATCCATAACAATCACTTCGTTTGACGTTCAATTTTTCATGCTCGATTCGAGCAGCTTGCCGAGAAGGTCTTTCGCACGGCTTAACCTGAACTTTACTGTTCCTACGGGTTTTTTTAACACATCGGAAATTTCTTCGTAAGTAAGTTCGTTATAATACCTTAAAACCAGAACGGCACGGTATATAAAAGGCAAAAGATTGACGGCGCATGACACTATATCATTTTCTATCTTTTCGTCGAATGGAATTTCGCCTTTTTTTAAAAGGTTATTTAACTGATAAAAACTTTTCACATGTTCGTCTAGCGATTCTATATAAATCGTTTTTTTAAGCTCGCGGCCGTGATTATTAAAATAGCGCATGCAAACATTCGTCGATATTTTTAAAAGCCAGTTTGAAAATTTAAAGCTTTTATTATAGGTATTTTTATATTTAAATGCACGAATGAAAGCTTCCTGCGTAAGGTCTTCTGAAACATCGGAATTTCTTGTCAATTTTAAACAATTTAAATATAGCGACTTATAGTAAAGCTCGATAAGCGCGCCGGTTTTTTGTATATCGCCGGTCAAAAAGCCATCGATAATCTCTTTTGTTTCAATCGATTCAAAAGCATTATCAGGTTCCGACCCGACGGCGAGTTTAAATATTCCCTCTGTTTGCGACATTCTTTATATACTATCCCATTTTTTAAAAATCTGTTAGATTTTATTTGAATTTTTTTGTATAAAGCAAAAACTTTACGGCTAATCTTAAAATAATAGCGACGCTTTTGTCAAGCGGAAAAAAAATTCTAATCAATTCCATCTTTTTCCCGATAAAATTTCTTATGAAATCATTTATTTATAAAGTCTTAATTTTCAGCATGCCTGAAACTAAAACCAAAAATTCCCTGCAACGAATAAACTATTTTAACGGGTTTAACTTTTACAATTCCTCTAACCCCGATTCGGCCATAAAAAAAGTCGTTCTCACTCTTTTTATAATGCTCACCACGCTCACTTTTTTAAATATCAGCTGCGTGAGTTCAAAATCGAGCAAAGTCGACGGAATAATAACGCCTGTCAATCTCGCACGCGTCGTGATGGCGAAAAATTCCGCGGAGCTTGAATGGACTATTAATTACGACAGCGATTTCAGCGAATATCGCGTTTATCGCTCAACGCTGCCAAACGTCGCGATAAGTTCGAGCTCTAAAATGATTTTCAACGCATCGCAACGCTATAAGGTCACATGCACGGATTCCGGATTGGAACCGGGCGCTAAATATTATTACAAAGTTTTTTCATTCAACGATAAAAACGAATATGCCGCTTCAAACGAAGTTTGCAGGGAAACGCCGCTATCTGCGAATATGGAATTCAACGGCGATCTAAGCTCTAATACTACATGGACCGCCGCGATGAGCCCGATTGTCATAAAAGGCGATGTCACGGTAAAATCGGGCGTAACGCTAACGATAGACCCTGGCGTCACCGTAAAATTGTCGGCGCACGATCTGCAGTGCGGCGGGCGCTACTCGCAGAAAACCGAATTAATAATAAAAGGGACGCTTAAAGCCGAAGGCGGCGTATTAAACCCCATACTCTTCATTTCAAACGAGCGCTACAACACGCCAGGCGACTGGGGCGCGATTTGTTTCGAAAACGCTTCGGGCGGCTCGAATAATTCTATGAAATATTGTAAAATAATGCACGCTTCTACCGGAATATATCTTAAAAGCACGCAAGCTACGCTCGAAAATCTTCAAATATCGCACACTGGCGCATATGGAATAATCTGCGAATCATCGCCCGCGCCGATACGTTACTGCCAGATAAACGACATAGGGCAGGATTTAACCGACGCCGCAATTATTTACAGCAAAAACACCCCAAATCCTCACATATATAATTGCGCGCTATCGTTTTGCAGCGGAAACGGCGTGTTCATCGAAACCGGAATGGCCGTAATCGATCATAACCTCATAAGCGAATGCAGCGGCGCGGCGGTCGTATGCCAGCCAGATTCGCTCGACATGATCGTTAATAACGCCATAATAAATAACCGCATCGGAATTAAAAATCTCGGAGCGGCAACCTCCGAAATAAAACCGAACTTTAATAACGTTTATAACATGCCAGAATATAGCGCATCGGCGACATTTTATTCGGGATGCGGCGCGGGGACCGATTCCATTTCGCTCCATCCGAAATACGTCGCGCCTAATTTTTCGGCGCCGGAACTCGGCGACTTTACTCTCGAATCGATATCTCCGATGAAAGGCACCGCGCAAAGCGGCCATGATATAGGATTTGACAATCCGTTAAAATACGGAATAAAATATTAACACGTCAAAACATCATCAGAATAAAGACGCACAATTTTAAAATAAATCGGAAAGCGGAATTAAAATGCACAAAAAAAATGAGGAAATTTTATTTAAAATCGTCAACGGCCGTGAAAAACTATATTTTAAAACTCTTTCGGCGATAAAAAATGTAAAAGTAGCCGTAGTGGGCGATATAATCGCCGACGAATACATATACGGAAGCTGCGAAAGAATATCGCGCGAAGCGCCGGTGCTGATATTGCGCCATAAAAACTCAAAAACTACGCCCGGCGGCGCCGGAAACGCCACTGCAAACGTAGCTTCACTCGGGGCTTCGGTATGCTCGATAGGCGTTATGGATAAAGGCCGCGAAGCGGACGAAGTTCTGAAATTTTATAAAAGCAATAACATCGACGCTCGTTATACGCTGCGCAGCGACGATTATCAGACATGCGTAAAGACGCGCATCATGTCAGGATCGCTCCACACGACGCTTCAGCAGGTCATTCGCATAGATAAAGGCGGCGATAAGTGGATAAACGATAAAACCGCAGTTAAAATCCTTTACAATTTTGAAAAAGCCGTTAAAACGGTCGATTCGGTTTTAATATCAGATTACAACTGCGGGCTTTTCACAGACCGCTTCTGCGGAGGGCTTCAAGAAATATTAAAATCAGAATATTCTAAAAGAAATATATTCATCATAGTCGACTCGCGTCACAGGCTTTTTGATTTCAAGGGCGCCTATATGGCGACGCCGAACGAATCCGAAGCCTACGAAGCCTCGGGAGTGAAAATCAAAGACAAAAAAACGCTCATAGAATGCGGCCTGCGCCTGATTCAAAAAACTGGAAACCGAACCATGCTCATTACGCGCGGCTCCGAAGGAATGGCTTTTTTCGATGAAAACCAGAAACTTTACGAAATCCCCATAACCAGGCGCGACGAAATAGCCGACGTAACAGGCGCGGGCGACACAGTAGCCGCGATGCTGGCGGCGAGCCTTCCTGTAAGCGTAAAAGCGAAGATAGCTGAAATTTCGATAGAACTCGCCAATATAGCGGGCGGCGTAAAAGTCATGAAGCGCGGCACCGCACAGGTTGAGCGCCACGAAGTAAAAGCCGAGATAGAACGTATTTTAAAAACGCAATAAAGCGGACTTATTTTTTTATAAAAAAAACTTTACAAAAATTATAAGTTATGGTATACTATTAACTATCCCAAACGCGGAGATGGTGGAATTGGCAGACACGTACGTTTGAGGGGCGTATGGGTAACCCCATGCGGGTTCAAGTCCCGCTCTCCGCATTAGCGAAAACTCCTGTAACCGAAAGGTTTCAGGAGTTTTTAATTTTTCGGCGCAAGCCATGGCTCGCTTTGACTACGGCTGAAAAAGCCTGCAAACATAGTCGCGAAGATCAGTAAAAAAAATTGACAACCATCGTTTTTCAAAATATAATTGCATAGTTCCACAGATTTGGAGATGTTTACGCCAGACGGTACTATAACGAAAAAACGAAAATTGCCTGTTATACGCCAGCCTGCGGTAATCAATGGCGGCATGAGCTTCGACGGAGAAAACTGACAAAAGGACGCAGCCGCAATCAGAAGTTTATGCGATAAATCGAATATACTTTCATCTATCGAACGTTCCCGTTCGGTTGATTTATTTGACTTTTTCATAAAAAAAATGTAAAATGTATCTCAATAATTTTGTGTGAGAGGCCATTATGAATTCAATTCGGTTTTTTATTATCATGGCAGGCTTATTATTGTTACTATCATTATTCATTGTTCCGCCGGGTACGATAGTCGCCGACGACAAAATACAATGCATATCAGAAATGCTCGTTCTGGAAAGCGCAGGCGAGCTGTATGTTATAGACCATAAAGTGCCTGGCGAAAAAACCATGAGCGTCGCAGACTTCCTCGCCCAGCAATTCCTTAGCAAACCAGTAAAATGCCCAAAAGACGGCACTTACCGCACTAAACTATTCAACACATCAGAAGTTCAGGTCGAATGTTCGTCACACGGAATCCTGGACGACAAAAAAAAGAAGGAATACCGCAAATATTCGATTTCAAAAATGAGTCCGGTCCAAAAAATCGCAAACTGCAAACTCCAGATGCGTTTCATCGAAGGCGCTATAGAACTTTATTGCATGGACCATGACACTATCCCGAAGACAGCCGACGAGCTTATAAAGGCGGAATACATGAAGAAACCTGGAGTTTTATGTCCTGAAAACGGCGCCTACTCGTTTTCGGTCGACGAAAAGAGTTTTTTAGACGCCAAATCTGATAATTCGGCCGAAGTGAAAATACAGGTAAAATGTTCAACACACGGCATTCTACCATTAGAAAAATAAAAAGTTATAAAGAATTTTAATTTTAACGCATTACATCTACGTTAAGTTCCTTTCAAAAAAATAATTCCTGTAAAATAAAAAACGTACCGCCCGAAAATGCTATTTTCGGGCGGCACGTTTAATTACGGACTTATTTTATAGGAACGTAGATATCGAACTCGGAACCCGGGTCGTCAATTCCCTTAAACCTATTATCGTAGTGCTCGAAATCATCCTTGAACGCTATTTCGTGCCCCGACGACGGAAGCCATGTTTTATAGATATAATCATAGGTCTGCCTTAAATTGTTAAGCGGGCCGCGATGTGTGAAAACAGCGTATTTTTGAGTGGGTATCGTTTTAGATACCATCCCCGCCGGAACTTTTTCGAAATTATCGACTTCGACGCACACAAGCTCGTTAAACGGCGTTTCATCGTTAAATTGCGATTCTCCCATATCTGAACATTCGCATATTCCATAGGCGGAATCATTGTTTATTCTGTTTTTAACTTCGCTCATGCGCGGAAAAAACTTTTCCCACATTTTCGGTATTACATTATTTTTCAGGCACGTTTGCCCGCGAACGCCGACGACTTTAAACTCTTTTTTTACCATTATTTTAGGTTCCATCGCTTTTACTCCTTTAACATCCTTCAAAAAATTTACGTTAAGCTTCCCGCGTTCATATTCTTTCAATCTGACGCCGCTTAAACGATAACGGCCGGGCGTTATTTTAAAAACATTTTTGAACGCTTTTGTAAAACTTTCCTGTGTTTCGAACTGAAACTCGAACGCGATATCGATGATGCGTTCCTTCGTTTCGAGCAATTTTTTTGACGCCTCGCTAAGACGCCGCCTGCGCACATATTCCACAACCGATTCGCCGGCCATGGACTTGAATATGCGGTGAAAGTGATATGGCGAAAGACACGCGGCCTCCGATAGCTGCTCGAGCGCCACCCTGTTTTTAAGGTTCAATTCAACATAATCCAGAACATTTTGAATCATTTCGAAATAATCCATTTTGAAACTCCCAAATCAACCGGTCAACTTGACGATTCACATTATAACAATTTAATTTTTATTTGTTTTGACCGTTCTTGCTTTTTTCATTTTTTATTAATTTTATCAGTTTTAATCCGCAAAGGCAAGTTCTTAAAGCTTTACCGGCGATAGAAACACAAGCGTCGAGAAAGTTTTGACATACCCGGGGGATCGCATAGCGCTTCATAACGTTTGCCCCGCGCCTAAAAAACTGCATAAAACACTTGCAAAAAAAAATGTTTTCGATTAAAATATTTAAAGATAACAACGATTTTATGCTGCGAGCGCCGCTACACACCAATCGAGTTAGAAATCAAGCGCAAATCACATAAAACTGCCGTAGATAGTTTTTGCAGTGGAAGTTTTAATGAAAGTTTTAATGCCTACAAATTTTAATATTTCGGATGCGGCTTATTTTTCGAGCAATACCGAGCAGATTATCCACTACGGCCGCCTATCGAGCGATCCTATCGGAAGCATTTCCGATCTTTATTTAAAAAACAAAATCAGCATAGATTTTTCAGCCATTAAAATTTTCATCGATTCTATAAAACAATCGGGGAAACAATTTTTTTATCTCGCGGATGCGGTGTGCCTGTCGAATGCGGAAATCAGCCGCAAAACGCACTTCGCCATTATCGCTCATTTCGAAAAACTGATCGCCGCCGGCACGAGCGGAATAATCGTTTCGTCGCCGATGATAATGCAGATATTTAAAAAGCATTTCCCTGATATTCCAGCTATAATATCGCCGTTTTTAAAGATTGAAACATATCATGGCATAGACTCGATTAAAAGTTACGGCGCGGACGGAGTTATTTTTTCTTTTACTGTGGGCCGCGACCGCCAATTCCTAGAGGTTGCCGATCGTGAATTTTCGGGCGAATACGATTTTATTTACGCGAATTCCGGCTGCTATATAAAATCTATTTTCTGCGTCAGGCACCTCGCTGAAATGTCTCATTTTTCACAAAATTTCGTTGACGGGAACTTGAATTCTTTCGATCTTGGCGGTTTTTTCTGCGGCAAACATAAGATTGAAAAGCCTCAACGTTATTGCTCTTCGGCTTTTCTCACTCCTCGAAAGCTTCGGGAATTTCACGAAAAATATCCAAGACTCAACGCCTACTTTACCGACGCAAACGGCACGTTCGATTCGGTCCGTCACGTTTTTGACGCTTACTTTCGCGATAAAAAAATAGACAATATCTTTTCGGTCGTTAAAAATCATTTTACGCTCGGCGGAACGGAATTTAAAAATATTACTCTCGCTCCGCAAAACGCCGACATCATGATCGACGACAACGTGGCGGCGCACAGCTTATGCGCCTATCTCGAATGCTCGTCTTGCGGCAAGTGTAAAAATTATTACGAAAAATACGTTACCTGCGGCGAAAACGACAGACTGGCGCTGCTTAAGGAGTTGAATGAAATTGAAACTGGTTGTTCCTTCTAATTGGGACGATGCGCTGCTCGACGGTTTAAGCTCTGACGTCGTAGACGTTTTATATGCCCAGTCCAACGCCGATGAATACGGCGGCGGCAGATCCAGCCTTTTTCTGCCGAGAGTCACGCAGGAACGCATGGCGGCCCATATCCGCAAAGCCCGCTCAATGGGCATCGGCTTCAATTACGTGCTCAACGCTTCATGCTTCGAAAATAAACGCTTCGACGCTGAATTCGTAAAAAGATTCCGCACGCTTTTCGACTTTTTATGCGAATGCGGCATAACCGCAACGACCATATCAGACTACATGATGCTCAAACTCGTCAAGAAATATTATCCGCAGCTTAAAGTCAGCGCCTCGATATTCGCGATTATCACATCCGTTTCCCAGGCGAAAGAATACGAAGACCTCGGCGTTTCAGATATTCTTCTCGGCAATCCGAACGATTTCGAATTTTTAAAAGCTGTCCGCCAGGCAGTTTCGTGCGATCTGGTTATATTTGGAAACCTCGGCTGCAACATTTTCTGCAACGAATGTTCCCTTCATTCATATTCGGTAACCCATTCATCGCAAAAATTCCATCGTTCCAAAGGCTTTTATGTCGAACACCATGTGCTGCGCTGCTCCATCAATAAACTCGAACATCCCGAATCGCTTTTAAAACTCATGTTCGTGCGTCCCGAAGATATGTGGCTTTACGAATCCATCGGCATAAACAAAATTAAGATCGTCGATCGCCTTTCACCGACGCCGCTGATACAGAGCATAGTAAAAAGCTATGCCGAGCGCATGTACGACGGAAACCTCCTGTCTTTTGTAAACGCTCTGGGAATCGTAAACCGCTCGAATGCAACCAAGCCCAGCTTGTCTTATATAAGATCTACGGTGCTTCCAAACTTAAGTTATCTGCTTGCCCCATCAAAAATAAATTTCTTCAGGCTGTTCTGGAAATTAAAGAATTTAAAACCGTTTTACGTTCACATCGATAACGGCCTGCTGGACGGCTTCAAAGAAGAACTCATGAAAAGCGGCATCAAGTGCTGGATGAAAAATTGCGCAAAATGCGGACTATGTAAAAAATATTTCAACAAAGCCGCCACATTTTACGAAAGCACACGTCTTGATTCGCTAAAGTCCCTTCGCGATCTTCAGGAATGCATAATTTCATCGAAGGTTTTCAGCTGGAATCCATTTAAATAAAACCCATAAATAAGAATAAAGAAGCCGTTTTATAATAAAAACGTCAATAAATAATAACATATCTTGACAATTAATGAATGTTCGTTTATAATTAAATTATGAGAATACGAGACGATGTAAAGCAGGAAGCTTTATTTCAAGCCACCATAAAACTGGTAAATAAAATAGGGTTCGCTTCCAGCTCTGTAGCGAAAATAGCTAAAGAAGCGAGAATTTCTCCTGCAACCATTTATATTTATTTTAAAAACAAAGAAGATCTGCTGGTTTCTACATACGTTAACATCAAGCATGATATGAGCGAGGCCATGCTTAAAAACTTCAACAAAAACCTGCCGATTCGTGATATATTAAAAATCTTATGGCGCGATATGTTTGCATATAGTTCGAAACATCCTGAATACATTGAATTTTCCATACAATTTTCAAACTCGCCGTTCGCTGATCTGGTTGTAAAAAAAGACGTTGAAAAATATTTCGAACCTATTCTTATGGTTCTTCAAAGAGGGATCGACGAAAAAATTATTAAAAATGTAGGCTACGAAATATTAACCGCTTTTATATTTCATCCGATAATATCTTTGTCTAATAGAAAAATCTGCACAGGATTTGAACTCAGCGATAAGAACATCGACACTGCTTTTACGCTGGCATGGGACGCCATAAAACTATAATCATTAAAAACCGATCATTAAATCCCCTGAATATGTAAAAACATTATCTCGTACAATTAATTAATTTAATTGTGGTTTTTCGCATACTTGAAAGTTCAAAAATTTTGCCTTGAATCCATCATTTGGATAATAGGCATGCAAATATACCCGTTCTTATGAAAACAAGAAAGCTCTTTTGAGGATTTAATTTCGTTAGCATTTATAAATGAATATTCACTTATGAGGAGGATCCATTATGAATAAGAACTTTTTTACAAAATTACTTTTATTTTCTTTAATTTGTCTTTTTTATTTTTTTAGTTATGCCACGGCGCATGCTTACGATTATGACGAATCTCCTAAAATAAAGATCGACAGAGATTTATTCAATGAATACTGTAAATTAATGCAAGAACACTTCACGAACGCTAAATTCGAAGGTACCATAAAACAAATGGTAAACGGGGCATTCGTCGAATCGAAATATATCGCTTATAGCAAAGATTTAGAATATAAGAAAATAGATTTAATCTCTTACGGCGAAAGATTTTCAAAAGATTTAGACGAAAAAAATATAGATTTATTTTCACACGGCGATAAATTTTCGATGGTAATAACGCCAAAAAAAGTATGGTATTATTTCGAAAAATCTAATTATGTAATATATTATGAACAAAAGAAAAACGTCGCAAAATTCAATAACTCATTTTTTTTAGAATTCGTTAAAGACGACGGCAAAATAGTTAAAAATATTTCAGATGGGCTTATCACCTATCGAATTATGGATTACATTAATAATATCACGCAAACGGCCGTATTCGACGAAACCACAAAAAAGCTTAAGACGCAATTGATAGAAACCGCAGACGGTGAAAAAATGGAAATTACTTATAAAGACTGGCAATATCAGCAGATAACGAATTACATTTTCAGATACCCTTCAAACGCCGGTTCAAAATGCGCCGATTAGTTTATATAAAGTTTTAGTTTAAAATTTCTTTTACGCGTAAAAAATCAGCCGGCTATATATTGGTAAACAAGCATTAAACTTAAAGCGCTTAATATAACCAAAGAGACCAGGCCAAAGCCTTTTTCAAAAGTCGTGTGGACGAATTTCCCCATGACTTTTTTATCGGCTGCTATCGTTATTAAATAAAAAAGGAAGATGGGCAGCAAAAGGCCGTTCGCCACCTGTGAGAAGCGCATTATAAAAAGCAACGGCATCCCCGGAATGAGAACGAGGGCGCAACCGATCACGATCATAACGGTAAATATCGAATAAAACATCCGGGCGTCCTTGAAATCTTTTTCGATCCCGATTTCCCAGCTGAAGGTTTCGCATATATCGTAAGCCGTAGAGAGCGGCAATATCGCGGAAGCGAAAACCGAGGCGTTAAAAAGCCCGAAGGCGAAAAGAAGCGACGAATAATTGCCCGCGATCGGTATAAGCGACTTGCCTATATCTTCTACGGTTTCGACCCTTATATGCTGCTGAAATAACGTCGCGCCGCAGGCGACGATCATAAAAAAGGACATTACATCGGTCATAAGGCTTCCTATAACGACATCCCATTTGCTTATGTGATAATTTTTAGCGGTTATGCCTTTTTCAAGAATCGTGGCATGCATGTAAAAATTCATCCAGGGCGTTATGGTCGTTCCGATAACGCCTATAAGGTTGAAAATGTATTCACGGTCGTACTGGATGCTCGGCACTAAAAGGCCGTGCCATACGTCGCTCCAATTAGGCTTCGCGTAAAACGCCGAAAGCACGTATGAAAAATAAAATAAGCATGCTACAATAAAAATACGCTCGACAAGCTTGTATGTCCCCTTAACGACTATCAGCCATACAAGGCAAGATATTAAAATAGTTATCAGATAAGTGAGAAAAGTCAAAAAAGCCTGACTCTGAAATAGAGGCATTTCCTTCGACAGGTTCAAGCCGACTATCTGAACGCTGCTGTAAATTCCGGCAAATTCCGAAGTCGTAGTTCCGAGATTAGCCATAAAGACTAACATCAAAAGAACAAAAGCGCCTTTGACGCGAAATTTTTCACGTATCAAATCGCCCAATCCCTGGCCGGTGGCCGCTCCCATTCGATAGCTCGCATTGAGGGTGTATATTAAAAGAATCGTAACGGGAATAAGCGTCCAGAGCATCGAATAGCCGTAATGGGCGCCCGCTATAGAATATGTAGCTATACCGCCCGCGTCGTTATCGACATTGCCGGTTATTATTCCGGGGCCGACCAAAGAAAGAAATATGACGAATTCTTTCCATCTATGTTTTAATTTCATCCACACTTGCTATCACGCTCTCGAACGCCGTTTTTTATATTATTTTAACGCCTTTGACGGCTTTAATCGGACCCTTTCATAAAATGAGGAAGCATTTCCTTTTTTTCGGCTATTATGTCTATAACGTCGTCTAAGGTTATTACACCCTGTATCGCATCGTCTTCATTCACTACCGGAATCGCCATCAAGTTATAATGGCCTATTTTTTCCGCCACTTCTTCCTTCGGGTCCGTTAAAAGCACTGAAACTATCTTTCTATTCATAATTTCGGTCAATTTCTGAAACGGCCTCGCCATTACGAGATCTTTTAACGTAACCACGCCTTTTATATAGCCGCCCTTTTCTTCGATGTATAAATAATATGTCATTTCGGTATTCGGGGCCAGAAGCCTGAATTCAGAAAGCGCCTGTTCGACGTTAAAATATTCGGGAAAAGAAATATACTCGTTCGTCATAAGGCCGCCGGCGGTGTCTTCGTCGTGGCTCATTAATTCGCGGACTTCTTCCGCGCCCTGCGAATTCATGTCGGACAATATTTCTTCGGCATGCTGCTCCGCCATGTCGCCCAATATATCGGCGACCTCATCGGGCGGCATCATTTCAAGGATATCGGCCGCCTTCGCGGTATCTAACGACTCGATAAGCGAAACCTGCAGTTCCGATTCATCAATTTCGGATAACGTCTCAGCGGCGGTTTCCTCGTCGAGAGATTTAAAAATCTCGGAGCTTTCCTGTATCGAAAGATCTTCCATTATATCAGCTATATCGGCCGGATGAAGAAGCGAAAGCTTGGCGTGCGGAACGCTCAATTTTAATTTGCAGCTCGCGGAAATGCCTATCGGCTCAACGAACTGCCAGGATATTATTTTATCGGGAATCTTTTTATTGAAAATCGCGGCGACGCTCTTTACGATACGCTCGATGCTCAGACGGCGCAAAAGACCTGAAGCGCCTATGTCCGGGCCGATAGCGATTATTTTCGATTTGACGAATGTGAGTTTGACGTCGTTTACTCGAACTATTTTAAGCCCGCCGGTATCGACTATCTGCTTATCAAGTATGTCGCGGTTTAAAAGAATTTCATTATCGCCTTCGTATTTGTCTTCGGCGTCGAATTTATTTAAAAAACGAGGATTTTTAGATAATTTGAAATAATCGAGCCTGTATTCGACTATCGACTCGGGATCTACCGCCACGCTCTTTTGACGTCCCGATTTTATTGTAAAAGCTGAAACATAAGGATGGCGGAAATTAAGACGAAGATCGATCGCTATGTCGTTGATATGACCGATGACATTATCTTCGTTATCGTAAACTTTCAAATAAAGGACTTCTGAAAGAAAAAAAGTGTTAAATTCCTTTAATATATGAGAATATGGCTTGGCAAGAGCGGTCGTATCATTCATGGCCTAACTACCTCGTCGACAATCTTTTATTTTACATTCCAATTCACCATATAAATTTTTTTCGACTCATGATACCTTATTTTACGCCTTGCAGTCAAGGAGTTTTTCGGCCTAAATTATAAATTCCGGCTAATATTCAGCGTTTTTTTATTTTTCTATCCGTCTAAATTATCCTTCAGCTTGCCTATGCATTTTTTTATGGCTTCAAGAAGTTTTGGAACTTTTATTGGCTTCGCTATATATTCATCCATGCCGGCATCGATGAAGTTCTGCTCATCGTCGGACATGGCATAAGCGGTCACGGCTATTATCGGGACCTTCGATATTTTTCTTTCCATCGCTCTGATACGCTTTGTCACTTCGGTCCCATCCATATCGGGCAGTTGTATATCCATTATAATGATGTCGTAATAATTTTTTTCGACCTTCGCCAGAGCTTTTTTCCCATTTGAAACAAAATCAAGCTTATAACAACCGGAACAAAATAAATTCGCGAGCAAAAACGTCCCTATGGTATCGTCTTCTACGACAAGTATATTATACTTTTTGCCCGACGCCGTGCATGCTCCCGAACATAAAAAGTTATATTCCGTGAATTTTTTAGGCACTATGGCGTTTTTAAATGGAATTTCTATGCTGAATTTGCTTCCCACATTAACTTCGCTTATAACTTCAATTTTTCCGCCCATCAATTCAACGAGCTTTTTAACTATGGAAAGCCCGAGACCCGCACCCTGATACTTTTTACTCAATGTCATGTCAAGCTGCGTAAAAGCCTTAAAAATATCGCTGATTTGAGTTTTTTCAATGCCCACTCCCGAGTCTTCAACCGATATCGCTATGCGCAAACAGCCTTCGTCAGTTTTAAGCAGCGAGGCCTTTAAAATAATATAACCTTTTTCGGTAAATTTAACGGAGTTAGAAATAAGATTCCTTATTATCTGCCTGACTCTTACCGAATCTCCCGCAAGCGATTGCGGTATATTTTCTTCGATGTCGATTTTAAAATCCAATCTTTTATCTTCTATCTCTTTTAAAAACATCGTCGAAGACTCTTTAATGATTTCCCTTAAATTAAATAATTCCGATGATAAGCTGATTTCATTATTCTCGATTTTAGAAACATCCAGAATATCGTTAATTATATTGAGCAGCTTTTCGCAGGACGATTTAATTATGCGCACCCATTCGTTCTGACGGTTATCCAGCTTACTGTCTTCAAGAAGAGAGGTGAAGCCCAAAATTCCATTCATCGGCGTTCTTATCTCATGGCTCATATTCGCCAGAAACTGGGTTTTAATTTGATTAGCCTTTTCGGCGGTTTCCTTAGCGTTAATCAATTCGCTTTCAACCTTCTTAATTTCGGTTATATCTTCGGCTATAAAATAATACTTGTCAGCCGTATATGGAATTATCGTAAGAACGGCCTTTCTTATATCTCCGGAAGGATTCATAAGTTCAATTTCACCAAAATTTACAGTTTGAGCCGAATTTAAATTTAAAAAATTTTTTTCTTCGCCATAAAATTTTATCAGTTTTTCGATGCGCATTTCCTTTATTTCGCGCTCGCTAAAACCGCTGATAGTTTGCGCCGATTCATTGCATTGCAATATTCTCCCATCGGAAGAGTTTACAAGAAAAACTGCATTGTTGGTTCTTTCGAATAAAATACGATACTTAGCCTCGCTCTGCCTGAGTTTTTCATTAGTTTCGGCAAGATTTGCATTGGTTTCATTCAGTTCATAGGTCCTTCGCGCGACTTCTTCTTCCAACCCCTTCTGATATTCGCGATTTTCACGTATAAGAGCGACTTTTTCAAGCGATTTTTCAACTCTATAAATAAGCATGGACAGATCTTCCACGGGCTTTAATATATAATCCCACGCGCCGATGCGCAGAGCCTCGACGACGTCTTTTATTTGCCCGGTCCCCGAAACTACTACGACCGGAACATCGGAAGAAACCCTGCCAATATACGCCAGCACATCAAATCCGTTTACTTCCGGCATTCTAAGATCGAGTAAAACCGCATCCGGCTTTTCAAGCGAAAATAACTTTATGCCCGAAGCGCCGTCCGAAGCGCTTATCGCCTTATAGCCGCTATCTTCGAAATGCGCCCTAAAGCTATCTCTTACAGCTTCATCATCGTCGATGATCAATACTTTAATTTGCCCCATTCATCGTTTCCTTTCGCGAGCGGAAGATATATAATAAATTTAGCGCCGGCTCCCGGTAAAGATTCGACCAGCATCCGCCCCTTATGATTTTCGGTGATTATAAAATACGAAATTGAAAGCCCGAGCCCGGTTCCGCTTCCAACCGGCTTCGTTGTATAAAAAGGCTCGAAAACATGCTTTCTGATTTCATCGTTCATTCCAGGGCCGTTGTCTTCTATTTCAACGCAGGCCATGCCATCTTCGGTTCTCGAAGATAAAGTAAAGCAAGGCTTGTTCGCTCCCTGACGCCCGGCCATCGACTCGGCGCCATTTTTTAATATATTTAAAAAAACCTGCTGTATTTTGACGGCTTCGCAGGCAACCCAGACATGATTTTTAGAATAATTGCGAATTATCTTAATATGTTTAAAATCGTATTTCTTTTTAAGGTCGTAATCGGTTCGAGCGAGTTCAATTGCCTGATCGAGAAGCTCCTGAACGTCATAAATAGAAAACAGGCTCTCGCTCTTTCGAGAAAAACTGAGCATATTTTGAACTATAACAGCGGCCCTTTTTCCCGATTCTCTAATATTTTCAATCATCCGCCCTATATCGCGGGATTGCATATACGTACGAAGCCGCGCCATGGTAATTCCGGCCGCTTCAGCCGCCCGGATATTAGGCTCTATATCATCGCTCATACGCCTTGCGACCACTTCGGCATTTTGAATTATTCCAGCCAGAGGGTTATTAATTTCGTGGGCCATTCCAGCCGCAAGACCACCGACTGTAAGCATTTTTTCAGATTGAATCATCAATTCTTCGAGCCTGACGTATTCGGTAACGTCATCGATTCTGATCACCGCGCCCTGAACTCCGTTATCGGTAAGCGGATATATGGTCACGTCTTCATATTTTGTTTTTCCATTCGTAGTCCAGGGAATTTTAACTTCGCGCATAACCTGGCATTTTTTTATCGCAGCATCTATAGGCTCCGCTTCACCGGCCATTCTGGGAAAAACCTTTTCCAGCTTTTTTCCTATAGCGTCAAAGGATAAAACTCCGGTTTCTTTTTCAGCCTGCCTGTTCCATTGAGTAATATTGCTTCGGCTGTCGATCCCGATAATCATTGAAGGCATCGAATCTATTACATTTGAAAGATAATTTCTCAAATTAAGAAGTTCTTCTTCAAATTTCTTCTGGTCCGTAATGTCTAAAATTACGCCGTTAAATATTACTTCGTTTTCAAATTGCGAAGGCTGAGCCGTTCCACGAAACCATATAAGCTTTCCATCGGGTTTCACATACTTTCCGATAAAATTCCAGACGCTTTTTTGGGCTATCGATTCCTCGATCGAATTAATAAAAGCTTTTTGATGTTCAGGCGCGATATTCGCCATAAATACTTCAAAAAAAGAATCTAATGAATTGCAATCGATGCCCAACAATTCTAAAGACCTGTTGCTGACGTACGATAATCCACGCTTTCCATCGGCTTTCGCATAAAATTGATAAATGATGCCGGGAATGTTAGCGGCTATGTCTTTTAACTGCTTTTGATTACGAAGCAAATCCTCCGCGGCGCGTTTGCGTTCGGTTATATCCAGTATACACGATTGAATGAGCATCTTATTTTTATGATAAAACCTCATAAGCTGAACTTCAGAGTCCCATATTTCACCATTCGGCCTTCTGTGGCGCCATTCGAAAGAAACGAAACCGCGGCTTATGCACTCGTTTATTTTCTCGGCCGCCCTTGCGGCCGAATTAGAACCGTCATACTGAAGTAAATCCGCCACGTCTATAGGCGTCACGCCTATAAGCTGCTCCCTCGAATCACAATGAAAAACCCTCATGGCGGCCGTATTGCAGTCGATACAAGCGCCATTGACGGGCTCCATTATCACCAGCGGCACTATGGAATCATCGAACAAAAGCCTGTTATAGGCTTCACTCTCGCGAAGGGCATCCTCGACGCTTCTTTGAACCTCAACCATCCGGTGAAATTCATTCATCCGCTCCACTATGACTTCACGCATCGTACCGATGCTGGCCGCAAGACGTCCGAGCTCGTCGT
>Ga0074198_1001192_pt1 | contig 18765 bp, 20 predicted proteins | sample EPASupsiteSAE323_FD_64527 | JGI IMG/M metagenome (GOLD analysis project Ga0074198, IMG submission 64527) | Bioremediated contaminated groundwater from EPA Superfund site, New Mexico - Sample SAE3-23 | ecosystem: Environmental > Aquatic > Deep subsurface > Groundwater > Contaminated ...
GCTCTGATTCACACCGTTCTGGCCCTGGGTCTGTTCTGCTTTGTTCTGCCCTGGAGCAAGTACATTCACGTGATTGCCACACCCATGACGCTTTTGGCAAACAGAGGAGGAGAATAAAATGGCCACAAACGACTCCAAGCCCTTGATGACGGGCTTCATGAAGTCCACCCAGCTCATGGAAGTGGACGGCTGCAACAGATGCCAGGAGTGCATGAAGTGGTGCCCGACGTTCTCAGTAAGACCGGATAGGCCCGGCATCACCCCCATGTACAAGAACGCCAAGTGGAGAGAGCTGCTGGCCAAGAGCCAGAGCCTGCGGGCCAAGATCTTCGGTCCCAAGCCGCTCAATAACGACGAGATGAAGCAGTTCATGGAGGATACTTACAGCTGCACGACCTGTGGTGTTTGCGGTACGGTCTGCGAAGCGGGCATCCTCACGGTGGACCTCTGGGAGGCCATGCGCCCCAACCTAGTCAAGCGCGGCGACGGCCCCATGGGAAAGCAGTCTTTCTTCCCCAAGCTCCTTGGTGGAGATCGCAACCCCTACATGGCCAAGCAAGATGAACGCCTCTGCTGGATTCCCAAGGACGCCAAGGTCCAGGAGTCCGGAGATATCGTCTACTTCGCCGGATGCACTGCCGCCTACAGGCAGCAGGCCCTGGGAGTGGCGACGGTCAGGATTCTCAACAATCTCGATGTGGACTTTGCAATGCTCGGCAAGGATGAATGGTGCTGCGCCTCGGCTCTCATCAGAACCGGCCAGCGCGAGATCATGGCAGAGCATGCCGTGCATAACATCGACGCACTCAAGGACAGGGGAGCCAAGAAGGTTCTCTTCGCCTGCGCCGGATGCCTGCGCGCGGCAAGCATTGACTGGCCGCTCTGGTACGAGGGCTACATCCCCTACGAGACCATGCCGCTCTCGGCATTCCTGAGAGAGAAGATCAGAGCCGGAAATGTGAAGTACAATATTCCGCTCAACTACAACGTCACCTACCACGACCCCTGCCACAACGGCAGGCACCTGATGCACCTCAAGGGCAAGGATTGGGCCTTTGAAGCACCCAGGGATTGCGTTCAGTCCATCCCCGGCGTCAAATTCAAGGATATGGTCCGAAACAGGGCCCTTCAGAGATGCTGTGGAGCCGGCGGCGGCGTAAAAGCCGGTATTCCCGACCTGGCAATGGACTGCGCCAAGGCTCGCGTCCAGGATGCTACCGATATTCAGTCGGATGTCATCGCATCCACCTGTCCCTTCTGCCGCTTGAACTTGAGCGACGGGCGCAATGCCGCTCAGTCCAAGATCAAGATTGTGGATGTAGTGGAGATGATGGCTGCGTCCATGGGTCTGAATACCGCAATTCCGGAGAACCCGTACACCAAGTTCCAGTCCCAGGATGTTCTGGTCTGCACGCCCACCGAGTGCAAACTCGACACAGTGGAGCGCAAGGAACCCGGCAAGGACCTGGTGGGCGAGGCTCACTAAATCTGATATCATTGCGATATCATCAAACCGGCAAGGGATTTCGGCAAACCCCGAAGCATTTCGGATAACCGGAATCTCTTGAACATTCTTTTTTTGATGTTCTCTTCAGCCACTTCGGAATCAATCCAGAGCCGTTTAAAAATTCTGCGCGTAAAAAAATATTATTTACAAAAATAGTCCTAAAAAAATTTTAAAATCCCGACGGCATATTGAATCCGCCTGACATGCCTCCAGAAAATCCCGGCATCTCGGATGAATCGAAGGAATCGAATGAATCTGAATCGTCATCACTCTTATCGAAAGAGCTGCCAAACATGCCGCTTGGAGCGCTTATCGGGACGACAGTGGTGGTTAAATTCGATTGATTTTGCTTGGAACTGTTCAGGCTATTCATGTTATTCGTCGCGGATAGATCCTTCAATCCCACATTCTCAGTGAGTCCGCCGGCTCGATCGATGGAGAAAGACGGACTGCTGCCGCTTCCCGCTCCTCCGAACGAATTTGCGAGGTTCAGGGAGAAGCTGTCGCCGCGATTCATGGAAAGATCGCTGCCGAGGAATGTGGAAAGCGCTCCGGTTAGCGGATCTGTCGAGTTCATCTTGAACTGCATCAATCCCGCGCCTCCGGTCAGCATATTGAATGCGCCGCTGGCCGGATTCAAGGAGAAGCTGATGAATTTGCCCGGCAGAGCATTAAGGCCGCTGATGGTGATCTGATTTAAATCTGTGCCAACCGCGATCATGGGGGCCTCCATCAAATTGCCGGTAATGTTCATGGAGTATTCCTCATCATCTTTGACCAGATCGATGCTCTGGTGCTGGCCCTGTTGCAGATCATTCACTTCCGATGATAAGGCAAAGCCAGGTGCGATGATGGACGTTTTGGCCTGGTTCTTTTCGACCTCTGCACTCACGTTCTCGGAGTCGTTAGCAGCGGTGCTGCTCACGTTTACCGAGATCTCGGCGTCATCGTCGGAGGACGACAGCGGCACAAAGATCACCGGCATGGGCGGCTCATCGGGCGCGAACTTCAGAATGCGTATCTCTGCATCTGGAATCTCATTTACCATCTGGCCCGAGTCCAGGAAACCGACCTCTCTTCCCTCGTCGTCCGTGACGAGGACTTTGGCCTTTCCGTTCTGCCAGATCTGCATATTGCCTTTGGTGCCGGACGATGCACTCGATGCAGTCGATGCCGACGATCCCAAATTCGATGCCGTGCTGTTGTCCGCATCACAAAATTCGCATTTCTGCTGGCCTAGCCTTGAAGAGATGGATACTATCTCCAGGGTTTTTGTGCTGGCGTTTCCGGTGTAAAGCGTGGACTTCTCATTCGGATTGATCGATGCCTGATAGCTCCAGGTGTTGGCGGTGCGGTTGACCTCGACGTATCTCTCTGACTTCGGCCAGTTGTTATCATAAACCATAATCCTGGAAATGCCGTTGCTCATATCCTCCACAGCGTAGGGCGTGATGGCATGTCCGCTGCTTCCGTCCGGCAGGTACAAGCCCATAACCCACCATTCATCGGCATTCTTGCCCAGGGCAAAGGATTGGGCGAGTGTATCCAAAACGACATTAGGAGAGTCCTTGATCCTTTCCGAGCCGCCTGGGCTCGTGACCTGCGTCACCCACCAGTAGCCGATCTCCCGCTGCAACAGCTCATCTTTGAGGCTGAGATCGATGGCGTTTTGGCCTCCAAAGCCGCTCGGATTTACTTTGCTGTAGTAGATCAGGTCGCTGAGCACGGCCAGGCCTTCGCAGTGGCCGTAGCGCATGGCGGAAATTGCCGCCTCCATCCACATTTGGGCGGGGTAGGTGAGAGTGCAATTCCCATCCTTGAGGCAGGCACATACCTTGTCCCCGAACATGCGATGCATCTCAGCAGGCGTCAGGTCCACTGTGGCTATGTCATCGCCATAATTCTGAAAAGCAAAGCCGTTGATTCCGGGACGAAAACCGCTATCGTCACTCGCGGTTGCGCCGGAAGCATTCGAAGATCCGGCATTGCTATCCGATGCGGCCATAGCGCCTGCAAAAATCGCATTCAAAGCCAGAGATAGGATTAAAAGAACCAAAGTATGCCGTCTCATTTTCATCTACCACTGCGAATTATCTGTTCTCGACAATTCATTCTTTGGAAGATATACGCTTTTTGCTGCGTCATATTGTCTATAGATTCCTGAAACATTCTGGGAAGTATATAGGCGTCATTTCAAAAGAGGATTGCATTTCAACATTCAACATCGGCTTTGATATCAAGGCACTCCCTAATTATCTATAAATACCAATAGCTTCATTAATCCGCTGCAATTATATGAAACGGTTTTGATGGAAAAATGTAAACGAGGCGAAGATGGACGCGATTGGCAAAAGGGACCTTCCAAAGCTCATCCTGAGCATATTCGTCTGCCAGGGCGCAGGCGTACTGGGGTCTGTCTTCACCCGCAGCTCAGTTTTCACCTGGTATCCCACCCTCGCAAAGCCCTGGTTCGCTCCACCGGGATGGTTTATAACTGCGGTTTGGCTTCTCCTCTTCACGTTGATGGGCCTGTCGTTGTTTCTTGTGTGGCGTGAAGGTTTGGTGCGCCCCGAGGCAAAGACCGCGATCTATGTATTTGCCGCCCAGCTTGGGGTAAACATCCTCTGGTCAGCGGCATTTTTCGGGATGCAATCCCCGCTGGCTGGATTGATCGTTATAGCATTGCTCTGGATTCTCATACTGCTGACCATCATCAAGTTCTGGCCGGTCTCAAGAGATGCCGCTATTTTGCTGGTGCCTTACATAATCTGGGTCAGCGTTGCAGCTTATTTGAATTATTCCATCTTGATGTTGAATTCATGAGAAAATACAATCACAATAAAATAAAAATCTTTTAATTTCAATCTTCGTCTCCTCTCGCCTTTCAATAATCCTGGAACATGCTTTCCTGCTTGTCGGTGGCTGATGGGATTACGCGGGAACAATTTTTGCGCCGTCTCCGTAATTATTTAAGCAATCAGGATCAAGTATAATTCAAGATCCTGCAAGTGATTTGCATAGCATGAACATGGATCTTGGATCGGGCAAAGAGCGACCGGGCTTCCAGGATGTTCATCGGCAGATCCCGAGGAGAATAAATCAATGGCAAGAGGGCAGAAAAAGGACTTGATGCGCATTGCCTGCTGCGTCGTGGAGCGGATGGCGAACCTCATCGCCGTCATGCAGGATGCAGCCGATCAGGTTTCCTGCGGCGTGCCTCTGGAGAATGTTTCGGTGGGCAGCTACCAGATCTATCTGGCAAAAAAAGAGTTCAATGATGACGAATCCGAGCAGGCGGAGTCTGTCGTCTGTGTCATGGACTACGAGGATTTTATTCGCATTCTGGAAAATACCGCAGCAGGGCAGGGCGTCTGCTTGGATGAGCTGTCAGAGCTTGAAGTTGTCATGCCGGAGGCCGAGTTCGGAGAGGATCTGGTCACAGGCGGTTTTGGAAACGTCAAGGGCATCTCCGTTCAAGTTCGAAACGACTGCCTGGAGGAGCTGATGCAAGCAGTCTGCAGACAATTTGAGGCGTGCGGCCTGGAATTATCCTGCGTCGGCGAGGGGGATGTGCTCTTCCGTCTTCCCTTGCAGGAGCGGATTTGAGATATGTGTGATATTTGATTTCATAGAATATTTCCTGGAGACTCGGAGGCTGAGGCTGCATGGAATAGTGGTCTGGCCATCATGAAGCTTTTTTTAGAAGGCTTCAAGTGAGAAATCGCAGAAAAAATTGGAGAAAAACGAGGCGGAGCCTACTCCAGAATCACATGCAGTGGGAACTGATGTGTGCCGAGCTTCCCTTCGTAGTTGGCAGCGGTGATCCTGAGGACGCCCGGAACCCGGCAGGCGGCATTGATGCCCGCCTTCATGGCAACCTGCACGGCTTCCTGGTTCACGCCATTGATGACGATCTCGTAGACTGCGGACACGTCTTCGGTCAGGGTGCAGACGCCGTCCTCGCGCAGCGATGTGCAGAAGGCTGTGTTGGTCGAAGCTTTCAGGAACTTGTACTTGGAGCCGACCTTCGAGCCGCTGGATACCACTCCGCCGGGGAATGGGGTGATAGATCCCTTGAGCTTGCCGATGGCGCTTACTGCCGCCTCGGCTGCGGTCAGGGCCGCCATCTGGTTCTGTCCCAGGATCAGGAAGTTTCCGCCCGCCACCCCGTCCACAGCGCCAAAGTCCTGCTCGATAACAAATTCGCCGGACATGAGGGGGATCTTCCAGACATTGCGCCCATAAAGCTCAGCTTGCTTTTGGTAGCCGTCACCAAAGAAGCTCAATTTCTTGCCGGTGTCGAACTTCTTTTCCGCTTCGGGCATGCCGCTAAAGGCAGCGGCGGTCGGCGCAGTCAGAACGCACTGGCCGATGCGCCAGAGGAGCGAGTTCTCCAGGTTCTTGTAACCCATGTTGCAGATCAGGATATTGACTCCCGGCCTGCCGTCAGGCGTCTCGCTTCCGTCCACGATGCATTCGATGCCGGCTTCCGCCGGACATCCGATGACGGAGGTTCCAAATCCCGTGGCCTCTCGTGCCGCTTCCAGAGCCCAGCGCTCCGTCACTGCGGTAATTTGCACCCTTGCCGCCTTTATGGGGAATCCTTCGGCGAAGGTGTCGTCGATTTGCACGCCATTAATTTCCATGTCATCCCTCTACATTGGATTATAGATTGCCAGATCAAATCCCTTAGCTTCCACTGCAAGCCCCTTGACAGGCCCTGCAGATCGAGCCTGGGCCGCCGCTGCGCAAACCGGCCTCTCGAAGGAGAGATCGAATGCCTGGCGGGCTATATCGCCAGGATCTTTGCCGCCTAAACTGACGGCATCAAAGCCGGTCTTCTCATAGGTCGCGACCATGCAGGCCCAACCGTCTTCGAGCTTGAACTCCTGCACGCAGAGCTTGTCCTTCTTGGCGATGCCAAGCCACCCAATATCGCCCCGAACGGCTCCTGCAATGCGCGGCGTGTCCAGCTCGTCCCGCTCGTAACCAAGAGTCGCCAGGCAGAGCGAGATGGCATCCAGCGGCCTCATGCCGTCCTCAATCTTTTCCACGATTGAGTCCGCATGGGTGCCGTTGGCCACCACGGCTGCGTCATCCAGGACGCGGATGCAGTTGTAGGCGATGTAAGGATTCCTGGCCAAATCAGCCGCGTTCAGAGGCTGGACGAGGACGCTTTGACCCCGAATCTCGGCCCGGCGGTTAGGAAAAGAGCGGGAGGAGACCCGGTAGGCCACCCAGCTCCTTCCCTCGCTTCGGCCCACACAAACTATGCGGCCTACGTACATCTTCAATCAACCAGCTTGTACTTGGCCTTGTTCGCATCTGCGATGGCCTGAATCTTGGCAAGCTGATCTCCGCAGTCGTTCTTCTTGAAGAGATGCTTGTAGCGGCCCTGGATCTCCAGATAATCCGTGACGGGCTTTGGCCTTCTGATCTTCTTTACACCCGCCAGCTCTCCGTTGACCCATTCAGCCAGCGGCCACAGGCCGGTCTCTACGGCGAGCCGGGACATCTCGATCATGGTTCCGGCATCAAAGGTCCAGCCGGTGATGCAGGGAGCATTGACCTGAATGTAGGACGGGCCGTCCACCTGCAAAGCCGCCTTGACCTTTCTGCGCAGGTCCACGGGATAGGCCACGGACGCCGTTGCCACGTAGGGAACCTTGTGAGCCAGGGCTATGGCGGGCATGTCCTTCTTGGGCCGGGGATTGCCCTTGGACTTGGAGCCGGGCGGCGTGGTGGTGGTCTGGGCGCAGAATGGCGTTGAACCGCTGCGCTGCACACCCGTGTTCATGTAGGCTTCGTTATCGTAGCAGACATACAGGATCTTGTGGCCGCGCTCAAACATGCCGGAGTTGCAGCCCATGCCGATATCGAATGTGCTGCCGTCTCCGCCGATGATGACGACATTTGTATTCTGTTTGCGGCGCTTGAGCATTACTTCAACGCCCGAGGCGACGGCTGAGGCATTCTCGAACAGGGAGTGAATCCAGGGAACACACCAGGAGCTCTCCGGGAAGGGGGTAGTGGTAACCTCCAGGCAGCCCGTGGGCGAGACCACGATGGTATTGGGGCCCGCCGCATCCAAAACGAGCCTGATGGTTGTGGGCATGGCGCACCCGGCGCAGGCCCTGTGTCCTGGGGCAAGCAAAGAATTTTCCATTTTTATCTCCTCCTAAAGGATCTCCGTTCTTAAGTCCAGGAATTCAAATTCCGATTCGATTCCCTTGCGAGCAGCTTCCGCCTTGTCCACGATCTTCCTGATGTCCTTGATGGTGATGTCGCGTCCGCCCAGGCCCGCAGCGAAGCCGATGACGGGCGTGCGTATCTTGCTGTTGTAGAAGGCGGACTTGAGGTCGGTGACGAGACCTGCTTCCGCTCCGATGGATACGTCCTTTTCGATGACCGCGATAACGCTCGCGCCTTTCAGGGCCTGGCGCAATGCCTGGACCGGGAAGGGCCGGTAGCTTCTGACCTTAACCAGGCCGACTTTCTTGCCCTCTTTTCGCATGGCATCGATGGCATCCTTGATGGTGCCGATGACCGAGCCCATAGTAACGATTACAACCTCGGCGTCGTCGGCGAAGTAGCTGTCAACCAGCCCGCCATAATGTCTGCCGAAGATCTCCTCAAACTCCTTGGCCGCCTTCTCGATCTTGGCCATGGACTTCAACTGGGCATCGAACTGCTGATACCGGAACTCAGTGTAAGTGGAGGGATCGGCAAAGGCTCCAAAGGTCATGGGATGGTTCGGGTCCAGAATCTTTTCCGGCTGGAAGGCGGGCAAATACTGCGATGCCAGTTCCTTGTCCAGCAGCTCCACCGGCTCATAGACGTGAGTGAGAACGAATCCGTCCATGCAGACCATGATAGGCATCCTGATTTGCGGGTCCTCTGCGATCTTGTAGGCCTGCAGCGTCGCGTCCACGGCTTCCTGCACATCCTCGACGTAAATTTGCAGCCATCCTACATCGCGAGCGCCGACGGCATCCTGCTGATCGTTCCAGATGTTCAGAGGCGCGCCCATCGCACGGTTGGCGACGTTCATGACCACGGGCATCCTCATGCCGGAAACGTTGTACAGAACCTCGTACATGAGGGCCAGTCCCTGGCTGGTGGTCGAGGAGTAGCTTCTGGCACCCATGGCGCTGGCGCCGACAAGCACGGACAGAGCCGAGAACTCGGAATCCACGGTCAAGAACTCGCTGTCCAATTCGCCGTTGGCCACCATCTGGGAGAGGTGCTCCACGATGTGAGTTTGGGGCGTGATGGGATAGGCCGAGATCACATCCGGCTTGCAGCACATAACTGCATGAGCCACGGCATAAGAGCCCTCCACGACTTTCATGTTAGCGGTATTAATCGGGCTCATTACTTCTCCTCCAGAACCATTGAGATCGCCATGCGCGGGCACTCGTGGGCGCACACGCTGCAGCCCTTGCAGTAGTCCAGATCGGGCACAAAGAGCCCGTCCACCTGGTGAATGCAGCCCTCGGGGCAGTAGATCTCACAGAGGCTACACTTGATGCACTTGTCATGATCAAACACGGGCACGAACGTCCGCCAGGCACCAGTCTTGGTAAGGCGAGTGCTGCACGGATCAACCAGTCTCCCTGCTTTGATATCCATTAAGAGACCCTCTCGTAGGCTGTTTTAATGGCGAGCAGGTTCTTCTTACCTAGCTCTCCCTTGAAGCGCTCGGAGATGGCCCTGTTCAGGCTCTCCAGTCCTACCTCTTTGCTGGCCCCGCAGAAGGCTCCCAGCATTGTGGTATTGACGATGGGCCTTCCCAGGATCTCCATAGCGATCTTAGTGGCATCGATGGTGATAACTTCGGCCTTGGTATTGAGATTGAGCTTCTCGGCGGGCCTATCGGTATTGATTATTATCTTGCCGCTGTCTTTGAGGCCGCTGGCGACATTAACCACATCAAGCAGCGTGACATCCTGCACGATTACATAGTCGGGCTCGTAGATCTGGCTACGAACTCTTATGGGCTGATCGGCTATCCTGGCAAAAGCCATTACCGGTGCGCCTCTGCGTTCCACTCCGAAGGCAGGAAATGCCTGGGAGAACCTCTTATCCGCAAAAGCTGCAACGGCTATTATCTCGGCCGCAGTGACAGAACCCTGCCCGCCACGACCGTGTAAACGTATCTCTTTCAAGGGGCTGACCTCCAATTATCTTGCGGGCTATCTCCTCTTCCCCGCGAAAAAGTGATGAGTAAATATATCTCTTTCGGAGCCGCGCCAAGTTCTTATGCTTGATGCTCGCTATTAATAGGAGTTTAGTGTGGCCGTGGGCGAAGCCTCCGGCTTCCTGAAGGATAGCTATGGATAACAAGAACGAGATACTCTTTGCCGTCCGCGAAGCCAAGAGGAGCTTGGGAGAAGGAGCGGACTTTCGCGTCGCAGATGCACTGGATATCCTGGAGGGGATTGCCCCCTTCCTGGACAAGGATGCCGTCGTCAAGATGAAGTGTCGCCATTGCGACAGTTATGCATCGGCCTCATTTCCCCTTTCGCACGACTTCTTTGTAGTAGATAATAGCGAGCACTGCCATGCCAGGGACGTGTCCATCAAGAACCTTGCCGCACTCAAGCTGGCCGGATGCAAAGAGTTCTCCCGCCAAGAGCAAGAAAAGATGGCGGCTTTGGGAAATGCCATCATGGAAGAGGAGCTTAGGCCCGCTTTTGTGGAGAGAAAGCTGTACGACCGATGCAAGTTTGCCAGCTACAGCGTCGCCTTCCGGCTTCAATCGTCGCCCGGCAGCGTTTGCATAGAATTCGGGCATAAGACGGATGCGGGGTTTGCCTGTTGTGATATTCAGATCTACATCGTGAACAGACTGGACCCGGGATTTGGAGCGGAGAACTCCCAAAAAATCGCCGCTGCTCTGAAGAACGGTCCGACGATGCTGGTCAAAGCCAGCCGGCAGACAAGAAGGCAGTTGGACATAGACTACTTGCTGGAATGGATTGCTAAAAAGCGAAAGATGGATATAGTTTATCTCTAGCTTCTATTTTAGCTTTGGATGATAATTGATATTTAAAGGATGTCTTATGCAATGGCGCAACCGTTAGTGCCAGATACCAGTGTGGTTATAGACGGCAGGGTTTCTGCCAAGATCAAAGCAGGTGAGCTTCAGGGCCGCAGGATCGTCGTGCCGGAAGCAGTGGTAGCGGAGCTGGAGGCCCAGGCCAATCATGGCCGGGACATCGGCCTGCGCGGACTGGAAGAGCTGCGCAAGCTCTCCGAACTTGCCAAGAGCGGAAAGATCGAGCTGGAGTATGTGGGCATCAGGCCGAACCTGGATCAGATCAAGCTGGCCGGGGGCGGCGAGATCGATGCCATGATCCGGGATGTGGCGCTGGAATTGGGTGCATCGTTCCTGACCAGTGATCAGGTCCAGTCCAGGGTCGCCGAGGCAATGGGCCTGGATGTGGAGTACGTTCGACCCCAAAGAGAGGCCATCAAGCCGTTGTCTATGGAGAAGTTCTTCACCGAGGATACTCTATCCGTGCATCTCAAAGAGGGTGCAGTGCCCATGGCCAAACGCGGCAAGGTGGGCGACTTCAGCCTGGTGCGCTTGGGCGAGCGACCGCTGTCGGAGCGAGAGCTGCGGGACATGTCCAGGGAGATCTTTGAGCGTGCCAAGGCGGACCCGGAGGGCTACGTCGAGATGGAGAAGATCGGAGCCACCATAATTCAGCTCGGGCCCATGAGGATCGCCATAACCAAGCCGCCGTTCTCGGATGGGCTGGAGATAACCGCTGTGCGGCCTGTGGCCAAGGTGAACTTCGACGCCTACCGACATAACGTGGAGCTGAAGGCGCGGCTGAAAGAGAGCCAGAGAGGAATTCTCATCGCCGGGCCGCCGGGCTCGGGCAAGTCCACCTTTGCTGCCGGAGTGGCCGAGTACTTGCTAGGCTGCAACTACGTGGTCAAGACTCTGGAATCTCCCCGCGATCTGCAGGTACCCCCCGAGATAACCCAGTATGGTCCCCTGGAGGGCAGCATGGAGGCATCAGCCGACATATTGCTGCTTGTGCGGCCCGATTACACCATTTACGACGAGGTGCGCAAGACGCGCGACTTCCAGGTCTTCGCAGATATGCGCCTGGCGGGCGTGGGCATGATCGGCGTGGTGCACGCCAACAAGCCCGTTGATGCCCTGCAGCGATTGCTCGGTCGCGTTGATCTCGGCATGATTCCGCAGGTCGTGGACACCGTGGTCTTCATCGAGAAGGGCGAGGTCACCAAGGTCCTGGATGTGGAGTTTGTGGTCAAGGTGCCTAATGGAATGGTGGAAGCGGACCTTGCCCGCCCGGTGATCGTGGTCAAGGACTTTGAGACAGGCACGGCGGAGTACGAGATGTACACCTACGGCGAGGAGATTGTGGTCATGCCCGTCTCCAAAGAGAGCAAGAAGCCGTCGCCCTCCTGGAAGCTGGCTTCCCGCGAGATCGAGAAGGAGCTGTCGCATCATGTGCGCGGACCGTTCCAGGTGGAGATGCTGACCGACTCGTCCGCCGTGATTCATGTGCCGCAGGACGAGGCGGCGCGGGTGATCGGCAAGGCCGGCAAGAACATCGACCAGATTGAGAAGAACCTGGGATTGCACATCGATGTTCGCACCAAGGATGAGCCTGCGCCGCTGGCCGAGCCGAGAATTGAGGACACCGCCAAGCACCTCATCATCTGGCTGGAGGATCTGGCGGGCGAGTCCGTGGAGGTCTTCGTCGGCGGCGAGCCTGTGTTCACCGCCACGGTAGGCCGCAGAGGCGACATCCGGGTGGCCAAGTCATCCGAGATGGCCAAGCGCATCATCAAGCGGATGAAGAAGGGCGAGAGGATCGAAGTTCAGAAGGCGGAGCAAGAGTAAGCGACGAGAGTTTGGTCGCTTATCTTTTCCCTGGACTTCTTCAACTCATCCGTTTCTTAATTTTTTGATTTATCGTTAAATCTTGGTGCAAAATTGTCGTTTTGCTAAAAAGCACGCTTATTTCTTGCGCTCTTTTATATCCGTTTGATTTATCGCGTTTAGAGCCAATTATCATTTCTCCAATGATTATTCTTTAATACGATGTGGGTTTATATTAATGGGGATGAAAATGGACAACGAGAGAATAATCGTAGATCCAGAAATTGCTCATGGCAAGCCGGTAATAAAGGGAACACGTGTGCCTGTGGAAATAGTCCTTGGTTCTCTGGCAGGTGGTATGGACATTCTGGATATTGCCGAAGAGTATGGACTTGAGCGAGAGGACATTTTGGCGGCCATTGGATATGCAGCCAAGATAGTTGCAAAAGAAGAGATCTGCGCATATGCTTGAACCCAAGTTCTTGATCGATGCCAATATGCCTCGATCAAGCGCAGAAGTCATGAGATCCTTTGGCTACGATGTGGAAGATGTGAGAGAAATCGGCATGCATTGATCATCGTTTAAGGAAAATGCAATTAAATCACGAATATTATTATTACAATTCGGGTACTTAAGGGCATGATGACCCAAGAATCATAATGTATCATAATTTTGTCCGGCTTCGCGCTGGCTGCAAAAAGCGCATACAAGCATGCAGGAACAGCAGGGTAAGAGCTGATGCTGATATTTAGTGTGCTTTTGAAGATCCAGCATTGTTTATATCTTTGGCATGAGAAATGAGCAAGCGATCCTTATGATCAAGCCCGAGCAAAATGAAATAAGAGAACTATGCACTGAGCAGTCCTTTCAGAGAGGATTGGGATACTTCAAAGAAGGCCGCGTGAAGATCACGGATGCATCATCTTCTCGTATCGTCGCAACTGTGATCGGAACTGATAATTACCGGGTAGAGATCGATCTTGATAAATTCTCTGCCGTCTGCAACTGCCCATATGACCTGGAAGGATACTGCAAGCACATTGTAGCCACTTTTCTGGCCATCGACAATGAACCGGAAAAGGTCGACAGGATGATTGATGAAAGCTCTGTAGAGCTGAAGAAGATGCAAGCTTTGCTGGAGAGAGCAAAGCCGAAGGACCTCAAAGACTTCTTTAGCAGAGAACTGGTGGCGCATCCGGATCTCAGGGCCCGTTTCATGGCCCGCTTCTCGCCGATAGGTGAAGGAAAAAGCCTCTCCAATTACAAAGATGAGATTGATTCGCTCTTCGATGAAGCTGAAGAACACGGCTATATCCATTACGGCTCAGACGTGGATTTCTCGCCGTTTAAGAAACTTGCGGATGTCTACATTCAAAAGAACGATTTCCTGGAGGCGGCCAAGATATATCAAGCTCTAGCGGAGAAAATTGCGGAACAGATGGATAATGTCGACGACTCGGACGGTTACTATGGCGGCGAGTTCTCGGATTATTTGGACGCATTCGTAGAATGCATAGCGCGGGCGGAATTAGAGCCGGATGCTAAAAAGAGATACATCGATTACCTCTTCAGCAGATATCTGCAAAATGACCCAGATTACTTCCAGGATGATTACTATGATGCTCTGAAAGCTCTGTGCACCACGAAAGATGATTTAAATTACTGGAAGATGCTGCTTGGCCCGCATCTCCCCAATAGCCTTCCCGAAAAGGACAGGGACTGGGGCAATTATTACCAGGCCAAGGAACTGATCTCTATGCAGCTTCATCTGCTCTCCGGGCTTGGGGAGATGACAGATTTCTATGCGTTGATGGACAAGCATTACCGCTCCAGCCATGATCTCTGTCTCCAGTATGCAAAGCAGCTTTATGAGGATGGGGATCGCACAAAAGCGATACAAATAGCCGAAGAAGGAATGACTGTTTTTCCCGACCATCTGTCAAAAGGCCTGAGGGAGTTCTTGAGCGAAAACTATCGAGAAAGAGATCCGCTCAGGTACAAAGAGCTGTTGTTATCCCTTTTTCTATCAAGCGGTGAATGGAAGTTTTACGAGCAACTGAAAGGCGCAGCGACTACGGAAGAGTGGCAAGAAGCGCTCGATAAAGTTCTGACCCATTTCTCAGCAGATAGATACGGCAAAACAAAGCTCATCGAAATCTACCTGAGGGAGCGGATGCATGATGATGCCCTGCGGTTGGTGATGGCGGAAAGATGCATCTTCACTTTAAGGACATATCATAAGAAGCAGGCCAATCTGTACCCGAAAGAATACTTCGCAGCGTATGCGGAACTGATCTATCCATTTGCCGAAAGCCGCATGGGTCGGGATCACTACCGCGAGGTGGTCTCTCATCTGAATGCCATGTCAGGGATTGCGGGCTTTGAATCCGAGATGCAGCAGATAATCGAACGGCTGCGCATCGAGAATAAGAGGAAGCCTGCGTTCATCGATGAGATGAAAGCGCTATAGAGTTTAGCTCAGGAAATGCACTGATTACGCTAAGGGCATTGATGATCTCTCAATTAAATTCAAATACAAAAATGAATAATGGTATTCACAATGCGAAAACTCGTTGCTCATGTCTCAGGAAAGGTGCAGATGGCCGGCTACAGGTCCAAGGTAGTGACCATCGCCAAAGCATTCGACCTCAAAGGCTACGTGAAGAACCTGCCCGATGGTAGGGTGAAGGTTTTGGCAGAAGGTTCCGAGGCTGATCTTGATCGTTTTATCAAGGCAATCAGAATTGAAAACACTCTGATCCACGTAGAAGATATCCAGGTTGAGCTATCGGATGCAACGGATGCCTATGACGAATTTTTCAAGGTAGTCGGCGAGCGCGAAACTGATGATCGCTTGGATGTGGCTGCGGAACATCTCAAGGAGCTTATATTCGTAGTAAGGGAAGGCTTCAAGGACGTGAGTGAGGGCATCAAGGAAAATAGCGCCCTGATAAAAGAGATGTCCGCAAAGCAGGACGAGCTAATTGATACCGCAAACGAGGCCCGCGAAGATATTGTTGCAGAGGTCCAGGGCCTGCGCTCGGATCTAAATGGCCGCATGGAAGAGCGGCTGCTGAGGATCGAGAGCGATGTGGCGGAGATCAAGGCCCGGACGAGACCATAGGCGGCAGCATCAATCATGAAGCGAGGGCGTAGCATCGCGGAACAGCTCGCGGGTTTGATCGAATTGGACGAACAAGAGTTGATCGAGGAGATTATCGAATCGGATAGGTATGCTGATTTTAACGACCGCAATTATTATCAATCAAAATAAAAATACCAATGAGAAAGGTGTCTAATGTCCGAGCAAGTTATCCACGGATCAAAGGGGAATTCAGATAAATCAAACGTGCCGACGGGCCTCACCCCTGGCGAGCAGCAACGCCTAGAGGAGAGCATGCATCGTAATGATCGGCTGATGAGACGCCTCGCCAAGATGTGATCCTTAGCGATCATATTTTTGCAGTGTTTTTCCTAAGCCAACTTTCGACATCATCAATCCGGCATTTGTAGCGGGCAATTCTAAGAAGCATCCGAATTATTCTTTCTTCTTCTGCGGTGATTATGTACCTTTCACTGCTCAGGATCAGCTCTGCAATCTGAAATGCAGTTCTCTTATTGCCATCAAGAAATGGATGACAGTTGGCAATGATTTGCATGGAGATCGCTGCTTTTCGGAAGAGGTCGGGCTCATCATTGACTTGATCTACCAAATAGTCCACCGTGCCCTGACATAAAATCCCCTCAGTTCCTCCGTAGCAGGAGATAATCAGCTTATGTGCATCTAAGATCTTTTCAGGAGTGAGGATCATAAACGTGAGATTGCTTTAGATACGCAATTACTTACAACTGGCGGTACCTGGGCATTGTGGCTGGCTCTTTTTGTGAAATATGCTGGCGCATAGTGACGGCCTCAGGCGGGCTTGCGCTCGATGAGCGCGCGAGCGCATGCGCGTGGGCGGGCTTCGCAGGCAGGCTCGTCGTGAAGGGGCGCGCGGGTACCTGTGGCCGTCATCTTGGGGGAGGGCTCTTGCTGGCGGGATGGTGGCGGGAGAGGTTGCCAACGAATACCTTGGACATGCACCAAAAATCCGCTTTTTCCAGAGAGACCATAAATCATTAAAAGAAGAAGAACACAATTACTATCAGCATGATGGACGCCATAATGGTTGATGAGGGTCTCCTGATTCCAAAGAGCCTTCTGACGAAGCTCGGCACAGAGAATCTCGAAGTCTTGACCAGAGGTCGCGAGATTGTGATCCGGCCAAAGACGAAGACCAGGCAGTATTACGGATTTATGGGAATCACAGACTACGATGAAAATCTCATCAAAGAGCTGGAGCATGATTGGGAAGAGAGTGGCAGAGATTGATTCTAGCAGATTATTCTTCCGAGAATCCGATTTTCATCGACGCCAACATATTCCTTGATTATACGCTTCCCAATACTGAATTTGGCGGTTTTGTCTCAGACTTCTTAGAGCGAGTCAGTCGAACTGCAAGATATCGCAGCTATCACAACTCCCGCGGTCCTAAACGAGGTCTCTTATATTCTGCTCCTCCAAAGAGGAATGACTATTTTGAAAACTGAAAACAGGGATATTGTGAGAAGCAAAATAAAGGCAAATGGTCATTTTTCTCATCTGTGCTATGATGCAGTCGATACGTTCAATGAGTTTATCAGTGGTCTTGACGGTTTGAAATTGATCCCGGTTCAACCAGAGGATTATTTGCTGGCATCGGACCTGGGACGGGCTTACAATTTGCTGCCAATAGATGCGCTTCATTTATCTGCAATGAGGCGTGCTCACATCCGGAATATCGCCACCAGAGATCGGGACTTTGAGCGGGTGGACGGGATTGTGGTCTGGAGTCCGTGAGCGCTGATCGATTCATTTCATAAAATAAGTGGATTTGGCATCTAAACCGCCAGGTTGGCTCCGGATGCTGGCGGCATCGGGCGGGCCTCGCACCCGCGGGAGCGCGCGGGCACGTGTCAAACATTCGGGATGACTGGAGCATGCTTGGAGGATAGCTGTACCTTCTACATGTAATCGGGCAAACAGCTTTCCGTAATTCCCGAACGTCCAGATGCTAAGCTGTGCTACAAAGGGTAATAGCCAATCAACTGAAAAGAGCACAATATCGAAATAGACAATGCGCTAGGTTAAGAACATGGTTGAAAGACAGTATTACTCTCTTCGTGCCGGACTGAACAGTTGCGTAGCCAAGATAGATCTACCTATGCTTCTTCGTCTCTTTAGGGATATTTTTTTAAATTTCAACGAGAAAGGCTATTTTCAAGAAGCCTTTGGCTATAACTGCAATTATGGGGGGGAGACAGCAGGCATTCTAGGACATGATATTGAGGCACAAATGTTTAACGTATTTCGCAGGTATAATTTGTGGCCAATACAAGATAAGTGCTCAGAGTACTCAAAAGCGGATTTGTTTGATATTATAGAATTTTTACATGAGTATATTTCAAAACCAATGAAATTATGTTCATGCAACTTACATTATGAAAAATTCAATCAAAATGCGGGACGCCAGGAATATCGGTCAAAAATAAATGATCTCCTTATGGATTTCGAAGCAGGTTTTGAACTTTCAGAAAAAGGAGAGATATTAAACGCAATTGATAGTGGATTTTCTGATTTGATTGAAGAACAGTTAATAGAACATGATGCTGAAAATGTAGAATATAGAATTAGTGCCGCTATTCTGAAATTTAGACGCTATCGCTCATCTCAAGACGAGAAACGTGATGCTGTTAGAGAATTGGCAGATGTCCTTGAATTCATTCGCCCTAAAATTAAAAAAGTTCTCATTAAGGCTGATGAGAGTGACCTATTTAACCTCATAAATAAGTTCGGTATTCGACATCATAACGATCAACAGAAAACAGATTATGATAGGTTCCTCGCTATTTGAAGTGGGTATGACTGAATGCATAAATCCTCCGAGAGAGAATCATGTCGTCAGGACTGAATTGAATGGCGGTCCAGCTTGCCGATTTCTTGATTCACTCGTTAGATCTCGCTTCGGGATAACTTCAAGTTAGCCACCTGAAACAGCGAAGAACCTTATGATAGATCTGTATGGAATAACTGGATGTTTTACTACTTCTTAGCGACAATTCATTCAAGTCTAAAATTAATTAAAAAAAGTGAAAAAGATAAATAAGTAATTGCTTTAATCTTATTTCCTTCTCCCCTTCATTGCCTCCACAAACGCCAGGAACGGCGGCGACGGCCTGCCCGGTCGGGACTTCATCTCCGGATGGAACTGCGACCCGAAGAAGAACGGATGCTCCGGTATCTCGCATATCTCCATCAGATCCCCGTTGGTGCCTGAGAACACCATGCCTTTATCCTGAATCTGCTGGATG
>Ga0074198_1001193_pt1 | contig 18750 bp, 19 predicted proteins | sample EPASupsiteSAE323_FD_64527 | JGI IMG/M metagenome (GOLD analysis project Ga0074198, IMG submission 64527) | Bioremediated contaminated groundwater from EPA Superfund site, New Mexico - Sample SAE3-23 | ecosystem: Environmental > Aquatic > Deep subsurface > Groundwater > Contaminated ...
TATATGAAATACCTCGTAACCGGTGGAGCCGGATTTATTGGTACGAACCTTGTAAAAAGACTCTTGAGTGATGGTCATGATGTTGTTGTCCTCGACAACTATGCAGGAGGAAAGAAAGAAGAACGTATTCAAGCTGGAGCTATGTATATTGAGGGAGATATTAGAAACGATGAGGACCTTAAAAAATCAATGTCAGGTGTTGATGGGGTATTCCATATGGCAGCGCTTCCTCGTGTGACTTTTTCTGTAGAAAAACCATGGGAAACTCATGATGTAAATATTAACGGAACACTAAAAGTGCTCCTCGCTGCTCGGGATAATGGAATAAAACGGGTTATATTTTCTTCGTCTTCATCAACGTATGGTGCTGAAGAAAAGAAAATGCTTGTTGAGGATGGTGCTGTAAAAATTCCAATCAGTCCTTATGCACTTCATAAACTTACAGGCGAACACTATTGCAGACTTTTTTCTGAGCTCTACGGACTCGAAACAGTAAATCTTATTTATTTTAATGTATATGGCCCATATTTTGACCCAGAAGGGGCTTATGCATTGGTAATTGGTAAATTCCTTGATCAGAAGAAAAAAAAGCTCCCAATGACCGTCTGTGGTGATGGAGAGTATTATAGGGACTATACTCATGTAAATGATGTTGTAGAAGCAAATATTCTTGCTATGAATGGAGAAAAGGTAGGTAAAGGCGAAACAATTAATATTGGTTATGGTGAACCTCACACTGTGAATGAACTTGTAAAATTGATTGGTGGAGAATTTGTAAATGTCCCAGCAAGACCAGGAGATCCTCGTTTTTCTGGAGCAGATAATACAAAAGCAAAAGAACTTCTTGGATGGAAACCAACCGTATCTTTGGAAGACGGAATACAATCGTTAAAACAGGAAATGGGGTTAGAATAAATTCAGGAAAAAAAAGAAGTAAACAAAAAAACCGCAAATGCGGTTTTTTTGAATATATATTTATTTTGCTGGTGCAACGTTTGCGTATGTGGCAGTTTGCATGTTGCCATCAAAACGTATTCGTTTTTTCTTTTGAAATTTTACAATTCCAGCACTTGTTGCAAACAAGGTGTCATCCGTTCCTTTCTTTACGTTTTTTCCAGGATGGATTTTTGTACCACGTTGTCTAACAATAATCATTCCAGCTTTTATTGTTTGGCCGTCTCCAACCTTAGTTCCGAGATACTGTGGATTAGAATCTCGTCCTAACCTGGTGGATCCACCGGCTTTTTTATGTGCCATATCGCAATATGTTTAATATTTCTTCTTGTAGAAGTAGTGATTATTTGCTCCGATAGTATATAGTATTTCATTTAACTTGTCAAGAGGGCATATTTTGTGTACAATAGGGGTAAGTAAAATATAGTAAAAAAAGCCTAAAATGGCGCAATTTTCATATGCTCAGGCAATTTTATCCAATAAAACTCTATATACTTCACCTCCCAAATCTTATTATGGGAATCCTGTCACTCCTGCTAAATGCCTCTGTTTGGGTGTGGCTTCTTTGGAATATTCGTCCCCAGGATGAAAGTATTTTCCTCCACTATAACATTCTTTTTGGAGTGGATTATATCGGGGAATGGGGACAGATGTTTTCCCTTCCTCTTATTGGAATAATCATTTTTATTGTAAATGCATTTCTTGGTTGGATCCTTTTCCGGAAGACCCATTTTGCAGCATATCTTCTTTTGGCAATGAGTGTTCTTTGTCAAATATTTTTATGCATTGCAGCCTCTCTGCTTGTATTTTTAAACGTCTAGTACATGCGTGTTAAAAAACAAATACAAAAAAAAGCGGATATCATATTGTTTGTGTATTTTCTTGCTCTCATTTTTTTTGGTTTAATTATGCTTGCCTCAGCAAGTTCAGTGATTGGATATACAAAATTTCAGGATAATTATTTTTTTGTAAAAAGACAAATACTCTTTGGTTTTCTTCCTGGACTTATTTTGCTCCTTACTTGTGCAAAAATTCCCTATGAAAAATACAAAAAAATGATGTATCCCATTTTTTTTGGTATGATTTTAATACTTTTGGCTGTTTTTATTCCTGGTATTGGACAGAGTTTTAACACAGGAGCAAAAAGTTGGATACAACTGTTTGGTTTTTCTTTTCAACCAGCTGAGTTTGCAAAACTTGGGATGATTCTCTTTTTTTCTGCGTATCTTGCAGAAAAGGGGAGGAACCTTATGAATTTTAAGGAAGGTTTTTTTCCTTCACTTATCATGGGAATGATTCCAGTCATCCTGATTATTCTCCAGCCAGATATTGGAACTGTGTTTATCCTTTTTTCCATTGTATTTAGTCTGCTTTTTATTGCTGGTGCTAAGTCTTCCCATTTATCCAGTTTAGCTTTAATGGGAATTATTGCCTTTATTCTTCTTATTATCGCGGCTCCATACCGTGCTGCACGTCTAACAACGTTCCTTCATCCAGAATTGGATCCACTTGGAGTTGGATACCATATTAATCAGGCATATTTGGCAATTGGTTCAGGAGGACTTTTTGGACTTGGGCTTGGACATTCACAACAAAAGTTTCAATATCTTCCTGAAGTTCATGCAGATAGTATTTTTGCTGTTCTTTCAGAAGAACTCGGATTTATCATTGCCGGAGCATTTCTTTTCTTTTTAATTATTATTGCTTTTCGTATGCTTTCTGTTTCAAAAAGAGTAAATGATCCATTCGGAAAGTATGTAGTATTTGGCATTGTTATTTGGTTTATGGTACAGTCATTTATGAATATTGGTGCGATGCTTGGGCTTATGCCGTTAACAGGAGTTCCTCTTCCTTTTGTCAGCCATGGTGGTACAGCTCTTATGATCGCCATGGGTGCAATTGGAATTGTTTTAAATATTTCTAAAGAATCAACATAATTCTATGAAAAGCATAAAAAACAGACTTTTAACAACTATTTTTCTTTTGTGTTTTATTTTTTCTGTATTTACTGGTTCAGCTTTGTATTTTCAATATGCTGAATGGAAAAAAGGATTTGAAGGGGGTTCATATGCGGAAAATGCGTATGCTGCAGAATATCACATGCGTCTTCAGAGTGAGAAAAAACAATTGGGTGGAGAAAATACTGAAGTAAAAGCGGAAGAAGATTGGAGAGAGTATCTTCTTGATGAGAGAGGTATTTCTGTATATCTTCCAAAACAATATGTTGTTGCTAAAACATTTGGTCCAAAAATATATATTGGACCAGAAGAGGGAGCAAACGATTATATGCCATATATGTTTTTCACCATGGAAAAAATGAGTGCAAATGATTGGTTAGAATTATTGAAACAAGAAAAAAGAGATATAAAAATAGAACAAGTAAACGAATATATTCGTGTTACTGTTCATATGGATACAAAAATACAATATATTACTCTTCTTGAACAAAAGGATTATCTCTTTGTTATTGAACATTTGGGAGTACAGAATTGGGATTTTATTGATGATATTTTGAAGACACTAAAGATGAAATAATATGAAGATACTTTTTTCCGGTGGAGGTACTTTGGGTCCGGTGACACCACTTCTTGCAATTAAGGAGGCTTTGGATACTCATGATAAAACATTTGAATATTTGTGGATTGGTACAAAAGATGGTCCAGAAAAGGAACTTATTTTGGGGCGTCAAATACCGTTTTTTACCATTGCATCAGGAAAATTTCGTAGGTATTGGTCTTTTCTAAATTTCCTGGATATTTTCAAAATAATTTTTGGTGGATTGCAATCATTCATTTTTCTTTTAAGGGAAAAACCAGATGTTTGTATTTCTGCCGGAGGATTTACATCGGTTCCTGTTCATTTCGGAGCTTGGATGCTTGGCATTCCTACGTGGATACATCAACAGGATATACGAGTTGGTTTGGCAAATAGACTCATGTCAAAAGTGGCAAAAGTAATAACAGTCTCCACAGGAAAATTGGAATTTGCATTTAATAAAAAAAAGGTATATGTTCTCGGAAATCCAGTTCGTGAGGATCTTCTTCATGGAGATAAAGAACATGCAAATGAAGTTTTTTCATTAGATAAAAATCTTCCAGTTGTATTTTCCATGGGTGGGGGAACGGGTTCAATGAAGATAAATAAAATCATGGTAGAAGCTATGGTTCATCTCGAAGGAATATGTAATGTGATTCATTTGACTGGGAAAGAACGTCCACAGGAAATGGTAGAACAAGCAAAAAATATTTATAAAAATTATAAAAGTTTCCAATTTTTTACGAATGAAATGAAAGACGCTTATGCTGTTGCAGATATGATTGTTACTCGTGGCGGATTTGGATCTTTGACAGAAATAGCAGTTTTAGAAAAGGCAGCCATTGTTATCCCGAAGCCGGGTCATCAGGTAGAAAATGTTTCTTTCCTAAAGAAAGAAAATGCCGTTGTTTTGCTTCCTGAGGAAACTACTGATGGAAATGTCCTTGCTGGGAAGATAAAAGAATTATTATTGGATAAACAAAAAAGGGAAGAACTTGGCAAAAAAATTCATACTCTTCTTCCAAGAGCAAATGAATATGATATTTTGCATGTCCTTTTGAGCGTACAGAAATGATGAAACAGCCTCTAGGCTGTTTTTCTATTGAAAGAAATAAAAGTAATTGTGCGTATATATCATATATGAGCCAAGACTGTCACAAAAAGAATGATGCAGAGCTTGTCCTTTTCTCTCTTCAAAAGAAAGAGTATTTTTTGTGTATAATAGAAAAATATCAGAATCCTTTATTTCGTTACATTCGGAGAATATCTGGCGGAAGTCGCGAAGATATTGAAGATTTACTCCAAGAAATTTTTATTAAAGTGTATATTCATCTGACAAGCTATGATCCAAAACAGTCTTTTTCTTCATGGGTTTATAGAATAGCTCGAAATGAAACAATATCTACATTTCGAAAGAAAAAAATACGACCTCAATCTCTCTATTTGGAACCAGATGAAATGGAGCAAATAGCAGGAACCTTTGATTTTATAAAACTCCAAGAAAGAAAAGAATTTGGAAAAGAGATACAGAATATTCTCGCCAAGTTGGATCAAAAATATCGTGAAGTGCTGGTACTCAAATATTTGGAAGAAAAAGAGTATCAAGAAATTGCAGATATTTTACATAAGCCAATTGGAACAATCGGAACTCTCGTGAATCGTGCAAAAAAACAATTCCAAAAAATATATAGCGAAAAACAAATATGAAAAACGAAATCGGGAAAAATATTTTAAAAATAATTGAGGCAAAGCATATGAAACCAGAATCAAAGGTTTTGGTATTTGCTCGCCGTTCTTTTTGGTGGACCTTGGCAAGCGTCCTTCTTGTTGGGGCAATTCTTTCAGTTTCTCTTTTTTCTTTTTTAGTTGTAAATACGGATTGGGAAGTTTTTAGAAGTACAGATACCTCACCATTTTTATTTCATATTATTTCAGCAATACCATATTTTTGGCTTTTCTTTTTAGCTCTTTTTGTTTTTGGTGCCTATGTAGTTATTCGTCATACAAATTTTGGTCATAGATATAGAACTGGTATATTAGCGGGAGTTCTTGGTGTGTGTATTTGTGTATTAGGAATTGTATTTTTTGCAATTGGTATTGCTGAGCGTATGGAAACAGGACTTCAAAGACATGTCCCAATGTATAAAGTGATGGATGAACAAAGACAACATTTTTGGCAAAATCCAGAAGATGGATTTTTGGCTGGAATCGTTGTTGGATATGAGGGTCAGTATGTTTATCTTTTCGAGGATATATCACAAAAGATATGGAAAATATCTCTTAAAAACGCACAAATTATGCCCGATGTTGTGATTGAACCTGGTGCTCGTCTTAAACTTCAAGGAGAACAAGTTTCTGACAATGAATTTACTGTGATAAAAATTCATCCTTGGTTTCCAAGAAGACAAATGAAAGAAATGCCTTTTCCAATACGTAATACTAGATGAAAGCGCGCTTGATAATTTTTAACAAAACATTTATGAACAAAAAACAAAAGATAGCACTTAGTGTTATAGGAATAGGATTAACACTCGGAGCGGGTGGAACTGCATTCGCAGCAAATACTCCAAGTGTAAAAGCTCTTCGAGAAAATTTTCAGGATAAAAAAGCAGAAATGCAAGAAATTTTCGAGAATAATGATTTTGCTACTTGGAAAGCAAATATTGAAGAACGTGCCAATGAGCAAAAAAAGATGGCAGAAGAAATGCTTCAAAATGCTACAGAAGAGAATTTTCAAAAGATGAAGCAAGTTCATACCCTCATGCAGGAAGGAAAAGTAGATGAAGCCAATGCCCTACGAGAAGAGCTTGGTTTACCGGAGATGGGAGGAAAAGGTATGCATAGGGGAATGGGTGGAATGATGAAAGATAAGCCTGAAGGAACAATAAATACTGAAGAATAATATATACGTAAAAAATGAAAGAAGAGGCACTGAGGTGCTTCTTCTTTCGGAGTGGGGGTCCAAAGGTGGGGAAGTCAGGGATTTTCTTCGGTAGAGGGATCTTCTTCAGGTGGTTCTTCATCAGGAAAACGAGCAACTGTGCTGATTGGCAAGGGGGTAAAGAAAATTCTTACCCCACCACCGATATAGCGCGAATTGTCGTTCGACGTTGGTGCAGTAAGAAGGAGAGTAGCACGTTTGCTGGTTGGTACAGGGTGTCCAAAGAACACCCTCCCACCACCACCGATATAGCGCGAAGAAATTTTGTGCTGAGGGTTTTCTTCCATGAGGACTCCTTTTTGTGGGTGTGTTTGTAATATATCATCAGCATTTTAGAGTGTCAATGGAAGTAAAAAAAGTGTACTTTTTTGTGGTAAAAAACGAGTATCATTTTGGAAAATAACTGTCACTTGACAAAACTATAATATTTTGCTATACTTTGCGGTATTCTCCTTTTAAAAAAATGTATGGAAATTCGTAATATAGCAATTATCGCTCACGTTGACCATGGAAAGACAACTCTCACGGATGCTTTGATGCGTCAAACAGGCATGGTCACAGATGAAAATGTAACTATGGATAGTAATGCTCTTGAGAAAGAACGCGGTATTACTATTTATGCAAAAAACACTTCAGTTTTTTACAAAGGAACAAAAATTAATATTGTGGATACACCGGGCCATGCAGACTTCGGTTCTGAGGTAGAACGTGTTCTTCGTTCTATTGATTCTGTGCTTTTAATCGTAGATGCACAAGAAGGTCCAATGCCACAAACAAAATTCGTATTAAAAAAATCTCTTGAGCTTGGTCTCAAGCCTATTGTGATTATTAACAAAATAGACAAACAAGCAGCTGATGTAGTAAGAACTCATGATCAAGTTCTAGAACTGTTCATGGATTTGGGAGCAAATGACGAGCAACTCGATTTTGTCACTCTTTATGCAAATGGAAAAGCTGGTATTGCAAAGTGGAACATGGAAGACGAATCAGAAAATTTATTTCCTATTCTTGATGCTGTACTCAAATATGTAGCACCAGCACAAGCTGATACATCACTTCCATTCCGTATGCAACCGTTCAATCTTGCTTATGATAATTATCTTGGACGTCTTGCTATTGGAAGAGTATACGAAGGTACTGTAAAAACAGGTACAAAAGTATTTGTAAAAAAACCAGATGGTGAAACACGTACTGGATCAATTACAAAAATACAAACTTTTCGTGGAATACAAAAAGAAGATTTAACTGAAGCAATTGCAGGAGATTTGGTTATGATTGCAGGTATTCCAGACATATATATTGGTGAAACCATTTGTGAAAATGAAAACCAAGAACCACTTCCAGCAATTATGATAGACGAACCAACCATTTCCATGAATCTTTTGGTAAATAGTTCACCATTTGCAGGACGTGATGGAAAATTTGTAACAACAAGACAAATTAAAGAGCGTTTAGAAAAGGAACTTGAGGTAAACGTTGGATTGAAAATAGATTTTAGTCCTATTGATCACTACAAGATTTATGGACGTGGAGAAATGCATATTGCTGTTCTTCTTGAGAACATGCGTCGTGAAGGATTTGAAATGCAAGTTTCACAACCACAAGTAATTATTAAAGAATTGAACGGAAAGAAGCAAGAACCTTTTGAAGAAGTTACTGTTGATGTACCAGATGAATTTGCTGGAATTGTGATGGAGAGAATGGGAAAAAGAAAAGGTGTTGCAACAAATATGAGTTCAAAAAATGGACAAACACGTATTATTTTTGAAATGCCATCTCGTGGACTCCTTGGATACCGTGGACAATTCATCATGGATACCAGAGGTGAAGGTATTATGTGTAGTCAAGTTATTGGCTTCCGTGATCATGTAGGACAAATAGATAAAAGAAGTGTTGGATCTATGGTCTCTATGGAAACAGGAAAAGCTCTTGGATATTCCCTTGCGAATTTACAAGATCGTGGAATGCTCTATATTGGTCCAACAACTGAAGTCTATGAAGGAATGGTTATTGGAAATACTTCAAAGGGTGAAGATATGAATGTGAATCCTATCAAAGGAAAGCATTTGACCAATATGCGTGCGAGTGGTTCTGACGATGCATTGAATTTAACCCCTCATGTGCCTGTTACTCTTGAAAGAGGACTTGAAATTATAGATGAAGATGAATACCTTGAAATTACTCCAAATAATATTCGTATTCGTAAACAGGTTTTGAAAGAAACAGACAGAAAGAAAAGCAAAAGAGTATAATGTAATTGGAAAGAAAAATAATAAATAAAAAACTCCCCAAAAGGGAGTTTTTTGGTGAGCCAAGAAGGACTGTGCTGGAACACTATAGAAGATATGGTTAAAAAATGGAATTATGTATTTCAGATGTATGATTTTTCCCTAAATAAGGGATAATTGTTTTATTTTTATTTACCTAATAGGTAGTGGGACAAATATCCAATTATATATTAATTATATAGAAATATATGTCTTATATTCATTTACTTATGTGTAGAATAATGATATAATAAATGTGTTTATAGTATAATTATGGATAAGAAAGAGATTGAGAAAAAAGCAGAGGAGGTTATTAATAAATATAACCCCTTAAATTTATCACCATTCCCGTATTCTTCGATTACCGATGAAGAACCTTTGAATATCATAAAAACCAACCTACCCGGTGAGGGTATTTCAGGACTTATAGCTTACGATGTAGATAAAAAATTTTTTGATATTTTTGTAGACAAAGGAAAATCATCTACAAGACAATATTTTACTGTGGCTCATGAGCTTGGGCATTACTTTTTACATCGTGAAATAACCCAACGAGAAGAAGTTCTAATAGATAGTGAATTTTCTTTGTACGGTAGTAAAATTTTATTTAGATTAGATCAATCTGTGAGAGATAGAATCGAGACAGAAGCGAATGAGTTTGCTGCTTTTTTAATAATGCCAAGTAAATTAGTGCGTCAGGCTTGGGTTGAGCTGGAAGATGTCGAATCATGTGCAAAAGTATTTAATGTGTCTATTGTTGCGATGAGTATTAGATTAGATAGACTGGGTTTGGTATAGTATGACAACAACAGAACAGGATACATTTAATAAATTAATTTTAGATAAGATCCGTGAGGAAAGAAATAATCATATTCATGCGCCTAGTTATTCTTTTCCAAATCGTAGGTCAACTCCTATCACAAAAAATATAGAAGATAACAGAAAGGAGTTGGATAATGTAGAAAAAGCACAAGATATAAAATTAAAAAAACAAACTTTATGGACTTTATTTACATTTTTAGGGATTGAAACAGTTGCTGTGTTTAGTTTTGCTTTTTTACAAGCAACGGATATTTGGAAATTTGAGATGGAAGAATGGAGTTTTAAGCTTCTTTTATCAGCTACTATAACTCAGATTACCATAATGCTATTGGTCGCCGTAAAACATTTATTTCCAAAAAAGTAGTTATGATAAAAACACCCATTTGGGTGTTTTTATGTTAGGCATGAAATATCTTCTTTATGTGTTTTTTAAGTTTACTTAGATGTAATTTTATATAGATATATTCTTTCACTTTCATTTTCTCTTGTCTTATCACTGTTTCCCATACGTCTCCACAAGTAAATTTGAAGAAAATATATCCATCTTTTTTTTCTATATTATAGATATCTATTTTATTTTTACACTTTGGACAGACACCATTCTTAAGCAAGCTAATTGATTTTTTTAAATTTTCCTGCGTTGGTATTGTTTCTGTATCTAAGGCTTGTTCTATAACATTTATTAGAACTTTTTTATTTTTAGCCAGTTTTTTTATTAGTGTTTTGTCCAGTCTTATACAAATGCCTTTTTTCGTTAGTACTTTATATTTTTCAGAAGTAGTCTTTCGAATGAGTCTTTTTTGTCTGAAATGTTTTCCCAGTAGTTCATTATGTATTAATATCATCAAGTCAATTGTATAGTAGCTGATATCTAATATATCTGACTTTATTGATTCTATTATATCTTTTATTTCTTTTTGATCCCAATTGCGCCAATCATAATCAGCCTTGCTTTGATATAACTGTAATGTAGATAAATTTTTGTATATGTTACCTTGTAAATGGTTAACAACTTGAGAATATGTATTTGTTGTAGATAGTAATTTTTCTAAAGGGGCATTCCAATCCTCAAAAAGATATAGCATATTTAGGTATTCGTCATTAAATTGGAAATAATTCGATTGTAGTTTTTCATAATAATCTAACCATATCTTGTTGGCGTCCTGTAAACAATTTGAAGTAGATTTATTCAAAATTTCTATTGTAGATGGAATCATCGCACCCTTCATCTGTAAAAATGGGTCAAGCGTGTTAGCACTAAATTGATGTAGGTTTTTTTCTAGTTTCTTATGTAGAGTAACAAATTGTTTGTATATATCGTATCTAATATCAATTCTATGTTTTTTTCTTAGTGTGTACCCCTGTATTATTACTGCTATTATCCAACCAGCGATAGCAATAACGATGGGTACAATAAGGGTTAGGTCAATATAAGCATCCGCTACTTTGAGGTAAGTATGAAGTGAACTTGTTGTGGTTGTGGTAAACATAGAATATTTATTGTTTTTATACAGTAGCATTGTAAAAATAACATAATTATGCTAATATATCAATGACTACCCATAAAGTTCACTAAATACCCGAGGAAGACTCTCGTCTTATTTTCCGTTTTGCGGATAGAGACGGGTAGTCTACCACCACAAAACGGATCCATCGGGTCTGTGAACAGTGGGTAGTCTGGTTAGACTATCCTTTTTTATTTTTATAAAAATATGCAGGAAATTATATCATTCCTTACATTGACAGTGTTTATCCTTTTTGTTATTGGTATAATAAACCCCTTGAAGATATCAAAATGGTCTGGACGTGATATAGGGAGAAAAGAAATCATACTCGGTTGCCTTGGTTGTTTTTTTGTTTTAGCTGTTTTTAGTGGGGAAGGTGCAAAAAGAAATGTTATAGACGATTTTAATAAAAATAAACCAGTAATAACAAATGAAGATAAAAAACAAGATGAAATCGATGTTCCAATTGATGAAGTAGATAATTCCATAGAGAAAAGTGATATTGTTGAATTTGCAGTAGAGGATACAATAGTTGCAGAGCAGAATATCGCTGTAGAGAGTAAAGAAAATGTTGTTGAAGTAGAATACTACAAAGTAACTAGAGTAGTAGATGGAGATACTATTGAGTTAGAAAATGGTCAAAAGGTAAGATATATTGGAATAAATACACCAGAGAGTGTAAGTACACGACAATCATTACAGTGTTTCGGGATAGAGGCTTCCAATAAAAATAAGGAATTGGTTCAAGGTAAAATGGTAAGGCTAGAAAAAGATGTAAGTGAGACAGATCGTTATGGAAGACTCTTGAGATATGTATATCTAAAAGACGGAACATTTGTAAACGAGTATTTGGTAAAGGAGGGTTATGCTAGTGCATATAGGTATCCTCCTGATGTTAAATATGCTGATTTATTTAGAAATAGGGAGGCAGAGGCAAGAGAGGCTGTTAGGGGATTATGGAACCCAGATAATTGCGCAATAGCGGAAGAGGAGAATGTAGTAATTGAAGAAGAACAGCCTGTTGTTACCATACGGACAGGTCACACGTGGTATACATCCTCTCACTATTCTGCACAATTTTATTATTGTGATACAGATGATGCGTGGAAAGAATTATCTCCAAAGTATTTGAAATCATTTGCTTCCCCTGAAGAGCTACTACAGGATTATCCGAATAGGGTTTTACATGAAGATTGTTAAATATAAAAAACTCCCCAAAAGGGAGTTTTTTGGTGATCCGGGTGGGGATTGAACCCACGACCATCAGCTTAAAAGGCTGCTGCTCTACCAACTGAGCTACCGGACCATGTCTTTTTTGGTTTGTATAATGCAAATATGATATACTATTAAAGAAAAATAGTCAAGTAAACTGGGGAAAAATATGCAATATTATGACCAAAGCACTACAGAGATTTTGAATCATTTTAAGGTAAAAATAGACAAAGGGCTAGGGAGAAGCGCGATTAAGGAAATGCAGAATATATATGGGAAAAATACCCTTCAGACCACTGGAGAGTATTTTAGTCATTTTTCTGTTTTTGTTAAACAGTGGAAAAGTCCACTTTTGCTCATCCTTCTTGTTGCTGGAACTATTAGTGGTATGTTCGGAGAATATCTGGACATGATTCTCATTTATGTTACGGCTTTTATTAATTCTTTTATTGGTTTCTTCCAAGAAGATAAGGCAAATCAGGCACTCAAAAAACTTCAATCATTAGTAGAATACAAAGCAATAGTAATTCGTGACGGAAAAAAACAAAAAATAGATAGTACAGAAATTGTACCAGGGGATATTGTGTTTGTGTTTCCAGGAGATAAAATACAGGCAGACGGAAGACTTATTGAGGTAAAAAATTTGCAAGTAAATGAAGCTCCATTAACTGGAGAATCTGAACCAATTAAAAAAACAAATAAAGTACTTGGAAAAGATGTTCGTATTGGAGAGAGGGTAAATATGCTTTTTCGTGGTACTGCAATTACAGAAGGTGAAGGAATCATGGTCGTGACAGCGATTGGAATGGATACTGAAATTGGAAAAATTGCTTCACTTGTACAAAGTACGAGTGAGGATGCTACTCCACTTCAAATACAGTTAGCAAAGCTTGGAAAGGTTATTAGTGTTGCTGTTGTATTAATTGCTTTGAGTATATTTGTTATTGGTTTAATAATGAATAACGGACAAAATTCGCTTCTTCATTTGTTTGAAACTGCGGTAGCAGTTGCAGTTGCTGCAATTCCAGAAGGTCTTGTGATTTCTTTAACAGTTATTTTGGCGATTGGAATGCAATTTGTATTTAAAAGGAATGCTTTACTTCGGAGGCTTATTGCTGCAGAAACTCTTGGCGCTGTGAGTGTCATATGTACGGATAAAACAGGAACACTTACAGAAGGGAATATGCGATTGTCTAGAATAATTTCTTCGAAAGAAAATATTTCTCTTACTTCTCTTCGTGAACAGAAAAAAATATTATCCGAAGAAATTACGAGAACTTTAGAGATCAGTGCCATTTGTAATAACGTGATTGTAGAAGATGGGGAAATGACTGAGAAGAATTGGAAATTCATTGGAGATACAACAGAAATTGCACTCATGCATGCAGTAAAGATTTCTTCTTTACCATACGATGAATTAGAACAAAAATATAAAAGAAGAAAGGACTTACCATTTTCCAGTAAAACAAAATACATGGCTACACTTTGCGAGAATGATGAGAATTTTATTTTTGTAAAAGGTGCTCCTGAAGTCATTCTCCAAATGTCTTCCAAGTATATGGAGGATGGAAAGGAAAAGAAACTTACAAAAACACAGGCAGAGTGGTTCCAGAAACAAGTGGATCGTGGTGCAAACAAAGGGTATAGAACACTGGCGTTTGCTTACAAAAAGAAGGAAGATAAAACCCTGAGCGAAGGAGACATGAAAAATCTTGTTTTTGTTGCAATTACATATATTTCTGATCCAATTCGTGACGATGTTGCAGATACTATTAAGAAAGCAAGACGAGCCGGGATTCATGTGGTGATGATTACCGGGGATCATATGCGGACAGCTCGGGCAATTGCAGCAGAGCTTCATCTCCCTCACGAAGAAAATAGACTCATGACTGGAGAAGAACTTGCGAAATTGAGTGTTGAAGAATTGCAAGAAAAGGTAAAACATATAACTGTGTTTGCTCGTGTTGAGCCAGAACAAAAAATACAAATTGTCCGGGCATTTCAAGCAAATGGGGAAGTGGTTGCCATGACTGGGGACGGTATTAATGATGCACCAGCAATAAAAGGTGCAGATATTGGTATTGCACTTGGATCAGGTACTGATGTTGCAAAAGAAACTTCAGATATGGTACTGCTCGATGATAGTTTTACGACTATTGTTGCAGCTATTGAAGAAGGGAGACATATTTACCAGAATATTAAAAAAGTTATTTTGTATCTTTTAGCAGGAAGTTTTGCAGAAGTGGTATTGATTACAGGAAGTATTGTTGCGGGGTTTCCTTTAGCAGCACTTCCAGCACAAATATTGTGGATAAATATTATGCAAGATTCATTTCCGAATATGGCACTTGCTTTTGATAATAAAGAACATGGAACGATGGATGATCCTCCGAGGAAAAAAGATGAGTCTCTTATTGATAAAAAAATGAGAATAATGATTCTTCTTAAAAGTATATTAGCGAATTTTGCCCTTTTTGCTATTTTTGTATATTTTTGGAAAACAACCGGAGATATAGCCCTCACAAGAACATTAGTATTTGTCGGATTTGGTACAGATGCTTTACTTTTTATTTTTTCAATACGGAGTATGAAGAAAATGGTATGGCAAATGAATCCATTTTCTAACAAATATTTGGTAGGCGCTGTAATTCTTGGATGGGCTCTCCTTATATCGGCAATATATTTTCCCCCATTTCAATATGTTTTGCGTACAGTACCACTTCAATGGGGTCATTGGGCACTTATGCTCGGATATGGAATTTTTAACATGGTGCTTATTGAAAGTGTAAAGGGTTTGTTTATTGTTATGAAGAATGGAAAACATGTATAGAAGAGCTTAACTTTTTTGTTGTAATTTACCATAAAATTTGCTATACTAGAAACAAGTTTTATTAAGAAAGAGGAAGAATAACACATACGTATGTTGAATAAGCAGTACATAAAAGAATTGAGAAAATCCTTTCATGAATATGCACTCATCCGAAGGGATGTGATTAAAAATTCAGGAGATGCTCTTCATCACGCAAAGCGTGCTATTTTTTCTATTCATAGAGGAAATTTGGAGGAGGCAGAAGGAAAATTGCATGAAGCAGAAAAACTCTTGAAGGATTTACAAAAAAAGTACAAAAATAAAATTATTGATGAAGGATCATTTCGCGCTGGATTAGAAGAATATGTAGAAGCGGTTTCTTTTTTTGATTTTGTAACAAAAAGAAAAATTAACAAGGTTGTAGGACTATCTCTCGATCCAGAAGTGTATTTGTCTGGTCTTTGTGATGTTCCTGGAGAACTCTATAGATATGCCATTCGAGCTGCAACGAATAAGGATATGCAAACAGTAAATGAGTGTTTGGAAGCTTCAGAAGAAATTATTGGTGAGTTAATTGAATTTGATCTTACGAGTTATTTGAGAAATAAATTTGATCAAGCGAAAAGTTCAAGAAATAGATTAGAAATTGTTCATTATGAGCTGAGCTTGCGCATGAAAGAATAATTATGAAGAGTATAGTCAAAAAAATCATTCCAAAGAGTGTCCGAAATTTGCGTCACCTGCTTGTTGCAAGGAAGGGGGCGGTGAAATATCATTTTCCATCAGAAGAATTATTTGTCATTGGAGTAACCGGAACGAGTGGAAAATCGAGTACTATAGATTTCCTTCGTCAGTCGTTAGAATCTGTTGGATTTCGTGTAGGGTCACTCTCAACCGTAGATTTTTATGTTGCTGGAAAACAAACCATGAATGATCAAAAAATGACCATGCTCGGTCTTGCACAAATACAAAAGTATTTGAGAAAAATGGTTGAAGCGAAATGTGATATTGCCATTGTTGAGACAACTTCTGAAGGCTTTCTCCAATATCGTCATAAATATATTAATTATGACACAATCGTTCTCACCAATTTATACCCTGAGCATATTGATGCCCATGGAAGTTTTGAAAATTACAAAGGCGCAAAGCTTGGCATTTTTGAATATGTTTCCAAGTGTAGAAAAAAAACAAATAAAAAATTAGAGAATTTTTTTGAAGGAGAAAAAAGCATTCCAAAACGTGCTTTCGTAAATGGAAATTGTGCAAATGCAAAGGAATTTCTCTCTTTCTCTTTTGACGAAGCAGGGTTATTCTATCGTGATGATGAAATAATTTATGCAGACAAAGCGTATGGTAATAATGGAGATTTTTCTTTATCAGCAAAAGAGGTTGAAGTAAAAAAAGAGGGACTCTCTTTTGTGGTTGGAGAAATACCTTTTTTTGCACCACTTTTTGGTGAGTTTAATGTAATGAACATCCTCCCTGTTATTGGGATTCTCCGTTCACTTAATGTAGATTGGAAGAAAATACAAAAAGCAGTAGAAAAACTCAAAGGTGTTCCTGGAAGAGTAGAATTTATTCCTGAAGCAAAAACACAAGGATTTCAGGTGATTGTAGATTATGCATTTGAGCCAGTGGCTATTGAAGCATTGTACGAAGTAGTAAAATTGCAAAAACCAAAAAGAATTATTCATGTATTTGGTTCAACTGGTGGAGGAAGAGATGTGGGGAGACGAGCTACTGTTGGAGAATTTATTGGAAATAACGCAGATATTGCGATTGTAACTGATGAGGATCCTTATGATGATAATCCAATGGATATTATACAAGATGTTCGGATTGCAGTAGAAAAAACAGGAAAGAAAATAGACAAGGATGTTTTTGAAGTTTTGGATAGAAAAGAGGCGATTCATATGGCTCTTACCATGGCAAATAAAGGGGATATTGTTCTCATAACAGGAAAGGGAAGTGAACAGGGCATGGTAGTCAAAGGGAAAATTATTCCTTCTGATGATAGACAAATTGTGAGAAATATGTTATTAAAGAATACGAGACAAGTTCATAAATAAATATCCTATGTCCGTGAGACAAGAACCAACTCGTTTAAAAATGTTTTTTTCTTCTCGACTTTTCGTGGTACTTTTTTTTGGTTTATCATTATTACTCGTTTTTGGATTTATTCGTTCATACTACAGGGATTATAAAGTAAAAGAAGAAATCCGTCAGCTAGAAACACAAATTGATGCACTGTCAAAACAGAAGCTTGAATCTATGGAAATTCTTCAGTATGTGATGAGTGATGATTATGTAGAAGAAAAAGCACGAACTGAGTTGAATTTAAAGAAACCTGGTGAAGGTGTGATGATTGTTGAGGATAATAATACAGAAAAAGAGGTTTCAAACGAGGAAAATGAGGGCTCTGGACGAATTTTGCGAAATCCGCTAAAATGGTGGTATTATTTTACTAAAGGAAAAGAATAATTAATTATTGTATATACATTTTCGTATGACAGAAAATAACACACAAGAGGGAGTACAGGAATCACCAAAGAAAGATTCTTCAAAAGGAATAAAGACATTAGGATATGGCTTTGCTGTTGCATTGGCAGTACTTGCTATTGGAGGTTTTTTCTTTGTTAAAAATTCAGTAAAGAACGTCTCAGAAGATAAGACCATTGTGAAGATTGCTGATTTTATGAACATATCAGGAGCTTCAATTAATGGGAAAACACTTCCTTATGCACAGTATTTAAATCATCTTCGCGCTATTCGTAAATTTGCAGCAGCAAATCCAGATACGTATGGAGATTTGAAAGAAGAAGAAATGTCAGATATGGTTTTATCTCGTCAGCTTATCAATCTTCTTTTAGAGAATGTTGCAAAAGATATGGACGTAGCTGTTACTGATGAAGAAAAACAAACAGCAAAGGATAATTTGCTTGCAGAATTTGGTGGAGATAAAGAAGCCGCAAATGCAGAATTACTTACAAGTTACGATTGGGATTTAGATACCTATTTTGATCAAATTGTTCTCCCAGTATTGCTTGAAGAAAAACTCGCTCAAGCATTTATGTATGAAGATTCTTCTATTGCAAAAGAATATGAGACAACGGATGAAGCTGTACGTGCAAGACATATTCTTTTTACTGTTGAAGAAGGTGAAGATGATGCTACTGTAAAGAGTCTTGCAGAAAGTGTTCTACAGAAAATAAAAAATGGGGAAGCAACATTTGAGGATATGGCAAAAGAGCACGGTAGTGATGGTACAGCCACAAAAGGTGGAGATCTTGGTTGGTTCGAAAAAGGATCAATGGTAGAAGAGTTTGAGACTGCATGTTTTTCTGTAACACTTGAGAATGGACAACCAAAATTGTTGGATCAACTCATAAAGACACAATATGGTTATCATATTATTCGTGTAGACGGAAAAACAAAAGTAAAAGATTTTGCAGCGTATATGGATGAGGTTCTTCTTAATGCAAAAATAAAAGTGTACATGAATGTAACAAATCCATTTGTAGCAATTCAAGAAAAACTCCAGGCAGAGAAAAATGCTCCAGCAGAAGAAACTCCAGATACAACGCCAGTTGTGGAGGATGTACAAATTGAAGGAGAAAATGTTGAAGGTGTACAAGTTGAAGTAGGAAAGTAACAAAATAATACAATGAATAAAAAGCGCTTTTTGCGCTTTTTTTCATACTTCAA
>Ga0074198_1001195_pt1 | contig 18673 bp, 10 predicted proteins | sample EPASupsiteSAE323_FD_64527 | JGI IMG/M metagenome (GOLD analysis project Ga0074198, IMG submission 64527) | Bioremediated contaminated groundwater from EPA Superfund site, New Mexico - Sample SAE3-23 | ecosystem: Environmental > Aquatic > Deep subsurface > Groundwater > Contaminated ...
GATTTATAGCTTATGATGGTGGTGAAGCTTCTTTATCGCAAGCTTTTGATATAAAACCGGGATTGCCGTCAATAGTAATAGGAGAATATAACAATCTTTTAAAAAATAAAAGCATTGCAAAACTTCTTTCTGACAATGAGAAAAGAGGAATGTTTGCGAGATTCAGCAAAAAGGAGATAGCACTACTTGATTATTCTGGATTAGTTAAAAAGATATGTAATACTTCAACTGGAGTACTTTGTGCAGTTGCTGGTTCTCTTGGAGATACTGCTCCAGTATGGATTGTTACTTCTGTTGAGCACAAAGGATTAGAGGAGCTTACAGATTTGATTTGCACCAAGCCTGAAAGTATAAAGGACTATTATGGAGCCGCATTTATTAAAGGAAACATTGAAAGATTGCCAAGCAAATAAATTCTTGGAGGATAGAATTGAAGGAATTTCTCGAATCATTTAATACATTAGCATTAATAGTTTATCTGACGTGCATGCTCGTTTTTATTTCAATCACAAACAATCCAATCGTACAGATTATTTTCTTTGTCTCTCTTTGCTTGCTGATATTTTTTGCAGATAAAAAAACTTTTATAAATGCGTTAATTGTTTCTGCTTTTATTGGGATACCAATTATGATTATAAATCCAATAGTAAACAGTAGAGGCGCAACTGTCCTGCTTAGATTGAGCGAAGTGCCTGCTTTAGGCGACATTAAAATTACACTGGAATGCTTGGCATTTGCCTTGGTGCTGATGCTTAAGCTTGTTAATACAGTTTTGATGTTTATATTTTTTAATTTATGTGCTGAACCTGATAAGATATTTAACCTAATGGCAATTGCTGCTCCGCGTTCAGCAATTACGGCAGCACTTACGGCGAAAATGATTCCCAATATGGTAGAGAGTACCAAAAGAATTGCAGAAATCCAGATGACAAGAGGGGCTCAACTCAAATCAAAAAATCTGATTAAGAAAGTTACTACCGGATGGCGATTTATAAAAATATTACTTTTTTTAAATCTTGAAGGTTCATTACAAACAGCAGAAGCTCTTGAATCAAAGGGTTATGGCGCATCAAAACGGAGAAAGCATTATGATGAGCGCTTTAGGGTAAGAGATTTTCTAATTGCATTTTCTGGAATAATGGTTGTTTTTATGGTTATTCTCAAATATTCAAGAGATATTTTAGCTTTTAAATTCTTCCCAAGACTTGGTTTTTTTATTAATGGCAGAATTGGGGCTTATATAATACTGGGTTTATTGCCTATTCTTATAGGTTTGCCTGTAATACTTGGATGGGGGGTTAATAAATGCAGATTTTTGAAACGAATAATTTAACATATTTTTATCCAGATTCAAATTTGCCAGCATTGGAAGATATAAATCTGAAAATTTCACAGGGCGAAATGATTCTATTGGTTGGACATTCAGGCTGTGGCAAATCAACACTGTTGAAGTTTTTGGCAGGGTTGGTTCCGGGTTTTTATGGTGGAAGGATTGCAGGTAATGCATTTTTTAATGATACAAACATATTAAAGGAGTTAAAACCGCTCGCTCCTAAAGTTGGAATTCTTTTTCAGGATCCTGAAAAGCAGCTTATTACTTCAACGGTAGAAAGAGAAATAGCTCTGCCTATGGAGAATGTAGGGACAAACCATCAAGAAGCAAAGAGAAGACTGTCTGAAGTTGTTTGTGCTGTTGGAATAGAAGAGCTTGCAGGCAAAAAGATCAGGACTCTTTCTTCTGGACAAAAACAGAAGGTCGCACTCGCTTCGATATTGGGAATGAATCCAGATGTATTACTTCTGGATGAACCTACTTCTCAGATAGACCCAATATCATCTGAGGAATTGCTTAATATGGTTAGAAAAATTGCGGAAGACAGCGGAAAAACTATCATAATGGCTGAACAAAAGCTTGAAAGATGCCTGCATTTTGCTGATAGGGTTATTGCTATGGATAATGGCAGGATAGTGTTTGATGGTTGTACAGATGAATACTGTAGATGGGCATGCAAGATGGAGTTTGAATTTGTTCCAATCATTCCTAGATTATTTTCAGGGCTGAATATAGAAGAGATTCCTATTACGATAAAAGAAGGGCGCAAAGTTCTTTCAAGCATGCTGAAAGGGAAAACTCAGTTCCAAAGCTTTTTTAAAAAAACTTTTAAAAGAGAGATTGAATCAAAGGTGGTACCGAAGATAAAAATTAAGAACTTGAAATTTCCTTATGATGATTCTAATTGTGTTTTAAAAAATATTAATATTGAAATTAAACAAGGAGAATTTGTTGCTATTCTTGGGCAAAATGGCACAGGCAAGACAACTCTTTTAAAAAACATAAATGGATTGCTTAGACCGGAAAGCGGAACAATTGAGATTAGTGGAGTTCCAACCAAGGGGAAAAGCATATATGAGCTTGCACATAGCATTGCTTATCTTGGGCAGAATCCAGATGATTATCTTTTTAGTAATACAGTAAAAGATGAAGTGTTGTTTACCCTAAATAATTTCAATAGAAAATGGGATAAAAAAACGGGAGAGCTTTTATCTGTTTTAAGACTTGATAAGGTTCAGGATAAGAATCCAAGGGACTTAAGCTCTGGTCAAAAACAGAGGACTGCGCTTGCAAGTATTATGTGTATGCTTCAAGAGATAATTCTTTTGGATGAGCCCACACGTGGAATGGATTATACAAACAAACAGGCGCTTGGGGAAATGCTTCTGGATTTGCAAAATATAGGAACGACCATTGTTCTTGTAACCCACGATGTAGATTTTGCAGCAGAATACTGTGACCGGGTTATTATTATGCATGACGGAGAAATAATAGGAGATGGCACTAAGGAGGAGGTTCTTAAAAGCAACCTGTATTATTCTTCACAGATTTCCAAGCTGTTTAATGGATTTGGGGATTTTGTGACATTTAAAGAGGCGGAAGAAGCATTGAAAGAGTTGACAGCGTACAGTGACCAGTTAGGAGCAAGATAAATGACTTTACTAATCATCATTTTTATAGCTTTTGGTTTGTTCATTTATGAAAAAAAGAATATTAATTCAAAACAGGTTGCTATGATTTCTGTAATGTCAGCCTTGGGAGCACTTGGAAGGATTCCTTTTGCGGCTATACCCAATGTTCAGCCAACTACATTTATAGTAATTGTTACAGGGTATTGCATGGGACCTCTGGCTGGATTTATAACTGGAGTCCTTTCGGCAGGAGTATCAAATTTTTTTCTTGGGCAAGGACCGTGGACTCCCTGGCAGATGATTGCTTGGGGATTAGCTGGGGTATCGGCAGGTTTTGCTGGCAAAATCAGAATTAGTTTCAATAGAATTGGGTTTACTATTTTCTGTGGAGCATGGGGATTCCTTTTTGGATGGATAATGAACTTCTGGACATGGTATTCATATACTGCCTCCCATACTTTTAAGGGTTATTTGATATTATGTGCTGCAAGTTTTTGGTTTGATATTCTGCATGCTGCCGGAAACATAATCTTTGCTTGGCTGTTTGGTGCTGAGTTTGTAAACATAGTATCAAGGTTTAAAAAGAAAATGAGCCTTACTTATGTACAAGAGGAGAATTGCGAATAGCTTACAGTTAACAGTTAAAAGCAAAAAAATAGTGTCAAATAACGAAAGGGGCGAGAGGTATTAAGAATAAACAATTGGTTTTAATGATTACGTTATTGATTGGATTTTTGTTTATAGGGATTGTTGTTTTTCCCAAGGAGCACATAAATAATGAGAGAGAAAAGACACAGAGTTCTGTTCCTTTGAAAGATTTTGCAAAAGTGGCAGAAACAAAAAAAATTACAGAAAAAGAGACCGAGATAACATCTGCTATTACAACCAATGCGGTTCAGCAAAAGCAAGCTAATAATAATCCAGTAGAACAGTATAAAATAAAAGCAAAGAGCCAAGCTTTAGTGGAACTCAAGCAAAACGAAAAAAAAATAATTTCTTCAATTGTGCAAAAGCAGATAGTAAGTCCTGCTAAAAACAAAGAAGACGAGGAATTACGTGAGAGAGCCTATAATTCCGTAAAGCTTGCTGTAGGTTATATAAATTTATACTATTCAAAAAACGATTACAAAAATTTTCTTGATTGGCCGGCAGTAGCAATATTTTCAGCTGAAAGAAATTCAAGCTCAATAAATAATAAAAAAGCATTAGCGTGGAAGGAACAGGAGATAAAAGAAGGTAACGATTTTAATCCTTCAAGGGCAACCGATTATCAGAGAACAATAATAGGAATTTTATCTGTTGGTGGAAATCCAAGGGCTTTCTCAGAGAGGAATCTTGTTGAAGCAGTACTGAAAAGTCAAATGTCAAGTGGTAAGTTTGCAGACACAATTGAGGGAAAGGGAGAAAGACTTGTAAATTCCCACATCTGGGGGATTATATCCTTGTATTCTGCTGGAGAAAAGATTCCTAATCCTGAAGGGGCATACAATTGGTTGGTTTCTAAACAGAATTCTGATGGTGGGTTTGGAATATTTACAGGGGCAAAATCTGATTTGGACATGACTAGTATGGCACTTACAGCTTTTAGTGCTTTAGGCAGGAAGCCTAGTGATAAATATGTTTTTAAGGCTATGGAGTTTATAAAATCAAGACAAACAAAAACTGGTGGGTTTGAAATATTTGGGCAGGAAAATCCAGATACAGCTTCAACTGTGGTTCAGGGCTTGGTTGCATTAGGGATTAATCCGGTTTCGAAAGAATGGGTAAAAGTGAATGATAAAAATATGATAGATTTCATAATGTCATTTCAGCTCTCAGATGGGGGATTTAGCCATATTCGTGGCGGAGAAGCAGATATGTTGGCAACCACCAGAGCATTAACTGCTCTTGCGGATTATTATAATTCAAAGAGTGTTTATAACTTAATTAGAGAAAACAGGGATAGCAAATAATTGTAGAGGCAGACTCATGTGTATGCACTTAATACAAGAAAAAACGAATTTATTTCTATAAATTGTTTTTTCATGGTTTGCCAATAAGAGAAGGGAAAACATTGGAGAGGCAGACCCATGTGTATTCCCAAAATAATAAAAAAATCAGGAGGAAGAGATGAAAAAATTAGTTCTTTTTACTACAATTCTTTTATTAAGCTTATCAACAGTATGTGGTTCTGCTTTTGCAGACTTTGAAATTATCCAGCCTGAAGAAGATGCATATTATTTGAGTAGTACACAAATGCTTCTTAGTACCGATAACGTTTCCCAAGATGTATACGCAGATATTAAATGGTACTACAATAATAAAAAAGTTGAACCTGTAGGTGGAAATTACATAATAAATCTTGATAGCATAAATGCAGGAAAGACTGAAAGTGCAGTTATAAAAGCGGTTTATGAAGGAGAAACTAAAAAGGTAAAAATTAAAGTATATAATGAGTCAGTAATTCAAAAGGCAGTTAATTATCTTGTGGGTATTCAGAGTACGGATGGCAGTTTTGGTAATTATACAGCACATTACTATATTGCTGCAGCTTTAGGGGGTGCAGGAGTTGATATTAATGTTCCCGAGCAAGAGAAAACTACCTATATTGAATATCTTTCTTCATTGGATATAGATGAGCAATCAACAGCGGGAGAGCTGGCAAAGCTTGTTTTTTCGCTAGCGTTAATGAAAAAGAATCCAGAAGATTTTTGTGGGGAAAATGTGGTTACACTTTTGTTAAACAAGCAAAATGATGATGGAACCTTTGGGGAAGGTGTTTATACTGATGTTCTGGCAATAATTGCGCTTGATAAGGCAGGAATAGAAATACCAAGGAAGAGTGAGTTAATTTCATATTTTGAAGGATTGCATTATAATAACGGTCTTTTTGAAGATTGGGGCTTTATTGATATTGATACAACAGCAAGAATCGTACGGTCACTAAAGATTCTTGGATGCAGCAGCCAACATCCGATAATTAAGCAAGCAATACAGTCAATAAATGAATTGCAAACCGTTTCGGGTGCTATTGAGGCATGGGGAGAACCTAATTGTGACACATCGGCTGAGGTTGTCATGATGCTTCTCGATTTGAACATTAATCCAACAGAAGGAATTTGGAATAGAAGCGGCAAAAATCTTATTACAGCAATATTGAACAATCAAAATGAAGATGGAAGTTTTAAAAGTGGCTTCGATATAAAATATTCAACCTATGAAGAGCTTTCGGCATTGACTAGTTATTATTTTAAGTATCACAGCCCTCTTTCAGGAGGGAGTAATGGTTCGGGAGGCTCTTCAGGATCAGATACTGGTAATCAAAAGCTAGGAAGTATTACAATTAAAGTATCTGTTATCGGAACTGAAGGCAGTGAAATCTACCCTATGAATAGGGTAACAATTGATGAAAATGCTAAGTATGGTAAAACTGTATTGCAGGCGTTATACCAGACTGGTCTTGACTTCAAAACAAAGAATGATGATTCTTATATAAGTGAAATCAGCGGAATAAAGGAAGAACTTACTTCAACTGCTGGTTGGAAGTACAAAGTAAATGGGAAAGTGCCGGGGGTTTCTGCAAAAAATTGTAATATTCAAAACGAGGACGAGGTTATATGGTTTTGGGCTGAAAATGCAGAACCGGATTCATCATCTCAGATGGAGCAAACGGAAGAAAAAATTACAGTACCAGTTATGCTTCAGAAGCAGGAACAAAGTATCAGCACAAGCGTATATTCTTTTTCGGATGTATCTGAAGAACATTTTGCCTGGGCGAAAAAAGAAATTGATTATTTGGCGTCGAAAGGCTTAATACAGGGAATAGAGACGGGAAAGTTCGAGCCTGAACGTGAGCTCACAAGGGAAGAGGCAGTAAAAATCTTAGTGCTTGCTATTGGAGAAAAGTCTGAAACTTTAGCTGAAGTAAAATTTAAGGATCAACATGAAGTAAGTTCATGGGCAGCTCAATATATTTCGATAGCTAAAAAAATATCAATAATTAAGGGTTGTGAAGGTAATAATTTTAAACCAAAAGAAAAGATAACAAGGCAGGAATTGGTAACAATGATTGTAAGGGCTTTATCATATAAAAAGCTAAAGCTTGAAACGAAAACAAAAGTGCAATTTTCGGATTGGAATATGGTATCTGAATGGGCAAAAGAAAGTATTTCGCAAGCTGTAAATGCCGGGATTGTAAAAGGTAAAAGAAATGGGCAATTTGCAGGAGGGGATGTCTGCACAAGGGCTGAAGCTGCGGTTATGATTTACAGAATGATTCATTTGTTTGCATCTTTATAGTAAAATATGTTAAACTAATTCGGGTTATAAATGAAGTCTAAAAATTTGTATGAGGAGAAATAAAATGGGAAAGAAGAGATCAAGTATCCAAAATAATAATGTAAAAGCTGTGAATCCGCCACAAAAGCCTATTCCAACTGGGAATTTTTTAAATATTACGATATTAGTTGGTTTGGTAATATTATTGTTTTATGCTCCTTTTTTCAGGGGCTTATACTTTAACGAAGAAATGTCTACTACGTTTTTATATTCTGGACTGCTTTTTTTTGCTTTTCTGATTAAAAGGCTGCTTGATAAAGACTTTAAAGTTATTAGATCATGGTTGGATATCGCAGCTATAGTAATGGTATTGATTTATGCACTTCCACTCATGTTTGGTTTTGCAGCCAGTGCACAGGGGGCATGGGATAAATTCCTTAGATATATAAACTATTACCTCATATATATTATGTGTAGGGATATTATAAAAGGCTATGGGAAAATAAAGATTCTTTTAAATGCAATCATTGTGAGTGCGTTAGGTGTTTGTGTGCTTGGAGTGGATGCGGGAGCTGGGTCAGCATTAACCAATAGAATCAATTGGTTTTTGCAGCAGATTCCACTTTGGCTGCACCTTAATACAGGCGCGGCAAGCCTTATGAGCTTTAAATTCTTTGGAGGTTTTGCTGAAGGAAGGATTTTTTCAACACTTCAATATCCAAATGTGCTTGCATCCTATCTGGGGGCAGTATTTTTCATTGTTGTAGGGCTTTTGATGGTAACAAGCTCATATTGGAAAAGGGCTTGGTATGGGGCGGTAGGATTTGTTGTGTTTTACTCATTTATCCTAACCGGTTCAAGAGGAATGATTTTAGTACTACCAATCATGGTTTTAATACTTTTTGCATGTTTCTGGAACAAAAAACTTACATTGGGTTTTATTGTTGACGCTTTTATTCCTGTAGTCACGGGTGTATTGTTTTCTGCAATGTTTGGAAATCTCGTAAATTCCGGGCAGTATTCAAAGGTTTGGATTACAATTTTGTTAGGAACGCTTATATCAGCATTTTTAACGAGTGTTATTCAGAAATTAAAGAATATTATTTTTAAAGTAAGTACTAAAATTTATGCGGCAGCAGCTGCAACAGTTATTATTGTGTTTATTATTTTAATAGGTATTGCATTAAATATTGAAAAACCCCTGCTTATAAAACATGATTCAAAAGAAGCAAGTTCCGAAAAATTAGTTGTAAGGGATATTACTAATATAAGGCCGGCCACCAAATATATACTTGATTTTGAAGTTGATGCTCGTTCAAATGCATTGAAAGATAATTCATATAAAATTGCGGTTTTAAGCATGGATAAGTTTGTTAATGTGGAACAGCTTGTAGAAGTAAATGGTAAAACCGAAAAGGCTTCAAAAGCTATAGAATTTGTAACAAAGCAAAGCACGACGACAATAAGATTGCAATTGCAGAATTTCAGCCAGAATACCAGTGCTTCGTTTTCAAACTTTGTTTTAAAAGAAGCGGATACGGGCAAGGTAACAAAATTAATAATACAATATAAATACCTTCCTACAGAATTAGTTTATAAAATTAAGGATATTAGCCTAAAAACTCATAATGCTTGGGAAAGATTAGTATTTGTTGAAGATGCATTTAAAATAATAGCTGCATATCCATTTGGAATCGGCGGCGGAGGTTGGAGAGCACTTTACCATCAATACCAATCTTATCAATATGCTTCCAATGAGGTTCACAATTATCCGGTACAGCTTTGGGTAGAGACAGGAATCTTAGGAATTGTAACATTAATTGCATTTGTTGTTTTGATTATTCATAACTACAGAAAAATAAGGATTGAAGAAAAGGAGCTAGAGCCTGAGGATGCTGAGGGTTTTGATAAAATTATACTTTCAGGTGTAATATTAACTTCCATATTGTCGTTATATGCTCATAGTGTTATTGATTTTGATTTCTCACTAAGTGCGATACCAATTATGGCATGGGCATTAACTGGAATAATTGCAGGTATGTATACTTTACGTAAAAACTTTAAGGATTTTGAAATAAAAATATATGAAGGTTCCGATAAACGGAAATATACTGATATCATGCCCAAGTTAAACTATATTTTTTCAGCAGTGATTGTAGTATTTGCTTTAATTCTTGTTATTAGTGGTTTTAATTCATTGAGTGGCAGAAATTTAATTGCCAAGGCAGATGCTATTGAAAGCACATTCAAGACAAATAATGTTCAAAAGAAAGAGGTTGAAAAGGTTCTTCCACAATTAGTTACTACTTATAGGGAATACTTACAAGTCCAACCACTTGATGAAAAGAAAAGGCAAAGATATATTGAATATTTAAATATGTATCCAATGCTTATAAAAGATTTATCTACAGACCAAAGGAAAGAATTTGAGAGTCAATTAAGTCAGAGCATAGAGACAAATGTTAAAAATGAACCAAATTCACTTGATTCTCTTTCTACTGCTGCATCTTTTTCAATTGCTATCGGAAAGTATGATAAAGGAATTGAATATGCAGACAAGGTTGCTGTTCAAGGGAAGTTCATAGGTCAGGCATATGCAGTAAAGGGTCAGTTATATATTTTGGCTGGCGAAAGTGCGGTTCAAGCAGGGCAAAAGGAAAAGGCAAATGATTATTTTAAAAAGGCTTCAGGAATTAAAAAAGAATTCGAAGAAATATCGAAAAAATCATTAAAACCATTAACTGTTCCTACAGAAATAGATCAAGTTGTTATTCAGGCTCAACAGAAGCTTGCTGAATTAGGGGTGAAATAACATAATTAAACTTAAAGAGCTTGAAAAAGGAAGTTTAATAATTTTTACCATGATAATGACGGCTAATATATGCAATTATCTTTACCAGATAATTATGGGAAGGTTACTGCCATTTGATGAATATGGCGCATTAAATGCGCTGTTTTCGCTGATTACCATAGCGTCTGTTCCAGGTGCGGCAATAACTTTGGTGGTATCTAAATACATCACTGAATATTCTGCTACTGATGAAAATTACAAAATTGGATTTTTCCTTAGGAAAACATTCTTTTATATTAGTATTTTTACAGGGGTTATAGTTGCAGTGGGTTTGGCGGTTTCTCCATTAATCAAGGTATATTTGAAGGTTGAAAAGCTTTCTTTTATTACATATGTAATACTAACTATTGCAACAGTTTTTTTATTGCCGATTTCTGCTGGAACGTTCCAGGGATTAAAGAAGTTTTGGCAGTTGGGAATAATAAATATTATAAGTCCAGTTGCGAGACTTATAATAGGGGTAATACTTGTTTTAGTAGGGTATAGACTGGATGGTGCGCTTGGAGCACTGTTGATTGGGAATATCCTTGCAATAGCATATGGATTTTGGTTAATAAGAAAGCACTTTCATACACAAAGCGAAAAAGGTGTTGTTCTTGGTAGAAAAAAAGCTTTGCGATATGGTATTCCAGTATTCATTATAACTTTATGTATAACTCTGTTAACTAATATTGATATGATTATGATAAAACATTATTTTTCTCCTAATGAATCAGGAATTTATGGAGCGGCAGTAATATTTGGAAGGGCTATATTTTATTTTCCGTCAGCTATTGTAATGGCAATGTTCCCTCTTGTTACAGAAGCTAACGTACTTAACAGGGATGTTTATACATCACTAAAAAAAGCCCTTTTATACAGCTTTGTTCTTTGCGGTATGGGTGTAGCAGGGATTTATATGTTTCCTGAGCTTATTACAAAAATATTTTTTGGTGGAAGATATCTTATTGCACTTCCATATATTAAGTTGCTATGTCTAGCAATGTTTCCTTTGTGCTTGCTTAACGTACTGGTTAACTTCAACCTTGCTGTCAGTAAAAACACAATTTCTGTTTGGAGCATGATTTTAGGAAGCATATTAGAATTGGTGTTAATTACTATTTACCACAGTACTATTTTTCAGATATTATATATTGTGCTGGGAATAGGAACAGTTCTTCTTGTTGTAAACCTTATAGATGTATTATTCAGAAAAGGAAAAAGTAACTGTGAACAAAATGAAAATGAGCTTATAAACCTATAGAAAGGATGGAATTATGAACATTCTTAAAGGGTTTAGCAATACAAAAGAACACAAGAATAATTATTTTTTGACTATTACAATTTTTGTAGTGCTCTCTTTGATACTTACTTTTGTAATTGAGGTTATCCATAATAATGATTTTACAATTACCTTTAATTGGTGCTTAGCTGCACCACAAATTTTTATAGCCAATTTTATTCTAGTCCTTGTTTTCACACTCTTTCTCTATTGTATTTGTGGTTGTATTTATATAAGCAGCAGTATGAGTTATTTTATTTTATTGATTGTTTCACTTGCCAGTTATTATAAGGAGAAATTTCTTGGAGATCCAATTTTTCCTTGGGATCTTATGCTTAAAAGGGAAGGATTTAATATTTTTCCTCTTCTTCAGGAAGGGACAGGTTTTGTCATTTTATTAGTTGTAATAATGGTAAGCTTGGTGATATTCCTACTAAGATTCTTCCTGCCAAGGTTTAGGTCTGATTATGTCCCACGCATTTTGATTGGATTACTTGCTTTTCTGATACTTCTAACAGTATCATATATAAAACCTAAACCCATGAGAGATTTTCTATCAAATGCCGGAATGGGTGAAATTAGTTGGAAACAGGATGATAACTACAAAAAAAATGGGATTATGCTCTCGTTTTTAAGGAACATAAAGAATGCAGTAATCTCTAAACCTTCAGGGTATACAAAACAAAATGTACTTGCTGTTATGAATGAAGATATTATGGATGAGAGTGATAGTAATCACAGTACGAAAAGTCCCAATATAATTTTTGTGATGAGTGAAGCTTTCTGGGATCCAACTCTTTTAAAATCTGTTTCATTTAGTTCTGACCCAATTCCGACATTCCGTAATCTTCAAAAAAATTATACTTCAGGATGGTTATTATCACCTCAGTATGGAGGATTAACCGCGAATGTTGAATTTGAGGTTCTTACTGGAAATTCAACCAGCTTTCTTCCCCAAGGTGCAGTACCATATCAACAATTTATAAAGGAACCTATTTTATCTATTGCGAGCATATTAAAAGGTCAAGGATACTATACAGCAGCAGTACATTCGTATTTAGGTTGGTTTTGGAACAGAAACAGCGTGTATCAAAAGATGGGATTTGATACGTTTATAAGCAGTGAAGCTATGAAAAAGGCAAAGCATAAAGGATACTATATTTCTGACTCTGAAGTATCACGTCAAATTATTGATCAGCTTGAGAATAAGAAACAACCGATTTTTCTGTATGCAATAACTATGCAAAATCACGGACCGTATGACCAGAAGAGATACAATACTAATGAAATTAAAGTAAATGGAGATATTTCAGATAAATCAAAAAGCATTCTTGAAACTTATGTACAAGGATTAAAAGATGCTGATAATTCCCTTAAAATACTTGTTGATTACGTAAATACTTTTAAAGAGCCTACGATTATTGTTTTCTTCGGCGATCATTTGCCTCTTTTAGGTGACGATTATTCAGTTTATAAGGATACAGGATATCTTTCATCAGAAAAAAGTCAAGAGTGGGCACTTGAAGATTATAAGAAAATGAGAAGTGTGCCGGTTGTTATCTGGTCAAATTTCAAGCAAAATAAGAAAGAAATCAATAATATGAGTGATTCGTTTTTGGGGTTGTATGTGCTGAAAATGGCAGGAGCAGAGCTGCCACCATATTTCAGATATGTTGATTATGTTTACAGTATATTGCCTGGATTCTTAAAGGAATTGAAGATTGATTCTCAGGGTAATCTTCATCCTGGAGATGACAAAGATTATAAGAAACTCATGGATAAATACTGGTTGATAGAGTACGATAAATTATTCGGAAAAAAATTGCAGGAAAACGATTGATATTGTTTTTTCTTTATTTACTTCTAAAAATGTAAAATTCGGACAATAATATTATTAATAATCCGAATGGAGGTTGAAAAAACATGAAAGTAATTGTACTTGCCGGTGGTGGAGGAAGCAGGCTTTTTCCTTTATCCCGAACAAGTTTTCCAAAGCAATTTTTAAAAATTGGTTCAGACAAAACCCTTTTAGGACAGACTTTTGACAGATATTTAGAGCTTGTTGAGCCAAAAGATATCATTGTTGTTACAAATAAAGAGTACTATTATCATATTAAGGCTGAAATAAAAGATTGTGGTATTCAAAAGGCTCATGTGCTTCTTGAACCTTCGGCAAGAAATACCGCACCTGCAATAGCACTTGCGTCAAGGTATATTCTAGATGAATTAGCCGGAGATACCGATGAAATACTTTTTATTTCTCCGTCTGATCATATTATTATGCCAAAGGATTTATTTGTAAATGATGTAAGAACAGTAATAAAAGCTGCTCAAAAAAACAAAATCGTAACCATAGGAGTTAGACCTAGCAAACCTGAAACCGGTTATGGTTACATAAAAATTGGATTGCCAGTGGAATATGGGCACAATGTCGATGAATTCGTTGAAAAACCCGATTTAGCAAGGGCAGAACAATATTTGACGAGCGGGAATTATTACTGGAATTCAGGTATGTATGCATTTTCTATAAACACGTTTATGGAAGAATTAGCTTTGTATCAAGCAGATATATATAATCTATTTGTGGAGAATTCTTATCAAGAGATTGTTCAGAAGTTTGAAGATATGCCTTCAATATCCATAGATTATGCTATTGCTGAGAAGTCCAGAAGAGCTGTAACTATACCAATCAGTTCATACTGGAATGATATAGGTTCATGGGATGCAATTTATGATGCAATGCAGAAGGATGAAAGCAAGAATGTTAAAAACGGAGATTGTATGGCAATAGATTGTTCTAATTCTCTGATAATTGGAGCTGATAGGCTGGTTGCAGGAATAGGACTTGAGGATATGATAGTTGTGGAAACTGATGACGTGATACTTGTATCAAAAAGAGGTGAATCGCAGAAGGTTAAAGAAGTAGTAGAGGAACTTAAAAAAACAGAAAGAAAAGAAGCGGTTGAACATACTACTTTATATAAGCACTGGGGAAATTACAGGATTATTGCAGCTGGTTCAGGGTATAAAGTTAAAAAATTAATTCTTTATCCAGGTCAGAAAATTCTTATGCAGATGCACTATCACAGAAGTGAACATTGGATAGTTACAAAAGGTACTGCAAAGATAACCATGGAAGAAAAAGAAAAATTCGTTAGTGAGAATGAAAGCATATTTATACCTAAGGCAGTAAGGCATAAGCTTGAGAATCAAGGTAAGGTTGATTTGGAAATAATAGAGGTTCAAAATGGAATGTATCTTGAAGAAGATGACATTGTGAGGTTTGAAACAAATGATATAGAAGAAATGCAGATTATTTAATCAATTAGCTTAGAAAGCAGAAGTGGGACGGTTCTTTTGAACCGTCCCACTGTAGTTTTACCAAATTAATTTTGAATTTGAGATGCTACTACTTTGATAGTTACATTTACCCTTTTTGATCCATATTTTGCGGTAATTTTTGTTTTTCCTCTTTCTATAGCCTGCAATATATAATCCTCTCCATTAGAAGCAAGTTCTACTGAAGAAGTATCTAATGTAATAGCACAATCGTTAGTAATATCTACATCTTGACCTGACTTCATATGTCCTATTACTCTAAATGGCTGTGATTCACCTTTGACCATTGATTTTTTATCAACTTCAATACTAATACTGGTTAATTCATTAACAACATTGATATTTACCGAAGCATTCTGCCCATTAAAGTATATATATACTGAAGTATCGCCAATTGATTCGCCGGTAACAGTCCCGTTTAGGACTGAAGCTATGTAATCATCATCTGAATACCAGTTAGTAACATTTTTTGTAATATCATAAGATTTATTATCTCCGACATATTTTGCATAAACCTTCAATTTTGTTGATCTTCCAACAACAATATCTATATCGGATTCCTTAAAGAAAACTGATTCTAGTACGGGTGTTACGGTTACCGATATGGTTACTTTCTTTGAACCGTATTTCCCGGTAAGTGTAGCTTTGCCTTTGCTTACAGCAGTAAAAGTACCAGGGGAGGAAGCTTCTACAGAAGTTCCTTTTATGGTCCATGTACATCTTGAAGATACTTCAAGAGTTGAATCATCGCTAAATTCTGCAAAAATTGTTGGTGTAATAGAATATCCTATTGGAACCAACAATGAAGATTCTGAAGAGACATAAAGATTAACAAGCTGAGATGTTACCTCTATTTCTAGAGTAACTGTTTCTCCACCAAATGTAACTACGATATCTGTATCGCCAGCAGATATGGCGGAAATTTTACCTTTGCTTACTGTTGCAATGCTTTCATCATAACTTCCCCACTCGGCGATTTTGCTTACATCCTGAGTAGTTCCATCAGCATAATGAGCAATTGCTTTTAATGTATCTGTTTTGCCGGTTTCAATACTTAAAGAATCTTTGTCAAAGGTAATGTTTGTAAGCCTAGGTTTTACCGTTACACTAACCTTTGCTGTTTTGCCTCCGAAAGAGAACGTAATTGTTGCCTTTCCGGGAGAAATAGCAGTAATAGAAGTACCAGCAACATCAGCAATACTGATATTAGATGATTCTGAAGAGACTTGGGTTGGAGTAACTTCTACTGTGGTACCATCAGAGTATTTAGCTTCTAAAGAAATATTTTCTACGGAATCAACAGGGAGAGTTAAAGAAGATGTTGATGCCTTCAAGCTGCTAACTGTTTTTGTTGAAACTTTTACGTTAAAAGAATTATCTGACCAATGACCATAGTAATCGGAAACCATCAAATAGTAGGTTCCGGAAGAAACAGGTACTGTAATACTTTCGGTTTCACCCAAGCTAGAAACATCTATGGTTTGTACATTATCATAATCCAAATCGCCTGTTTTAGGATCAAACTTATACAACTCTGCATAAATATCAATGGAAGAAGGACATCCGATATCAATAGTGGCTGATGAAGCACCTGTTGGAACTAGAAATTTAAATAAATCAACATCCATAGGCAATTCGAGTTTGTTGCTGTATGTTTGATTAAGTGAAAGCAGCTTTGCAGCGCTGATATTATCTTTAACATCAGTTGGGAAAGATGGTGATGCTTTTGAAAGGGCAGAAGATGCATCTACTCTTCCATATCCAAATTCGTAAGACCATTCATCCCCGCTGTATTCTGAAGGCATAGCTGATGATGATTCAAGAAGCCAGGCAACTTTATCTGGTGATAGATTAGAATTCTTACCCAAAAGTAGAGCGGCGACGCCTGCTACTGTAGGTGAAGAAAATGAAGTTCCGTCCCAAGATGTATAACCATGCTGTGGTGGAGTTGTCCCATTCCAATTACCTTGACCATCATAAGCGGTTATCGGTTTAGTGCTGTACATATATTCACCTGGTGCGCTTATATCCAATCCTATACCATAGTTTGAAAACCATGTACAATTATCCGCAAAGTCTGTTGCACCTACACTGATTACAAAGGGATAAGCTGCAGGGAAGGATACAGGGCTACCCCAATCATTACCTGCTGCAGCAACAAGAACAATACCATTCTTATATGCAGAGTATAATGCATTATACTCTGCTATGCTTGGAGGACCTCCGCCGTAACTCATGTTAATAACATTGGCACCGTTGTCAATTGCATAATAAATAGCACTTATAATGGCAGAGTCAGACAAAGAACAATCGTATTCACCTTCGTCTATTTTATCATCCTCATCATAGTCATCATAATTCAAACGACTAGCCACTTTTAAAGGCATAATCTGACAGTTCCAGTTAATTCCTGCAATTCCTATTGTATTGTTGGTAGCGGCTCCAATTATTCCGCTTACCATACTGCCATGACCATATACGCTTGTTCCTTGGCATTCATCATCTGGGACAGTATCATCATTTATAAAATCATAACCTTGGGCAAATTTTGCCTGAAGGTCTGGATGAGTTGTGTCAATACCGGTATCAATAACTGCAATTTTTATTGAGGAACTACCTTTATATGTATTCCATGTAGAAGGGAGCCCAATTTTATTAATGTACCATTGATATTGTTCAATATAATTTGGATATTCTTCATCATAATCTTTGCCTGAGGAATTACATCCATTGTCATTTGGCAAGACTGAAAGCTTTCGCCCATAATTTGGTTCTGCATATTCGATAGCTTTATTCTTTTTAAGTTCTGCCAATGCTTTGTCAAAATCAGTATTATCAGGAATTCTGACAACCAGCATTCCTCTTTCTTTCATTATTGAGGAAGTTTTTACAGCGGTAACTTTGAAGTTCTTAATATTAGCATTTGATGGGTTTTTGAATTTTATTATTACTTGACGATCTTTAATTATTGTAGCATTTTTTGTTTTGGAGTTTGTATTTGTTGATAGATTGGAGTTCTTATTCGGTTTAAAATTCTTATTTATTGACAGTTTGGAAGTTTTGTCTTGCTTAAGATTTTTTAAGGTTTTGAATGGATCAAGTCCTTCTGCACTTGCTGATATAGCAAAAAAAGTGAAAGTAAAAAGCAGACATGCTGTTAAGATTACAGCAAATTTTTTTGTCCTCATCACATATCCTCCCTGAAAATGATTTTTTAGTATAACTAACATAATAATTATACCACGGCTTAGGGATTTTGTATATATTTTCTATGGATAAAACAGGTAATTTAATATAAAGTAAAATGCAATTGTATACTATTGATTGTTTAGGGATAAAACCTTGTATGATATAAAATAATAGTATAAAATACTTTCGGATAATTATGAAATAGTGATTCAAGAATTCAGTTATTTATCATTAAGGGGAAAGAAGCGATATGAAATACATAAGACTTTTTATAGATTTTTTAAAAGATGTTATCTCTAGCAGAAAATTAATATTTGGTCTTGCAAAGAATGACTTAAAAGTAAAATATTTAGGGTCATATTTGGGTATAATTTGGGCTTTTGTTAATCCAATTATTTCCATACTTATATTCTGGTTTGTCTTCCAAGTTGGTTTTAAATCTGCACCAGTAGAAGACTTCCCCTTTATTCTTTGGTTGATAAGTGGAATAATACCGTGGTTTTTCTTTTCTGAAGCTCTTTCGAATGCAACAAATTCGGTATTGGATAATAGTTATTTGGTGAAAAAAATTGTTTTTAGAGTTAGCGTGCTACCAATAATAAAGATAATTTCCGCACTATTTATTCATTTGTTTTTTATAGCAATAATATTTTTAATGTTTGCTGTTTATGGTTATAGACCTAATTGGTATAATTTGCAGGTAATCTACTATTTATTTGCAACAATAGTTCTTGTGCTGGGACTTTCATGGATAACATCTTCATTGATTGTATTTCTAAGAGATTTGGGGCAAGTAGTTGCAATGTTTTTGC
>Ga0074198_1001199_pt1 | contig 18626 bp, 15 predicted proteins | sample EPASupsiteSAE323_FD_64527 | JGI IMG/M metagenome (GOLD analysis project Ga0074198, IMG submission 64527) | Bioremediated contaminated groundwater from EPA Superfund site, New Mexico - Sample SAE3-23 | ecosystem: Environmental > Aquatic > Deep subsurface > Groundwater > Contaminated ...
TCGTGCCGATGGCGGTGTAGTCATCTACGGTCGCTCTGATGCCACGCTGAACCCCGGGGGAGTGCGTATAGGCACCGCCGAGATCTACCGGCAGGTAGACGGCTTCCCGGAAATCGCCGATAGTGTGGCGGTCGGTCAGTCCTGGAACAATGACATCCGGGTGATCCTGTTCGTGAAGATGAATCCCGGCTGCACATTAAACGATGATCTGATAGCCATGCTCAAGGATACCATCAGAAAGAATACCAGCAGCCGCCACGTTCCGGAAAAGATCATCGCCATCCCGGATATCCCTTACACCCTGAACGGCAAGAAAATCGAGGTGGCGATCAAGAAGATACTGGACGGACTCCCCGTGACCAACCGCGATGCCCTGGCCAACCCCGAGGCCTTGGAGTTCTATCGCGATCTGCCGCAGTTGAAGGATTGATCCAAAAATCATCGGCAGGCTCGTAAGTAAGTAGTGCCGGTTCTTGACTTGCGTTTACATAACGCAATCAAGAACCGGCAATCGTCCCCTCCTCCCGCCTAGGCATCTTACCTGAAAACACATTGTTGAACCTGTAACATATAGGGCCTAGACCAAGTAACAAATGTGTTTTCATCCCACTAACGGTGACCACTTACGTGGTCATGAAGGTCTGTTACCAAGTCATTTCGCAAATAAATATCTCCATTCGAGAAATCAGTGTTGAAAATAAAATTTTTAGTAACTACAATAAAAATATGTTACATATCCGCTGTGAGAAATGACCAGCATTGATATATCGGGGTGATGTTATTGGCCGGCCATGATCTGGAAAAGTCTGGAATAATGCGATTTGATTCGGGATATTATGTCCTGCGTCAGACCATGCCCTATCCTTTGGGAGAAACCAATGTCTTCCTCATAGAGTCAGGCGACGGCTGGGTAGTCATCGATGTTGGCATTGATCTGGAGACTACCCGACAGGTTTGGCGGCAGGCCTTGCAGGAGGTAGGTATCTCATTTAAACAGATCCGGAGAATATACATTACCCACTGTCATCCTGATCACCTGGGCGCCGCCCGCTGGCTGCAGCAGTGCAGCGAAGCCCCCGTATATATGTTGCGGGAGGAAATCACCCGGGCCAATAAATATGTGTTCTTGGCCGAAAAAGACTTCAAAGAGCTTTACCGGCAGGCGATATCCGCTCAGGTCAAACAAAACCGCTTTCCGGATTTTTTGGTTGAGCAGTTGATTGAAGACTGGTATACGGAGGTCAGGCCGCTGTACGCGGAACCGACCGCGATCAGTCCGCTTGCTGCCGGGGATACCGTTGAGCTGGGCGGGACTCCCTTTAAGGTCATACCAACTCCCGGTCATGCGGACGGGCAATTTGCGCTGTGGTCCGATAAACGCCGGCACCTGTTTCTGGCGGATGTTCTCAGCGCGGAAGCCTATCTGCATTTTACGGACTGGCCCAATAGCGATTTGTCTGACCCGCTGGGTAATCTATTCGCTGTTTTGGAGCAAATGCAGGTTTTAGGAGCTATCCGGACCTATCCCGGACATGGTCCGATTATTGAGGATATCCAAAAGCCCATTGAAAAAATTAGGTACCGCCATCAGAGAATTTTGGATAAACTGGAGTCAGCCGTGCGGGGACCAGTTGTCGCCGGAGAAATCTACTCATCTATGGCGCCGGACAATGACTATGTCCATTATCACCGGGTGGTTATGGGAGAAATCCTGGGCTATCTGGAATACCTGGTCAGCCGGCAAAGGCTAGCCAAGGCATATGAAGGGGATACCGCCCTTTATCTGCCGGCTAAAGGATGATTCCGCCAACAGAGGCGAAAGAGTGATGTCCCTCTGCTGGCGCAGAGGTATCGATATGAAATCTTTCATCAGCAAGTTGCTGAAAATAATTTTTATAATAGCTGCCCTGGTGGTGCTTATACATGGAATGACACCGGCTCTCTATGCCCATGCCGAGGCGGTGAACTCGCTCCAGGATTCCGAGCAGAGTCAGGTACTTGCCGCCGTTAGTCCGGCAGGTAGTCGAGGAGAGCTTTGGCCGGAAGCCGTTAAGGTGTGGAAAACCGGGCCGGTTTTAGGCATGGATGACCAATCTCCCACCACTATTCCTGAATTAGTTCCCGGTGCGGCAAGAGCCCCGGAGACGATCTACCAAACCTCCGAAAGCCAGGGGGTAAAGCTGTCGGTACCCAAGAATATCATAGTTGTGTCCAAGGTAATTCCTGATAAGGTTTCCTTTCCGCTGATGATTTCCGCCAGTGAACCCGGGATGTCCGTCGAGGTTAATGAAATTAATGTAATGAGCGGGAACCAGTTGCTGCTGAAAATAACAGCCAGCCCGCCGGTAAATACGCTGGACGATAAATATTTTACCGGCGGTCAAAATATAATACCGAAGAACCTGAGTGATATTAATCTGGCGGTACCGTTAACCGGCTTGCCGGTAGTGCAAGGCCAGCCGCTTGAACTGGTAACCACCGTTAAAGCCGTATACAAAGGGCAGATGGTGCAGCTCACGGTTGTTGGCACGCTAACCATAGCCTCCTTGCCCGCCTTGAAGAACTGGTACTGCGGCGATGGTCATATGCATTCCAATTTCTATAGCCCTGGCTCGCGCGTAGCAGATGACGGGCTCCTGCCTCCGGCTGACGTCATTAAAACTATGAGTACCATCGGATATCAATGGGTGATAATGACAGCGCATAAGGGAGCCATTGATAGCCAGACGGCCTGGAAAAATTATTGGGCCACCTGTGACAAACTGCAAGCCGACTGCGGCATGCCGGTGTGCCCGGGAATAGAGATCTCCACCAATAGTAACGCCCATGCCCTGGCCTATGGGCAGAGACCCTCCAAGATGCCGCCGCATTCTCAATCGCTGTCTGAATCCCAGCTGCTGAAGGCAATTGCCGGGCAAAATCCGGGTATCTCATTTGGCGGTCAGGCTCATCCCAGCGGTTATTATTTCTGGAAAAGCTGGCCTTCGGGCAGCCGGCTGGCGGAGCTTCTCAGCGGAGAGACCGCCGCAGACTGCAAAAACTATCAACTCTGGCTCGATTATTTGAAACGAAATCTTTCCAATACCTTGCGGACCGGCGTTTTTTGCGCCGGGGTCGGCAACTCCGATTTTCATACGGGTAAGCCGGTTGGATGTACCTGGCTTTATTCAACGAGCTATGCCAGTAATCAGCGTGACCCGATCTGGGCCGCACTTAAGGCGGGAAGGCTCTCGGCCAGCGGGCGCGGCGATTTTGGAGCGTTCGCGGTAAACGGCTATATGCCCGGTAGTGTGCTTAGAAAACCGGTAAGCCTGACCTGCACGGTTATTCAGCAGCCGATAAGCGGCGCCCATTGCGAGGCCTTTGTTATTAGAGACGCTAATGGCGAGAACATCTGGCAATCGCCGCTGCACCCGCCGGCGGCCACTAATATAGCCATTCCGCTTCCAGCCGGCGATACCTTTTACCACGTTTATTTCATATTTTCTGATGACAACTCGGGAGAGGTAAAATCAGATGTGATAACCAGCCCGGTATTCATTGATCGCTGATTAAAGCATGTTAACTGAAGACGTCCAACAGAAGGAAGCCCCCTCTGTTGGCCGGTATTGGCTAGGCTGCTACACCCAAGTAAAATGCCCCCACAAATTGTGAGGGCATCATTTTCTCGTCATATATTGCTATGGCGGAGAAGTTAATTGAAACACTGGGCAATGACCTATTAACCAATTTATCCGAAATCCCAAAACCTGATTAGGGCATTAGAAAAAGTCTTTTTTTAACCTCCAGTAAACTAATTCACTAAAAATTTAAAACAAACTTGACAGATAAACAATGGATTAAGAAACCAATGACTTTAGACAGTAGACCCAACTTCTCCGCCAAAGCTTACTAAGCATACCGGATATTGATAAAAAACGCAATGTCTTAAAAACATTATTATAGATTATTGAAAATAAATTTGCTGTATGCTCACTGTATTTGTTAATAGACGAATAGATTTTTAGTGCGCAGTATTATATGCAACAGATATGGGAATGTAAGTCAGGTATAGTTAACAATAGATAATATAACACATAATCTCTCAAATTACTTCCAAACTAAACTATAGATATGAAATAGAAACGGGAGCTGACTGAATGAAACCCAACCGCCTGATAGGAGAGAAATCCCCATATTTACTTCAACATGCATATAATCCAGTTGACTGGTACCCGTGGAGCGAAGAGGCTTTTTCTCGAGCCAAAACGGAAGACAAACCTATTTTCCTCAGCATCGGCTATTCTACTTGTCACTGGTGCCATGTCATGGAACGCGAGTCCTTTGAGGATGAAGAAGTGGCGGAACTGCTCAACCGTGATTTTGTGGCCATCAAGGTGGACCGGGAGGAGCGGCCGGATATCGACCATATCTATATGGAGGTGTGCCAGGGTCTGACCGGCTCCGGCGGATGGCCGCTGACCATTATTATGACTCCGGAGAAAAAGCCCTTTTTTGCCGCCACTTATATTCCCAAAAGCAATCGGCAGGGGATGAAGGGGTTGATGGCAATACTGCCCCAGATAAGCCGGCTGTGGCGGGAAGAGCGGCAGTCAGTGGAGGAATCCGGTGATAAGATAGACCAGTGGCTCAGGCGAGAAGAAGGGTCAGCCACTGGGGAGGTTGAGCCGGAGATATTTGATCAGGCCTTCGCCTATTTTAAAAAAGCCTTCGATCCGCAATACGGAGGGTTTGGCTCCCAGCCCAAGTTTCCCACCCCGCATAACCTCTATTTCCTGCTGCGCTATTATAAGCGGAGCCAGAACCCCCAAGCCCTGGAGATGGCTGAAAAAACCCTGGTCGGCATGTACCGGGGCGGTATATACGACCATATCGGCTGCGGTTTTGCGCGCTATTCCACGGATCGCCGCTGGTTAGCGCCGCACTTTGAGAAAATGCTCTATGATAATGCGCTTTTGGCCTTGGCCTATCTGGAAGCTTATCAGCTTACCCACAAGGAGCTCTATGCTCGGGTAGCCCGTGGGATCTTTGCCTATGTGCTGCGGGATATGACTTCCCCGGAAGGCGGGTTTTATTCAGCGGAGGACGCGGATTCCGCAGGGGAGGAAGGTTTGTTTTACCTATGGACACCGCAGGAGATCATGGCCATTCTGGGTGAGCAGGACGGAGCCGATTTCTGCCGGGTTTATGGGATTACTGATAAAGGAAATTTCGAAGGGCGCAGTATTGCCAACCTGCTGGAGTCATTGCCTGAGGAAGATGAAATAAAGCGCTTGGAGGATTGGCAGCAAAGGCTTTTCCAGGAGCGGGGAAAAAGGGTGCACCCCCACAAGGATGACAAGATCCTGACTGCCTGGAACGGCATGATGATAGCGGCCCTGGCCTTTGCTTCGCGGGTGCTGGACGAGCCGATTTATCTTGGGGCGGCCGAGCAGGCGACGGAGTTTGTTCTTCGAAATCTGCGCCGGGATGGCGGCAGATTGTTAGCGCGTTTTCGGGAAGGAGAAGCCCTATATCTTGCCTATGCCCTGGACTATGCCTGCTTGATTTGGGGCTTGATTGAGCTTTATCAGGCCGGGATGGACCCGGTTTGGCTGAAATTAGCCCTAGAACTGAATAAGGATATGATTAAATACTTCTGGGACGAAGAAAAAGGCGGATTCTATTTATATGGCAGTGATGCCGAAGAACTGCTGGCCCGGCCCAAAGAGATCTACGACGGAGCTATACCATCAGCTAATTCGGTGGCGGTTCTTGATCTTTTGCGGCTGGCTCGTCTGACTGGTGATAGCGCACTTGAAGATAAGGCAGCCCAGGCAATAAACTGCTTTGCCGGTACCATCCAGCAGATGCCCGGGGGCTATTCTTTCTTCCTCACCGCTTTGCTGTTCCAGCAGCAGCTCGGCCAGGAGATCGTGATCGTGGGTGATGCGGCCAATACCGAAACCCGGGCGATGTTAAAACTAATTAATCAAAATTATTTGCCGGACAGCCTGGTGGTTTTGAAAGACATTGCACAAACGAACGGGGAAATCGAGCGGCTGATGCCATTTACCCGCGAGATGAGACCGATCGATGACCGGGTGACAGCCTATATCTGCTCGGGATTTACCTGTCAGCAGCCGATAAATGAAACGGAAGAGTTGCGGGCGATGCTTCAATAATAGCTGCCGTTATCAAGCGACGATATGATGATATCTACTACCTCGTCGCTAATATCTTGTGGGGCTTTTTTTAAGAAGGTGGCTTTCCTGGCGGTCATATCCAACGATTTGGTTTGTTCACAACATTATAACGGCCTGGCTGTTTCCCCATTTTTGGATGGTTGTATGCATTTAATTCACCTCACAGCCAAAGTATATACTGTGTATCTACGAGAGTCGAGGCCGGCTTGCATCAGCAAGGGAAAAAGTCTTCTGATGCAAGCCTGTTCCTGGGCAGCCCGCAGGGTGATATCGCTTCCGGATGTGGTTTCATTGATCTTTTGCTTAATGGCTTCGGTCAGGCCTCTGATTTTAACTACGGTTTCCTTGCGCTCTCTAATATGAGTCGGGCATCGAACACGATTAACGTATGGGGCTCTAAACGGGCTGTACCCCAGGTATATTCGGAATAATCGGGGTTTTCGGCAGTAGCCCCTTCAATAAGCTTTTCATTAGGCACACTGATTACCTCTAATACTTCATCCACGATAAGACCAGTACGCTGGTCGGCGTCTTCAACGATTATTACCCGGGTGTCGTTATATAACGGGGTAGCCGGGCTCGGTTGTTTTCTTTTGATATCCAGTACGGGAATGATATTGCCGTGCAGATTAATGGTACCGATGAGGCAGCCGTCTGGAGCGGGTAAGGGTTGTATTTCGGGTTTTTGGATGATTTCCTGGATATTATTTATATCCAGGCCATATTTTACGCTGTCCAGGATGAATACCACAAAAAAGGTTCTTTGACCGGCAACTGCGAACAAAAGTTCACCTCCTTTCGGGAGTGGATGGAATTGTGAAAAAGTCCCGAATAAATATTGGCACCCTATTTATAATGCAATAATAGTGCCATAAAGTAGACATGTGGAATTTTGAGGATTGTAAGTGGGTAAGGAGGGGAAGATATTATCGTACTGAGTGTTTTCGTGTATGAATATTGACGTTAGTAGCAAAATAAAGCAATAACGAAAAAACTATTCTAAGATTTCAAGCGATAGTACAATGAGCTGCTCTGAAATATGTTAGACCAAAGCCAAAGTAGCCTGGCACCAAACTGGGACCAGGCTATTCTGGATCTTGATAAAATATATTTATAGTACCGAACTTGATTTACTTGTTACATTTCTTTGGCTATGTAATCGAGTTGGTTGGCCAGGCTGGTTATTTCTTCGATACTGGCGGTTATCTCCTCGGAAGCGGCGGCTTGTTCTTCGGCGGATCGCAGGGTAGATTCACTGCCGGCAGTTGTGTCTATAATCTTATCCTTGATATTATCAGTAAGCGAACGTATGCGAACTACCGTTTCTCTGGATTCGTCTGACAGCTTACGGATCTCATCAGCTACCACACCGAAGCCGCGGCCGGCTTCCCCGGCGCGAGCCGCTTCTATGGCGGCATTCAGGCCCAACATCTTGGTCTCGTCGGCGATCTGCTTTATAAAGGCCAGGATCTCATTGATGTCCTCGGATAGCTTGCCTATCTCTACAACATTCTCGTTGAGCATTCTTTCCGTATCACTGATTTGCGATGCGGAGGCGGCCAATTCCTCTATAGCAGACGATATCTCCGACAGGCCTTCCTTTAGGTTGCCGGACATATCCCGGAGTTTCACGGCGGTCTCCCGGGGCATAACGATGCCGAAGGAACCAACCACCAGCGATGAGTCATCTTCGTCAAACAACGGGTACACCATAGCCATTACCGGCACGCCATACACATTGGCTGCGATATCGCGTGAAACCGGCTGCGCAGTAGTTATTGCTTTTTTTGCAGCGGAGTCTTCTTTAAATGGAATACCCTGGGCTACGGCGTTGGGCAGGGAGAACTTCTTTGAGTTATAGACATAGGCGAACTTTTCCATATCGGTTATGTAAAGTACGGCGCCTTCCGCAAACAACTCTCCCACTATCGGAGCAAAGGCGTTGAAGGAACCCGCCACCGGGTGCAGGCGGGGCTGGTAGATGGCAAAGGATCCCACTATGGAGTTGCCATCCATTATGGGCATAGCTGTTAATAGGACGCGGGTGCCATAAACATTACGAGGAACCTTTTCCGTGCAAAGCTTCTTATTTGTAATGGCTTGGTGCAGAGCACCACCAACACGAATCTTGGTTCCAACATGCAAACTGGCGATATCAAAACCATCCGAAGCCATCTTCCAGGTAACCTCGTCCAGGTTGGACATGACGTAGATGATTCCTCCTGGGACCAGATTGGCCATTACCGCAGCCATGCTTTTAAAACTTTCAACGGTTTCTAAGGTGATCAATACTAAATCCTCCTCGTCCTAATTTAAACCATGCAGCAACTGGAAGCTCGTTGGCTTGACACTGGTGCGAGGTCGCACCGGGTTATCAGGTATATCAAAATAGTTTGATGGGGAAATAAGAGGCTTGTAAAATCAAAACTATATGATTTGTTTCTTCGACAAATTAGAGAAAACCCCTGCAAGATATTTTCGAAATCGGGAACGGCTTTTTATTTTTCTGGAATTGATTTAAAAATAACAAATCCCAAATGATGGCACTACCGACGCTGATAGCGGGAATGTCATATGTAACTTGGTGCTTTCCAAGTGATCTGCTCCCGATCGGAGATCACATATATGGTTCCAGCCGAGAGCACTTCGATCAGGACTTGCGCCATGGTTTTGAAGCCTTCAACAGATTCTAAGGTAAACATAGCAATCCCTCCCTTGAAATGTTGTTATGTTATGGAAGATTTTCGAAGTTTATTGGTCGGAGAATACGGTTGTAAGATTTTTTTGCCTGGCTGGTTGCGACGGTACTCAATATAAGCAGTGGGTCGATAAATGGACGAGATGAGATTCATGATTATAAAGAAAGGGTTAGAGGAAAATCGATTAGTTGCCATAACTCATTGGTTTATGTTATTATTCGACATTTTTCATTCCTTTCCCTGCATAGGAAAAGATAAAATTGCAGAATCGCTCCGGGGCAACATAAGTAAACAGAAAGCAGAGGATAAAGAAGCGATAAGCCAGGAAAGATAAGCCTTTCCTTGGCTTATCGCTTCTTGTATTTGCATTACTTTTGCAGTATAGCCAACAGTTGGGGTACCACCTCGTACAGGTCGCCGGCGATGCCGTAGTCGACCGCCGCAAAAATAGGGGCGTTGGCATCCCGGTTTACCGCTACGATGACACGGGCGTCGCGAATTCCGGTCAAATGTTGAATCTGCCCGGATATGCCCAGGCCGATATAGAGATCGGGCTTGACTTTCTTAGCTGATAAGCCGATGCAAACATCCTCGGACAGCCAGCACACTTCCTGGGATATGGGGCGGGTGCAGGCAATTTCACCGCCCAGAGCCTGGGCTAGCTGCCGGGCTAGTTCCAGGGAGGCTTCCTTTTCAAAGCCGCGGCCTACGCAGACTACCACCCGAGCCCCCGCTATGTCGCCGGCCGTTTGAGTGCGGGATTTGCGCTCAATAACCCTGACCGGAGAAGGCGGCGGTGCGGGTAGTTCTATTACATTGCCGCTGCGTCCTTCCTGACGCTCAGCCGGAGCGAAGGAGCGCTGGGATACGGTAGCCATACGGGGAGCTTGGCGGCAGCGTATGGTTTGCACCGCCGCCCCGCCGTAAAACAAACGCTCCATCTCCAGGGCGGCCTCTTCTTTGATCCAGCGCAGCCCGCTGCATTCGCTGCCCAAACCGGCGCCTAGCTGGCCGGCGATACGGGCGGCCAATTCCTTGCCCAGCAGGGTAGCGGAAAAGAGAATAATTTCCGGATGATCCAGCCGGGCCCGCTCAACTATAATCGGGATATAGGCTTGCCGGGGTTCATCCTCCGGTAAGGCCGGGAGCAATAAAATCTCATCAACTCCATAAGCGATTAATTCCTGGTTCAAATCACCCTGCCAGGTGATCGCCGTTAAGGTTGAATTTTGTTCCCGGGCCAGGGTTTGGCCGATATTAATCAATTCTCGGCCTGATTCCAGGCCTTCTGCCAGTATCCAGACACCAGCCATTTTATTACCTCCTAAGCAATGACCCCGGAATTTTTCAATTCCTGAACCAAATCTCCGATGCTAGCGGCATCCGTCCCAAACATACGGCTGCTGCGCGTAATGCTGGCGACCTTACTATTAGTGGTTTGCAAAAGCGCTGCCTGGCCCTGGGGCAAGTCGTCGGCTGTAAACTCGGTCACCGGTTTTTTGCCGGCGGCCAGAGTATCCCGCAAACCAGGCAGGCGGGGCATGTTTATATCCGGTACCACGGTTAATAAAACCGGCAGTTCCACGGCGACCACTTCGATTCCCGCGTCTGTCTTGCGCTCGGCTACCAGTTGGCTCCCGTCCAGTTCCACTTTTTGCACGTAGCAAAGACAGGGTATGCCCAATTTTTCAGCTAAACGGGGGCCTACCTGCTGGGCGTAGAGGTCGCTGGAGCCCTCGCCGCAGATAATGATATCGTAGGGTATCGGCGACGCGATAGCCGCCGCCAGGAGGGTGGCTGTTTGCTCGGGTTCCAGGTCGGCAAAGGCGGGATCATTAACGAAATAAGCCTTTTCCGGACCGCGCGACAGGGCGTCCTTGACTCCCTTGGTGTCATCGGGCAGGCCAACGGTTATTACCGCCGTATTGCCGCCGTATTTCTCGGTTAAGAGCATGGCTTCTTCAATGGCGTTCTTGTCATAATCGGAGATCTTATAATCAGCCATATTCAGATCCAAAGCCCCGCTAGACCCGGATCTGATGTAGGCCTCATCCGCCACCCATTTATAACAGCTTAATATATCAGGCATGTTAATATACCTCCAAAGAACTTTCCCCTACCTCAGCACATTGTTGGCAATCACCATGCGCTGAGCTTCGGAGGTGCCTTCGTAGATCTCGGTGATCTTGGCGTCGCGCATCAGGCGCTCCACCTTTTGGCCCTTGATGTAGCCATAACCGCCGTGGATCTGAACGGCCTTGATGCTGTGTTTCATGCACATTTCGGCGGCAAACACCTTGGCCATCGATGCTTCCTTGGTGAAGGGCAGTCCCTGATCCTTCAGCCAGGCGGCACGCATATACAGGAAGCGAGCACAATCAATATCAGTAGCCATATCAGCTATCCACCACTGGATGGCCTGGTTTTTGGAAATGGGTTTGCCAAACTGGACACGCTCCTTGGCGTAACTGATGGACTCTTCCATAGCTGCCTGGGCGATACCTACCGCCTGGGCGGCGATGCCGATACGCCCGTGGTCGAAACAATTCATAGCGATTTTAAGTCCCTGGCCTTCTCCGCCCAGCAGATTGGCCTGGGGAATGCGGCAGTCCTTGAAGATGATCTCGGAGGTCTGGGAAGCGCGGATGCCCATTTTCATAAAATGCTCACCGACCCGCAGCCCTGGCGCGTCCTTGGGTACGATAAAGGCGCTCATGCCCTTGGCGCCAGCTGATTTGTCGGTCCAGGCAAAGGTGACAAAGGTATCGGCCACCGGCCCGTTGGAGGTGAAGGTCTTGGTGCCGTTCAGGACATATTCGCCGCCCTCCAGAACTGCCGTGGAAGTGGCCGCGTTTACATCGGTGCCGGCGCTGGGCTCGGTAAGGGCGAAGGCGCCCAGATGCTTGCCCTGGCACAGGGGAGTGAGGAATTTTTTCTTTTGTTCGTCATTGCCGAAATTATTTATCGGCCCCAGGGCCAGGCTGGTGTGAACCGACATGGTAAAACCGGTGGCGGCACATGATTTGGAGAGTTCCTCCACCGCCAGGGCATAGGTAAGATAATCGGTGCCCGCCCCGCCATACTGAACCGGATAGGGCATGCCCATGTAGCCCATTTCACCTAGTTTTGCCACTACCTCGGCCGGAAAGCGGCCGGACTCGTCGATTTCAGCTGCGATGGGATCTACATACTTTTGCGCGAATTCCCTCATGTTTTGCCTTACCAGTTCTTGTTCTTCACTCAACCTAAAATCCATTTATCCCACGCTCCTTTTTAGCTCTTTTTCTGCATTCTAAAATAAGTAAAAATACTTTGTCAACCATTAATTTGCATACCAACTAATTTGCTGTATATAACGATATAGCGGCAAAAACCCAGCTTGAAAAACTTGCGCGCAAGCGACTTCGTTCAGGCGATTATGTTTCGCGTGTCGTCGGGGTTATGATCCGGGGTTTAGTTTGTGCAGGAGGCTTTTGAGTGATTCGCCTTCAATACTATTGAAGTTCACCAGGGCCTTTTTATTGGCTTCAATTATCGCCTGGGTAAGCGGTTCTTCCAGGCCGCGGCCCGCAGCTGTCAGCATTACCCGGATAGCACGGCGGTCGCGGGGGTCGACCTGCTTCTCTATCAGCCCTTTTTGCTCAATGCGGTCGAGTACTCCGGTTATGGTTGATCCGTCCAGAAAAAGCAGCTCGGCAATTTGCTTGGCAGTTTTACCGTCTTCGTCCCACAGGCACTTCAGTACTGCGTATTGTCCAGGGGTGACACCGAAAGGAGCCAGCTGTGCCTTAAAAAGTTGGTGGATGGATTGTTGAGCTTTGGTCAGAACAAAATTTAAACATTGATCCAACTCCAAGTTGTGCACCCCTTTCAGCACCAAGAAAATGTTTGATATCTGTTTTTATTTTATCAATTAGGACTGAAGCTAGCAAACAAAGGCTCGGCATGCTGTTGATCATACATTTAGATTATTAAGTAGCGGCCGGTTTTTCTTTTTGGAGCTTTTGGCGTAAAGGCAGGATAGCCAAGTGTGACAGCCGCGATGAAATCACCGTGTTCCGGCGCGTAGCGCAGGCGAATATCTTCCTCCATACCTGCACGCGTTGGCGCAGTCATCCAGCAGGAGCCGATGCCCTTGTCATAAGCTGCCAGGAGCATGTTTTGCACAGCCGCGCTTACCCCTTCAATAACCCCCTTTTTGTCAGGATAGTCTTGTTGATACATAAAAGCGAGAATGCAGCATTGCGTACCGCCCAGGCTTTTTAAAAATACCTTGGTTTCTGCGATGGTAGCAGGATGATTGGCAAAACGCACCAACAGCACTGGCTCGAATTTATCGTAAACGTCACTCATAAACTCACGAAATTCTTTAAGCTTCTCGGGACTTTTGATAACCACAAAATACCATGGCTGAAGATCTATGGCCGATGGTGCATACAAACCCGCCGTTAGTATACCCTGAATGTCCTCGTCGTTCAGGGGCTGGTCCGTGTACTTTCTAACACTCCGCCTACCTAAAAGCGCCGCAGTTGTTTCCATAATATGTACCTCCTCAATATTACTTTGAATTTGCACGTACGTACGTTCATTAAATCCGAAAAATTTTCAGGCCAATCATTCAGAAACGCTAGGGCCTTTTAATAGACCTTTGCAAAGTGTTTCGTGGAAAGATACGACCATTTCTATCATTTCTTCTTTGGAAATGGCCTTTAGCACGACCCATTTATATAAAAGGAATTTCTCCGTAGCCAGGATGGCATGGGCTACGGGGGGGATCGGAATGTCTTCGAAAACCCCCTTTTGTATACCGTACTCGATGTTTTTTGAATAGAAGTCAATCAAGCTGTCTTCAAATTGCATTATACATTGGTCAATTGGATTGCTGGCTCCCGCTACTCTGCTATATATTTCCGACAGCCTTTCGTTTTGAGCAAACACCTCCATGGTTAATCGTTTCGTTTCAACAAATCTCTTATACAGGTCTTTTTCTTTGGTCCAATATTCTGAAAAACTCGAAATAATCTGTTCGGCAAACTCCGCCAGTAGTGCCTTCAAAATATCTTCCTTGTCAATAAAATAATTGTAAAAGGTGCCGGTGCCAAAACCTGATCTGACAATAATGTCGCGTATAGCCGTATTAAAATAGCCTTTCTCAATAAACAGATCTAACGCGCAGTCCATGAGCTTTTGACGTCTTTCTTTATTTTGTTTTATTTCCGGTATTGGCATCTTTATCAACTCCTTGAGTGTACGTTCGTTCACTTACAAGATAGTTTATTTCTTTTCGCATGTCAAGCGCAGGTTTGATCAAGATCGGTCACCCAGATAATGATGAAGGATTCACGATGCTATCTTTAATCAATTACTTTTTTGTCATGTTTCCGAACAGCAGCGGATAAATATTGAATGAATAGTTCTTAGGAGGTTGGCTATGCTGCGGCTCTTAATAAATATTGCCGGGGAGGGGCCAAGACAACGTACTTTGGCTTGCTGGCTGTTGAGTTTGACAATCATCGGATTATTGATGGTCATTCCTGTAAGCGCGGAGGCGGCAACCAAACAACCTGCCGGAAAACCTGGACCTAGAACCGCGCCCCGGATTGACCGCACTGATTATCCCGCCCTCTATCCCAGCGATCCTTGTTTGGAGGGGGATGCTGTTTGGCTGGTGCAAGCCAGGCTGCGGGATCTGGGCTATGATATTCAGCCGGATGGCTGCTATGACGGGTTGACCATTCAGAATATCCGCCTGTTTCAAATAGCCCATGGGCTGCCCGATAATGGAGTGGTATCGCGGGTAGTTTGGGAGGCCTTGATGATGTCGGACGAAGGGGTGAACTGCATTACCGAAAATGATCCGGAAAAACCGCCTAAAAGAGTGTTGGTGGTCATCGATGTGGTCACCCGGAAATTAACCCTCTACGAAAACGATCAAGTGGTCAAAGAGTATCCGGTGGCGGTTGGCAAGAGTGAAACTCCCACTCCGCTGGGGGAATGGAAGGTGGCCCAGAAGTGTGTTAATTGGGGCAATGGTTTTGGCACGCGCTGGATGGGGCTCAATGTACCCTGGGGTATCTTCGGTATCCATGGTACGGATAAACCTTATTCCATCGGGAGTTATGCCTCGCATGGCTGTATCCGCATGTTTAACCGGCAGGTGGAAGAGCTCTATCCGCTAGTCCCCTGGGGCGCCACGGTAAGAATAGTGGAAAACGGACGCATGTTTCCGCAGGATCTGAGGCCGGTCCCGCTAAAAAAAGGCTCCAGCGGGCAACGGGTAGTTTACGTACAGAGTCGCTTGAAGGAACTGGGGATTGTTATGGACCGTGCCGACGGTCGCTACGGAAACATGACCGAACTGGCCGTCAAGTATTATCAGGTCTGGCACGAACTGCCTCCTAGCGGGGAGATGGACGAAGCCACCTATAAAGATATGGGGATGATAAATGAACAACGGAGACAATGAAGCATGGGATGTTCATCGTCTCCGCTTAAGCCAACCTGCCTATTGGGTACAACCTAAAATCCTATATCTTGTTGCTCTTGCTCCAAATCTTCATGGCTTGCGCTTCCTTAACCAGTTTGTCCCGAAGGTCGGGATGGGCAATATTGATAATCCGCTCCGCCCGCTCCCAGGTGCTGCGGCCGGCCAGATCGCATTTGCCGTATTCGGTAATAATAATGTGGGCCTGGGTGCGGGGCACGCTGACTACCGAGCCCAGGGGCAGCATGGGTACAATACGCGAATGCAAATTGCCTTGCTTATCCTTGTAGCTGGAGGTACAGCAAATAATCGCTTTACCACCGTGGGAACTATAGGCGCCGGTAACGAAATCCAACTGTCCGCCCGTGCCGCTGATATGACGGGTGCCGGAAGACTCCGAGCAGATCTGCCCGTAGAGATCTACCTCGATGCAGTTGTTTATTGACACTACGTTGTCATTCTTGGCGATATTATGGGGGTCATTGGTGTAGATGGTAGGATAAGCCGCCAGGCCGGGATTATTGTCAATCCAATCATACAGGAACTGACTGCCGGCGGCAAAGGCGTAGGTGGTCTTGCCCCGGTCCAGCGTCTTCTTCTTATTAGTTAATTTCCCGGCTTCAAACAAATGATAATAGGCATCACATAACATCTCGCTGTGACAGCCCAGATCATTCAGATCGGATTCGGCCAGGAGCGTTCCTACTACATTGGGCATTCCGCCGATTCCCAGCTGGATACAAGCCCCGTCCACCATTTCTTTCATCACATGTTCAGCTATTTTCTTATCGGTTTCGGTAGCTGTACCGGCGGGTATCTCCACTACCGGCGAATCTGCTTCCACGATGTAATCCACCTCAGAGATATGAATTAATTCATCGAATCCTCCACAGGCCCAGGGCAGCCCGGGACAAACCTCCAAGATGATCTTTTTAGCCACATCACAGATGCCGCGAAGAACCGCCACGCTGCAGCCGAAATTAAAATAACCGTGCTTGTTCATGGGCGGAACTCTGAGCATAGCCACGTCCACGTCGTCATACAAGCTCTTTCTATAAAAGAGCGGATGATTGCGATAAAGGTTGGGAATGTGATAGGCATTGCCATTGTCGTGCTGGACCCTATCCGCTCCGCCGAAATGCCAGTTGTTCATATGAAAGACTTCGCCGGTGGGATCGGCTTTCCAGATTTCATGTACCTTGGCGCTCATAACCAGGCGTATCTTGATATCATCCAGCTCATCCTTGCGGGCGGCTAAGGCCGAGTCCAGAGCGTAGGGATTGGATAGAATCTGCCCCCAATCCAGCCAATCCCCGCTTTTAACTACCTTTACGGCCTCTTCGGCACTAACTAATTTCGAACGATATTCGTCTGTATAAGACAACCTGTTCACTCCTTATCCATTGCAACTGTATATTAAATCGTAATCTTGGCGCGTTCCCGCATAAAAGCGATCTCGCGATTGATATCTCCCTGGATCTCGGCGATGCGCAGGGCGGCGTCCGGGCCTTTCAGCAACCGGTTAAACCGGCCTTGTTTGGTAACATATTCATTTACCGGTTCGGCTTGCTTTTTGCCGCTGATGATCTGCGAGGTGGGGTTGTTAAAGGTGATCTTGCCATTTTCCGCTTCCCATAACAGCCAGGCCCCGGTGCGTACAGCCGCACGGCTCATCTGCACAGTATCAGTCATATCGAACTGCCAGCCCAAATAGCAGGGGGCCAGGATCTCAATGTATTTCATGCCCGGGATGCTTTTAGCTTTTACCACCTTGTCGTACAGATCGCCGGGGTAAGCTACGGTGGCGGTTGCCACGTAGGGGATGTTGTGCTCCAGCATCAAGAGAGCCATGTTTTTCTTGGGCTGGCGCTTGCCGGTGGGAGTAGTGGTAGTCCAGGTGCCGCGCGGGGTAGCGCCGCTGCGCTGCACGCCGGTGTTGCTGTAAGCTTCGTTGTTATAGCAAAAGTGAATCATATTATCGTTGCGCTCGGCGGCGGCCGATAAGGCCTGGAAGCCGATGTCATAGGTGCCGCCATCCCCCACCCAGCTGAATACGGTCGGCAGCTCGCCCTCTAACCGGCCCTTTTCCTGCATAATCTCCAGCGCGTGGACGATACCGGAGGCTGAAGAACCTGCGGTAGCAAAGGTAATATTGATACCCGGCCAGTTGTATCCCAGCTTGGGGGTCATGCCCATGCTGGCCACCGAGCAGGAGGGGGTCAGCAGCATGATGGCGTTAGGCCCCAAGGCCTTGCCCACAATACGCAGGGCCATGGTGGCAGGGCAGCCCCCGCAGGCCCCGTTGCCGCTTAAAACTTGCTCAGTATCCGGTAAATTTTTAATACTGGTAGCCATATTTCATCCATTCCTTTCCTGGTCTGTGCTTTTCACTGGTCTATTCATCCATCATGGCGCGAATCTCGGAGGCCATGAAGCGGCGGGTAAGGTCGATGCCACCGATGCCCATTACCCGGTTTTTGACGGTGATGTCGTTGCGCCGGCCAAAAAGAGCACTTTTCAGCTCGGAGGCCAAAATGCCGCCGGGGTGGCCGAAGTTATAGTTGCGATCCAATACCATCACCTGAGCGTTTTGTGGCAGAGCCTGGATGATGTCTTCAGCCGGGAAGGGCAGGAACAGGCGTGGTCTGAGCAGTCCGGCTTTGATGCCCTGTTCGCGCAGGATATCGACGGAAAGCTTCAATTCCGCCGCCATGCTGTTAATGGCAAAGGCCACTACCTCGGCGTCTTCCAGCCGGTAAGTATCAATGGTGTCGCCGTCCCACATGCCGGTGATATCCTTATATTCCTGCGCTGCCTGCTTGACCAGCGGGAGGGCGCCCAGGATATCGTCGGACAGCATTTGGCGGAAGGGAGCGTATTCGGCTGCCATGGTCACATTGCTGAAGGAGGAAGGATGCGCCGGGTCGAGCCGCCATTCCGGCTGGTGCGGCGGCAGGAAAGCATCGATATCCTCCTGAGGCGGCAGAGTAAGCGGCATCAGACAATGAGAAATCGCAAAGCCGTCGAAGTTGACCATTACCGGTATATTAATTAGCTCCGCCACGCGGTAGGCCTGAAGAATGGTGTTGAACACCTCCTGATTGGAGGAGCAATGATATTGGAGCCAACCGGTATCGCGCTGGGCCATGGAGTCCTGATGATCGGCCCACAGGGTCCAAGGGGCAAATATACCGCGGTTCACGTTACACATAACCACCGGCAAACGTCGGCCGGAAGCAAAACGCAGGACTACTGCCA
>Ga0074198_1001202_pt1 | contig 18611 bp, 5 predicted proteins | sample EPASupsiteSAE323_FD_64527 | JGI IMG/M metagenome (GOLD analysis project Ga0074198, IMG submission 64527) | Bioremediated contaminated groundwater from EPA Superfund site, New Mexico - Sample SAE3-23 | ecosystem: Environmental > Aquatic > Deep subsurface > Groundwater > Contaminated ...
CCGCTTACGATCCCTGTCCCGCCTGGCCAAGGATTGCTTCGCCTGTCGGCGTAGTGGCGTACAGGTAGTAGTTGGTGTTGTTGATTCCGTACTGCGCGGTGTGCGTGAACGCCCATTTGTCCGTGTCGTACTTGTTGAGGGAGCCGTAGTACTGCTGGCGAATCTCGTCAGCGGAAAGCGAGCGGTTCCAGATTCTCACTTCGTCCATGGAGCCATTGTAGGGATAGTTCGTACCGTCTAATCCCCCTATTTCAAGATTAGCGGCGGTGATGATGGTTGAAGTCAGGCTGTTTCGTATCGTTGATAGGTTTCTTTGGACTCCATTGACGAATATCTTGACGCTAGCAGGTGAAGGCGTTCCATTGTAGGAGACTGCAACGTGATACCAGTAGTTTGGAACCAAGACGCTGTCCGACTCCACTTCAAGTGCGTTGTCGTTCCAGTGATAGGCCAACTTGAAATTAATCCTGTCATATTTCTGGTCAAGTCCATAACCATTGACCCTGCCGGTAATTACTCTCTTGACAATTATGCTTTCCCAACTTCGGTTGTCACTCGGCTTAATCCAAGTGGTGAAGGAGAATGGGTTACTCGCATCGAAGTTTATACTCGAAAGGTTCCCGACGTTGACATAATCATTTACTCCGTCAAACCTCATCGCGCTTCCCCACTTCCCATCCGGGTCCCAGTCGGCGTGCTTGGCCTTTCCTGCGTTGTATAGTGCGGAAACTTCGGTTGCGGAGATGGAACGGTTGTAAATTGCGAATTCGTCAATCGAGCCATTGAAGAATTTTACGTTTTGGTCTTGGTATTGATATGCGCCTATAACCAAACCCGAGTTATAGTTGTTCGTTTCGTAATTGATGTCATGCGATGACACCAACGTGCCATCCTTATAGAAATAAAACTTGTTCAATACGTGGTCTGCCACAAGCGCCAGGTGCATCCAATTGGTGGTCAGCGATACTGTACCAGAGTAAACCCTTGGCACACTCTGATAACCTCCGAACAGGTTAGTAGAGTTGGCAATCATCAAGGAGTATGCTCCGGGCGCGTCGTGCCATGGGTCTCCCTTTCCAAACAAAGCTTGTAATGATAGGGAATTTGCCTTCACCCAAAGTGATATCGTTTTGCTTGTGTTGCCTGGTCGCAACGCCTCAGTGTCCGGAACGGCGACGTAGTCGTCCATCCCGTCAAACTGCAGTCCTGTGCCGCTCTTTCCTGTAGTCCATTCGGTGAACTTGGCCTTGCCTGTGTTGTAGTGGTCAGCGACTTCCGTTGCGTTGAGTGCTTTAGAGTAGATTGCGACTTCGTCCATTGCGGCATTGATAAGGCCACTCCAACCCCCACCAAGCTCAATTGTAGTAAGACTCGGCATTGATGCGCTTGAATCGCTTATGTCGAATTGCCCGTCTAAGTACAGGTACTTGTTGGTTCCAGATATGACTAGGGCTAGATGATGCCAGTTCAAGTCCGTTATTCTTCCGTTCGAGAACGAAGAGGCGCCAAACCCTGCTGTGGAGATTGCTCCAGAACCTTTAACGATCTCAATAGTGAATTTTCCTCCAGCACCCATGAATCCTGGATAAAGTTGGGGCTGGTTGGCTGGAAGCGATTTAAGTTTGAACCAGAATTCAATTGTTGTCGGGTTTGAGGAGATGTTCAAGCCGTTTATAGTGACGTGCTGGCTCGACCCGTCGAATTCAAGTGCGGAACCGGACTTACCGCTAACCCACGTTGCACCATATTTTGTCCCGTTCGTTCTCCACGGGCTTTCATCATAAACAACGTTTCCACTCCCTTCGTCCATATGCAAAAGCAATCGTGTGTTCCCGTAAACCGCGCCGTTGTTTGCAAACCTGCTCTCGTCGTATGCTGTTTTGTTGTCTCCCTCATCCATGTGCATGAGCAACAGGGTGTTCCCGTAAATCGTGCCGTTGTTGCCGTACTGCGAGTAGTCCGTTGCCTTTGAGGCGGTGTCGCCTGCCGCGGAGGCGTCATCGAAGTCCATGGCGAGCACAAGCGAGCTGTCCAAGTACGTGTAGTTGGTGTTGCCCAGCCCGAGCCTTACCTGCGAGGCCTGCGCGTTCTGCATTGTCGCGTTTATTGTCACGTTCGCGCCAAGCGCGTAGCTGGACGCGTTTTCGGGCGTCGGCTGGCGGTAGATTGCCTTGGCCATCTGGATGGTGCGGTTGTCGCTTGCGCCCTGCATCCCGTTGTAGCCGTCGCGTGCGTAAATGTAATAGTTCTGCTGGCCGCTTTGCAGGTTCTGCACGTTCGAGCGGAACACCCACTTGTCAATATCGAACTTGTTTAGGCTGCCGTAGTACTGCTGCCTGATTTCGTCCGCCGAGAGCGCGCGGTTCCATATTCTCACTTCGTCGATGGAGCCGTTGAAGGCGTTGGCGCCGTTGTATGTCCTGCCCATCGTGAACTGGTATGCGTACGGCGTCCTTGCAGTGTAATCGCCGGGACTCATGCAGTGCGTAAGGGCCTTTGCGAGCGCCCCGTTCACGTACAGCTTTCCTTCGCAGCCCGAAGTGTTGCTCCAAGTAAGCGCCAGGTGCGTCCACGCGTTGAGGTAGCTTGAATAATTGACCCACATGTTCTGGTAGAAATATGTGTCTCCGTTCGTGGCTAGGAAGCCGTTTAGCTGGTCGTTCTCAAGCGACAAGCCGTACCCGTAAGTGCTCCAATAGCTGGCATGTCTCCTCCCGCCTATGATGTGCTGGTTGCCGTTAAGTTCCGCCGCATTTACCCACGCGCTCCATGTGTAGTCGATTCCCGTGAAGCTGGTCGGCGCGGCCGCATAGTCGTCAACCCCGTCAAACTTGATTGCACTCCCGAACTTCCCGTCCGCGTCCCAGTCCGCGTGCTTGGCCTTGCCGGCGTTGTAGTGGGAAAGGACTTCGGAAGCGGAGAGCGAACGGTTTGCTATCATGACTTCGTCAATGGTGCCGTTGAAATACGCGTTGTTCGGAATGTCGTAACCTATTTTCACAGTCGTCAAAGCTGCGGATATGGCATCCGTCTTAACCGTAGTGCTGACATTATTTTGAACCCCATCAACATAGATGTACAGGCTGTTTCCCGGACCGGCCCAAGACCCAACGACATAGTGCCACGCACCATCCGTTACCGCGTTCGTCGAACTGACGACTTGAAGGGCGGTGTTATTTGTAAGGAAAAAGCCGACTATTCCCGTCGAAGACAAGTGCAAGGTATATCCGTTATAGTGGTTCATCCTGTTGCTGACTACGGGCATGCTTGTAGCACTGTTTGTCTTTATCCAAGCCCCAACGGAAATCGCACCGGCAAGATTCAAGTTTTGCCCACTGGTTATATTGACGTAATCATTAACCCCGTCAAAGCTCAACGCCCGCCCGCTCTTTCCGGTAGTCCAAGTGCCGCCAGTAATCGTGCCGTTGTTCTTGTAAACGCTTTCGTCATATGCAACCGAGCCGGTGTTCTCGTCCATGTGCAGGAGTAGTGCGGTGTTGCCGTAAATCGTGCCGTTGTTGCCGCCGTACATTGAGACGTCCACCACTTTGCTTGCAGTGTCCCCGATTGCTGTGGCGTCGTCGAAGTTGTAGGCAAGCATCAGCGAGCCGTCGTAGACCGTGTAGTTCGTGCCGTTCCAGTCAAACTTCAGCTCTGCAAGCGAAGGCGTTGCGAGGCTTGCGTTGATTGTGATGGTGTCGTTGTATCCTGCGCTTGAGTTTGCCGGTGTCGGGTCAAAGAAGCTGATTGAACTTACTTGGATTGTCCGGGTATCAACTGACTTTATCGGCACAAGGGAATTGTTCGCGTAAAGCATGAATGAGTAGTTTCCCGCTGTGAAGTCGCGTTCGTTGGACTGGAAGAGCCACTTGTCTGGCGCGAACTTGTTCAGAGAACCGTAGTAGTGCTGCTGGATTTCTGCTGCCGAAAGCGAACGGTTCCAGATGCGGACTTCGTCGATTGAGCCGTTGAAGAAGTTCCTTCCTTGGTCGGAATTGCCGACAGAAAACACGTCGTCGCTTGATATGAGTGCGACTGCCTGATTGGTCGTGCCTTCGAGTACACCATCCACAAAGACCGATGCGGTCGTGCTGTCGTACGTGCCGGCAATGAAATGCCACGAGCCGTCGTTGATGCTTGACTCGCTTGTCGGGACGGATGCACTCGCAAGCTCTACCACGCCGTTACCTTGCAGGAATTTCACTTTTCCGTTCTGGATGTACAGGCTGTATCCCTTCACGGAATTATTCGTCCCGACCAAATTGAGCTTTGATGCGACTGCCTTTTGGGTAGTGGACGCTGCCGTCGTCTTTACCCATGCCGTGACGCTGATTTTTCCCTGGATGCCCAGTGTTGAGCTTGAACTGCCCACGTAATCGTTGCTGCCGTCAAACCTCATCGCCTCCCCCCACTTTCCTGGGGCCCAGTTGGAGTGGTGCGCGCGGCCTGAGTTGTAGCGTTCAGCCACTTCGGATGCGGTAAGCGAGCGGTTGAGGATGGCGACTTCGTCGATTGAGCCGTTGAAATAGTAGTTCGGTTCTGGTGTGTCATCAGAACCTGCGTCTCCACCTATAATGAGTGCGTTGTTGTACGCGTAGCCTATTGGGTATGTGGCTCCGGCATCGTCCGTCACGACAATACTGCCGTCCTGGTAAATCCGGGTGTATCTGCCATCATAGGTACCTGTGAATTGATGCCAGCCAGGTGTAATGGTGCTTAGTTGGATTGCAGGAGTAGCGTATGCTCCGTTCCTGTATGTGTAGAATCTAAGATGCGTTGAGTTTGAAAAAAATGCATACCCTCCAGCGTGGGTCTTTGATACTATTGCTCCCGTTTTTTGAGTCCAGTTGGGGCATGACGCCCATGTTTCAACAGTAATCTGTCCTGTTGGTGCCAGGGAAGATGTGTATGGTATTCCCAAGTAATCATTAACCCCATCCAGCACCAGCCCTTCCCCTGACTTTCCAACTCCCTTGCTCGTGTGCTTTGCGCGGCTTGCGTTGTAATGCGTCTGGACTTCTACAGCTGTAATGGAACGATTGTAGATTGCGACTTCATCTATAGTGCCGTTAAAGTATACTCCTGATTGGGCGCCGTCACGGCCTATTGAAAATGGCTTTGAACCCGTGGTTGCATTAAGCGTCCCCTGATTTAATGTTACGACGGTTGTTTGGGCAACGCCATTCACATAGATTGTTGGCGTGTTGGCTTCTTCTTGGACTATCGCAACATGATACCAGTTTTCTGCAGTTATTGGTGCGTTTAGAGTGCTCCATACCTTTCGGTCGGGGGTGCTACCGGATTTCCTTGCCCAGGAAAGGTTTCCGTTCGTCTGGATAAGGTATGCATAGAATCCTGTTCCTAATGCGTCAATCCAGCCAAACACTATGTTGTCCGAAAGCACTTTAGCTGGTTTTATCCACGCCTCAGCAGACACGGTAGTTGGCATCTGCCATGTTCCTGCAGAAACGTAGTCGTCAATCCCGTCGAACTGCAGCCCCGTCCCGCTCTTTCCGGGGACCCAGTTGGAGTGCTTGGCTTTTCCTGCGTTATAGCTGCTTAAAGCTTCCATTTCGTTTACCGTTCGGTTATACAGTGCAACCTCATCCATGGTTCCGTTGTAGAACCGCTGGACGCCGCCGACCCCATTCCAACCAATCTGGAAATTGTCAGGGTTGGACACCGATCCCAGGTTTGCAGGTGTTTCGGAATAACCTGTGTTGTTCAGGACTCCATTGACGAAGTGCTTGACATAGGGCGTGACTTTCTGGTTGACCGAAAAGACGTGATGCTCCCAAACGCCCACAGTAGGCACCATTTGCACACGCGCAAAGATGCCAAGAGAGGAAGCGACGTAGAAATTATTATCGAAAGTGTTGAATCCCGTGTTTCCTCCGTACGCGTAGCCCTTCGAAACGTAATTACCGGAGTTTGGCTGAACAGAATTTGCACGGGTCCAGAAACTCACCGTGAAGTTTTCCGCCCCAAAATTGATGCTTGACGAAGTCGGAACCTTCACGTAGCTATTTACACCATTGAATGATATTCCGTAGCCTGATTTTCCTGATATCCAGTTGCATTCTGTAGCAACGTTAGAGTAGTTTCTGCAGGTGCCACTGTTCTGGTATGCCGTCTCGTCGTAAACCGTGCCTCCCGTGCCCTCGTCAAAGCGCAATAGGAGGACGGTGTCACCGTACAGTGTTCCAGTGTTGTTATATCCACTCTGGTCCGAGACTGTCTTTCCGTCGCCTTCATCAAAGTGCCACAACCCGGCCGTGTCGCCCTTCAGCAGGCCGGTGTTTGCGTACCCGCTGGAATCGTAGGCTACACCGCTGTCGCTTTCGTCAAAGTGCATCGCAAGCACGGTGTTGTCCTCCACGACCGTGCCGTTGTTGCCGTACCTTGAGACGTCAACCACTTTCCTTCCAGTCTCTCCAATCGAGGTAGCCTCGTCGAGGTTGTACGCAAGCACAAGCGAGTTGTCGTAGAACGTGTAGTTCGTGCCGTTCCAGTTGAGCTTGAGCTCGGAAAGCGTTGTGTTGACTATTGTCGCGTTGAGCTTGATTTCGCTTGTAAACAGCGAGGAAGCGGTTGCCGGGGTCGGGTCGAAGAACGTAATCCGAGTGTAGAACTCGTTCGAGCGGTTCCCGGTAGACAACGTATTGTTCGTGGCGGTAATGGCCCAGACTTGGTAGCTGTAGTTGCCGCTGTAGATTCCGGTCTGGTTGGACAGGAACACCCACTTGTTGGCGTCGTACTTGTTGAGGGAGCCGTAGTACTGCTGCTGTATCTCGTCAGCGGAGAGGGAACGGTTCCAGATTCTTACTTCGTCAATGGAGCCGTTGAAGTATTGCGTGTTGTGGACGCCGATGTTGCTTACTCTCCAGACGGTATCGACGCTCCGGAAATCGCAGTTCTCTCCTGACAGGACCTTGACCGAATCAACGTACGCGTCGCACGTTCCAAGCCAAAGGCTTGCCCCTTTTGTCCTGACTATCACTGCTTGGTGCCAGCTGCGGTCGTTGTACGTCTCCGCGGACTGCTGCTTGAATGAGGTTCCATCGAAATGGAATATGGTCAGCTTGCCGTAATCCAGTCCGAAGCTGCCCAGCCAAGAGCTTCCCTTGAGGCCAAGGAACGGGGCGCCGATCGAGTTTGTTCCCCCGGAGTCCCCGTCGGTTGTGCGGAACCACACGCTGAATGTGTTGTTAGTCTCCAAGTCAGCCACTCCGGACCAGAAGCCTGCATCGGCGTAATCATTGACCCCGTCAAACTTCATCGCCGAGTTCCACTTTCCGTTCGCTTCCCAGTCGGCGTGCTTGGCCTTTCCTGCGTTGTAGTGGGCAAGGACTTCGGTTGCGGAGAGCGAGCGGTTGTATATTCCTACTTCGTCAATCGTGCCATTGAACGGATTGTCGCGGTCGATTCCACTAGTATTGTGCCTTGCTCCGATGAAGCGGCCTGCGTTGTTAACTACAGATCCAGTCAGCGTATGAGTGGTCGAATTAACCAAGATGCCATCAACATAGTAAAACAGGTTCCTAACCGCATCTTTTACAGCGACGTAATGATGCCAAGTTCCATTCGAAGGCTGGGAAATACGGACGCTTTGAGCCGCACCGCCAGCCGCGAGTTGTATGGCAAACATATTAGGAGTAAGACCGATACCGCCATTGATTGTCTTTGAATAATCAAGCGAAACTAAAAATCCTGCGCCGGCATTCGTATTGGCCCATGCCTCGATTGTCAGGGGGTTCTCCGCATTTGGAGTGTAGTTGATGGAACTTATGTTAAGATAGTCGTCCACCCCGTCAAACTGCAATCCCGTCCCGCTCTTTCCCGCAACCCAGTCGGTGTGCTTTGCTTTTCCTGCGTTGTACTGGTCAAGGACTTCGGTTGCGTTGAGTGCTTTGGAGTATGCGCCAACCTCATCAAGCGTGCCGTTGAACGGGAAGCTGAAAACGTTTTGGCTAAACGCGTACCCTGCGCCAATCGTCGAGTTTATCGGCGTTACCGTATAGATGCCTGCCGCATAAACCGATGTCTCAATCGTTCCGTCAACGTATATTTTGATGTATTTATCCGTAGTGAACACGCCCACCAGGTGGTGCCAATTCCCGTCAGTGAGGTTGGTGGTGCCCGTTGCATACACGTACGCACTACCATTGAACACGGCCATGCGGCCGTTTCCTGAAAACACCTGCAGTCCGCCCAGGCACGCGTCGTCACAGCCTACCCATGCATTTTGGTGGATTACCGCTTGCTTTGAAGCAGATGTTGTCCTGACCCAGCCTTCAAAGGAAAGCCCTGTTGCAAGTGCTTGCGTACGGGTTATTGTGAATCTTGATTCGATGTGGTCGTCTATGCCATCAAATTGCAACCCGCTCCCACTCTTTCCAGCCGTCCAAGTCGCTCCGCTTATCGTGCCGTTGTTGCCGTACGCGCTCTCGTCATACGCCGTGCTTCCGCCATTTTCGTCCATGTGCAGGAGGAGTCGTGTGTTTCCGTAGATTGAGCCGTTGTTGCCGAACCTGCTCTCGTCAAAGGCAGTGTTTCCGTCAGCCTCGTCAAAGTGCCAAAGCCCAAGGGTGTTGCCGTAAATCGCGCCGTTGTTGCCGTAAATGGAGATGTCCTTGACCCTGGATGCGGTGTCTCCTGCGGCCGAAGCGTCGTCGAGGTTGTACGCAAGCACAAGCGAGTTGTCGTAGAACGAGTAGTTCGTGCCGTTCCAGCTGAACTTCATCTGGGCAAGGCTGATGTTCGTAAGCGTGGCGTTTATGGAGATGTCATAGGTGGTGGTCCCGTTGGCGGGAGTAGGTGAAGCGAACATAATCTTGTTGTAAGCGGTAAGCTGCCTGCTGTCGGTGAAAAGCACGTTCCTTCCCGAAGTCTTCACGTACGCGTAATACGGGTAGTCGCCAAGCGCAGGGTCTGTCCAGTTGTACTGGAAGAACCACCTGTCGGGCGCGAACTTGTTCAGGGAAGAGTAGTATTGCTGCTGTATCTCGGATGCGGTTAGCGAGCGGTTCCAAATCCTGACTTCGTCGATGGAGCCGTTGACCGCATAACCCCCGTAAAGGCCGCCAATACTATAATTTGCACCAGAACCGAATTGGATGTTTCCGGAGCATCCGTCCGAGCCGATGGGAATGCCGTTCCTATAAAGTGTCAACGTGGCGCCATCGTAAGTCATAGCTAAGTAGGCCCAAGCGTTCAAGTCGTCCGCAAAACCGGTTGGCGTGTAGTTAAAGCAACTTGCCCAAGAACCGCTGTCCTTCACTATCGCGGCATAGACTGGTATTCCCGGAGCCATGTTTCCTTGGTATAATGCAAAGCCATTCCCACCAACTTCTGTGGTTACATATAGCTTTAGGAGGCCGACGCTGTCTGATGTCCTTTTGACCCACGCGGAAACAGTGAGCTTGTCCGTGTACGCTGCTTGGTTGACTGGGCTTGTCACGACGTAGTCGTTGATTCCATCAAACTTCATCGCCCCGTTCCATTTCCCGTCCGGGTCCCAGTCGGCGTGCTTTGCCTTGCCGGCGTTGTAGTGTGCGAGGACTTCCGAGGAGGAGAGGGCTTTGGAGTAGATAGCGACTTCGTCTATTGAGCCGTTGTAGAACTCGCCAGTTCCGGCGTAGTTGCTTCCAATTGAGATGATTCCGGGTGTGTATGTGCCCGTTGAAACCTTGCTGTTGACCTGCACGCCATCCACATACAGTATTGTGTTTGAACCATTGAATGTACCGGTCACATGATGCCATGCATTGTCTATGTTAGTCGAGTATGTGACCAGTGTAAATGGATTGTTGCATTGTGCTCCGAATGATAGCATACTGGTTTGGAACCCGAAGAGTACGTCCCCGCATGGACCTGAAACTATATCATCCCAATCCGAGGTCGCACGGTGGTTTATCCATGCCATCGCCGTGAATGCAGTTGAGTAGCCGGATATGTTGCCTACCTTGACGTAGTCGTTGGTGCCGTCGAATGAAATTCCTACCCCACTTTTCCCATTAACCCAACTGCAATTAGTGATTCCCGTTCCACCCATATTATAGCAAGTCCCGTTGTTACCGAACCTGCTCTCGTCATAGGTCTTGTTCCCGGCGTTCTCGTCAAAGTGCCACAGTCCTACCGTGTTCCCGTAAATCATGCCGTTGTTGCCGTACTTCGAGACATCAACCGCCCTTCCCGCAGTGTCGCCGATTGAGGAAACGTCGTCGAAGTTGTATGCAAGCAAAAGCGAGTTGTCGTATGTCGTGTAGTTTGAATTGTTGAAGCTGAACGTAAATTGGTTGAGCGTGAGGTTGGCTATGCTCGCGTTCAGCGAAATGTCCAAGACCGGCGAGCCGGTGGGTGGCGTGGGCGGCATGAACATGATTTGGGCGTTGAACGAGTTCGTGCGGTTCTGTGAGAACACCGTCGGCTGGACGTAAGGCTTGACGTTTGCCTGGAAGCTGTACGCGCCGGCATAGACCCCCTCCTGCGTGCTGGAAAAGAGCCACTTGTCAGCGGCGTACTTGTTGAGCGAGGCGTAGTATTGCTGGGCGATTTCAGCCGAAGAGAGGGCGCGGTTCCAGACGCGCACCTCGTCGATGGAGCCGTTGAAGAAGTTTTGGCCGCCTTCGCTACCGCCAATATTCAACGTGGCCGTACCGTCTTTCATACTTGAGCAGCCGATGCCCTCTATTGATGTTGTGGTGGCAAACTTGCCGTTGACGTAGCCTTTCAGCCGGTCAACCTGGTTGGCTTGCGTCATGTTCACAACCACTGCAACATGCGTCCATGTATTGTCGGGCACAATGTCACCAGTTGTGGTTGCATCAAGCCGGTTGGACGAGGAGGATAAACTATCTATGATTACCAGGCCAAGGTCCTGAGCGTTCACTCTGAAGGCAAATTCACGCTGGTTTGTGGTCGAACTGAATTTATTGAAAAACCCGTTGTTGGCGAAATAGCTGTTCCGGTTGTTCAGCCATGCACTCACAGTAAAGATCGCACTTGACCCGGTGAAAACCGAATCCAAGACGTCGCCGGAGGACATGTAATCATTGACCCCGTCGAACTTCATCGCACTCCCGAACTTGCCTTCTGGGTTCCAGTCGGCGTGCTTGGCCTTTCCGGCGTTGTATCTGGCGAGAATTTCGGAAGCTGAGAGCGAGCGGTTGTAGATTCCGACCTCGTCAATTGTGCCGTTGAACCACTCGCTGTTTAATGTATACCATGCACCCAAGTACGCGTTTCCGGTGTTGCTAATAGTATTTGCTGAAGTTACGCCTGTCTTGACCAATACGCCATTTATATAAATCCTAACCAAATCGTCAGCAGTATTCCAGGAGTATGCTACATGCTGCCACTGATTCGGGGCAATAACTCCTGCAGCAGTAACTACACCCACACCACTCACGGCTACAACTACTTTACCTCCCGAATCAACCCGTATCAGGACGTCATTAATACCTTTCACTAAAACTTCCTGATAAACCGGGGTTACTGTTCTTGGATAAATCCACGCCTCGGCAGTAATTGCTGAAGAACCCACGATATGCGATAAACTACCTAAAGACAAGTAGTCATTGCTTCCGTCAAACTCGATTCCCGTCCCGCTCTTTCCTTCCACCCAATCGCAAGTTGTGGCTCCAGTTCCGCCGTTCATGTTGTAGCAAGTGCCGTTGTTGCGGTTGACGCTCTCGTCATAACTTGTGTTCCCGCCATTTTCATCCATGTGCAGAAGGAGCGCGGTGTTGCCGTAGACCGTGCCATTGTTGCCCTGGATGGAAAGGTCCACCACCTTGCCTGCGGTATCCCCGATTGCACTGACGTCGTCGAAGTTGTACATGAGCACAAGCGAGTTGTCGTAGAACGAGTAGTTCGTGTTGTTCCAGGCGAACTTGAACGACTCAAGCGGGAGCGTGGAGTTGAGCATGGTCGCGTTGATGGTGATGTCCGGCACGGTGGTTGAGTTTGAAGGCGTCGGCGGCATGAAGCTGATTACCGGTATGCTTTGCAGCATGATGTCCTGCCTTGTCGGCACGCTGGAAGAGAGCGTGGTGCTTGCCGAGGCGTTGTAGTACAGTTGGCGCGAGCCGAGGAACGCGTACGCTGTGGGCACCAGGTCGTCGAAGGCGTATGCCCCAAGGGCCCCTGAGGTGGTTGATGCGGTGAACCCGCTGCGCGAGATGGTCACGTTCGCACCGGGTATCGGGTTGCCGAACACGTCGGTCACGTAGCCGTAGAACGTCACCAGCGTCATGTTAGAGCTCACTCCTGAGCAGGGCACGACTAGCGGCCTTTCCCCAACGAACGTGTAGCCGGTTATCCCCTTGGTGCGGTAGGAAAACACCACGTCGTCAAGCTGCAGCAGCCCGTTTGAGGGGCATATGGGTGCGGTCTGGGCGGCAAGGTACACTGTCTTTCCCACCTGGAGGTAGATGTCGCAGGCGTACCCGTTGCCCGTGGTGCTGTTGCAGTAGGAGTTCCCGTAGTTGTCTGCAGAGTAGTAGTGGAATAGGTTGAGGTCGGTTCCGGAAACGGACAGGCCGGTCAGGTATATGCGCTGGCTTCCGATGTTCTGCAAGCCGAGTATGAGCGTGCCTGAGACCATCTTGGAGCTTATGATTTTGATTGGCGAAGTCGACGCCCAGTACGCTTCCGACTCGGCCTTGTTCGGGCCCATCATGTTGGTGCCGGATGCAAGCAGCGTGACCACTATCAACGCTATTACAAGCACCGCGCCAAGCACAACTAGGTACTCGGAGCTGTCCTGACCCCTCCTTTTGGAGGCTATTCTGTAGCCTATGCCCTTACACAATTCCTTAAACCCACCAATGACTGCATTCGATGCGCAGCCTCGCGCGCCCAAAAGCCCTGCCGGGAGCCTTCATTGCGGGCGCTATTTACCCTCTTAAATCACGGAGGGCGGATTCTTAAAGGTTGATGAATTTCCTTTCGGCCTCTAACCTTTTTCAGCCTATGCTGTCATTGCCGTTCAGTAGAGCAGCCCGAACAGGAACAGCGGCACGCGGTTTTTTGTCGTGTCAAGCGAGTCTGAGACGATGAAGTCGGGGTGCTGGCGGTTGCCTTTGCCGGGGCCGCCGACTTCGAATGTTTTTCCGAACGCCGAGAAGTCGGCTGTTGGTGCGCTTGAAGACGTCTTGTTGTAGCAGCAGTCAACGTGGTTTATGAAGAACTCCTCGCGAAGCGAGCCTTTGTCCGGCGTTGTCCCTGCGTTCTGGCAAAGCGCAACGCGGTAGGGGAACGGCAGGTAGTACTTGGCTTCTTTCCGGAACGGCTTGGTGCCCTTGCCACAGGCGTGGATGCGTCTTATCGCCTCGGTCCGCTCCACATTGGCAAGGAAGCGCATCACCCATACTTTGTTCTTCCCAAGCAAGTCGCCTATCGAGGAATAGCTGAGTTCCAAAGGCTGGGAGGACGCGACTAGCTGCAGCAGTTTGAAGAAGTTCTCAACCGTGTCCTTTCCAACGCCCTTTGTTGCCGCAAGGTCCTTGTAGGCAATTGTTTCGATGGTGGACACCACGGTCTTGTAGAACTGTGTTTTTGCCGGGTATAGCACGCCGCCTGTCGAATAGTATTCCGGCAGCAGTTTGCTTGCGTACCCCAAGTCGCGTGCCAGGCTTGGTTTGTCCTTTATCAGGGTTTTAAAGTCCAGCCGGGGCAGGCCGATGCCTTTCCTTATTGAGAGCCATTCGCGGAAGCTGGCGGGCTTGAGGCGTTCCAGCACCACCCTGCGTGAGAGGTCCGACTTCAGTGTCTTTATGTCCAAAGCTGACGAGCCGGTGAACGCAACGTAAGCTAGGCTTTCGTCATAAGCGGTCTTCAAGTCAGCGTCCCAGTCGGGCTTTGCGTGTATTTCGTCTATGAATATTGACTTGTGGCCCGCGTCTGAAAGCGCCTTGATTGTGTCATAGAGGTCAACTCCCCGAAGGTTGCGGTCGTCCGCTGACAGGTAAACCGCGCCGCATTCTTTTGCAAGCTGAAGAAGGAGGGTCGTTTTTCCTATGCCGCGAAGCCCGGTTATGCCCAGGAAGTATTCCTTTTCGCCCGCAAGCGTTGAAAGCGGGCCGTATGCCGAGCGCCTTATGGCTGGCGTACCAAGGTTTTTCATCGCCTCGGAGTGCCCTTCGAGCACGCGGTCAACAATGGTTGTCTTGTCCATAGGATAATGTTGGGTTCCCAAAGTATTTAAGCGTTACAATATTGTTACGAAATGGCTATTTTTTGTTACATTTTTGTAACGGTTTATGTTTTCGTATATTCTATCGCGGTGGCTGGTTTCAACCGTGGCCTTATTTTAGGCACTCAACTGATTCCAAACCGCAAAGGTGCTCGTCGCAAGCCAGCAGGGCGCTTTTGTTTGCAAGGGCTGTGGCGTAGACGATGGCATCTGCTGCCGCAAGCTTGCAGTTGACCGCGTGCCTTGCAGCGGCAGTTGCCAGTTCCGGGTCAAGGCCGATTACCTTGCTTCTTTGCTTGATGTATTCGACTTGTTTTTTCGGGTCCTTACTTTCGCGGAGGTATTTGAAAGCTCGAACGGCTATCGTCGGCGTGAGTATCATGTCGGGACTGTCCACGTATTCCCTTTACCCGTTCGCCTTTTTTCGTGCCGGAAAAGAACTCAATCCGCGCGTAGGTGTCAAATGTCGGGGGTCATCGTGGTCCCTCAGGTCCTTCCTTGACGTTTTAGCAAGCCAGGGGTCCGCGCCGAACATGCTCTTGCCGTCTGTCGCCCATAAAATAACCGGTATTATCTTTATTTTCTTCTTGCCAACTGTCAGCTCGCCGGTTTGTTCGAAAGTCAGGATGAGGCCCTTGCTTAGTTTGAATTCGTCCATTGCAGCGACAAGTCCGGCCAATTCCCTTTCTTTGTTTGAATCATCCAGTGTGTAGCACGCTTGTATCGCCCCGGTGATTCTAGTCCCGTTCTTTATCACGAAGTCGCACTCGTTTTTACCGGAATAGTAGTAGGTGTCGTGGTTTCTTCTTTTCAATTCTATGTAGATCGTGTTTTCCAGGTTCCTGCCTTTGTTTGGCGTGAAGGAAAGCCCGATTGTCTGGTGGAATGCAGGGTCAACAAGGTATATCTTTCTCGGGGCGCCGAGCTGCTGTTTTATCGAGTGTGAGAATTTCAAAAGCTCGAAGAATAGGTATGAGTTGTCCAGGTAGGATACGTATTCCTTCACGGTTATGGCGTTTGCAAGGCCGAGCGTTTTTTTCAGGGAGTTATATGTGAACTTTGTTGCCGCGTTGGTTGCGAGGATGTTGACCAGTTCCCTCATTATTTTTTCGCGTTTTATGGAGTACCTTGTGATGATGTCCTTGTACAGGATGTTCTCAAATACTGTCCGCACGTAGTCGCGGTCATGGTTCTTTACGTATTCCGGCATCCCGCCGGTTGTCGCGTATTCCTCGAACAGCTTTAGCAGCCGCACTTTTTTCTCCACATCGTACCAGTCGTCTTTTTTTATGCCTGTCTTCCTGAAGCTGAGGAATTCGGAAAACGAGAAGGGGTATACCTCAAATGACTTGTATCTTCCTGTCAGTCTTGTCCCGAATTCCTTGCTTAGCAGCGCGGCGTTCGAGCCGGTGATTATCACTTTTTTCCCTTCGTCCTGCAGCCTCCTTACGAATGTCTCGAATTTTTCGACGTTCTGGACCTCGTCAAAAAAGTACGTCTTGGCCGCGCCGTATGTTTCGATTAGCACTTCGTTGAGCATCTCGAAGTCCTGTGCCTGGAAGTCAAGCAGGCGTTCGTCCTCGAAATTGATGTAGCACCATCCGGCAGTCCCTTGCATCAGCTGCCGGAGCAGCGTTGATTTGCCGCACCGTCTTACGCCAGTCAAGACTAGCACTCGGTCGTCCTTTAGCCATTTCAGGATATCTTCCAGGATTTCCCTTTTGAGCGTGTCCTTGTAGGCAAGCTCGTTCTTTTGTTTTATCACGACTTGCCTTAGCACGTCTTTTGTAACCATACTAATTACTAATTAGTAATAGTATTTAAATTTGCTCATTGTAGGTTATGCTTTACCCGTCATCCAAAACCGTGTCCCTTGGTGCGGCAAAGCCTATCTGGTGGTTTGGTGTGTGCTATAGGCTATTTTTTATGGTTGGCTCTACCGGGTTTCAATTTGTTTTTTCAGGCTCATTCATATTCTATTGTTGCCGGAGGCTTCTGGCTGACGTCATAAACTACCCTTCCGATTCCGCGGATTTCGTTCATGATGCGGGTTGAGACTTTTTCCAAAAGCCAGTGCGGGAGCTTGGACCAGTCTGCGGTCATGCCGTCAATGGAGTTCACTGCACGTAGTGCGACAATGTACTCGTAACAGCGTGCGTCGCCCTTTACTCCAACAGCCTTGACTGGGAGCAGGGCGGCAAACGCTTGCCAGACTTTGTCGTAGTAGCCGGATTCCTTGAGTTCCTGTATGAAAATCGCGTCAGCCTTGCGGAGGAGCGCAAGTTTTTCAGGGTCAATCTCTCCAAGCACGCGCACGCAGAGTCCGGGGCCGGGAAACGGGTGCCTCGAAAGAACAGACTGGGGGACTCCCAATGATTTTCCGATTTCGCGCACTTCGTCTTTGTAGAACTCGGCAAGCGGCTCGATAATCTTCAAATTCATCTTTTCAGGAAGCGTCAAGTTGTGGTGGCTCTTGATTTTGTCAGTTGCCTTGCTGGAAATCCCTGCGGATTCCACCCTGTCCGGATAAATCGTGCCCTGAGCAAGGTAGGTGATTCCGACTTCCTTGCCGAGCTTGAGCGCGTGCTCCTCAAAGACTGCGATGAATTCGTGGCCGACAATCTTGCGCTTCTCCTCGGGGTCGGATACGCCCGAAAGCTTGGAAAGGAATTGCTTGGAAGCATTCACGAGCTTGTAGTTCTTTTCGGAAAACCCTATTGCCTTGAGGCTCTTTTCGACTTCCTCTGCCTCGTTTTCGCGCAGGAGGCCGTGGTCAACAAAAATCAGGTAGAGGTTGTCGCCTATTGCCTTGTGCAAAAGCGTTGCAGCAACGAACGAGTCAACGCCTCCGCTTACTGCCATCAGCACCTTCTTCTGGCCGATTTCCTTTTTGTAGAAGCTTATGAGTGCCTGTCCGCGCGCCTTGGGGTCGTAGTCCTTCTTGGCTTTGCATACCTTCAGCGCGAAATTCGCAAGAACCTCGGTGCCTTTCTCGGTGTGGGCGACTTCGGGATGGAACTGGATTGCGTAAAAGTTGCGCTTGGAGTCGTACATCCCCGCAAGGATGCCGTCCGCGCTTGACGATGACTCCACAAAGCCGGTCGGGAGCTTGGTCACCTTGTCTCCGTGGGAGAACCACACTGTCTGCTCCTTGTCAAGGCCCTCGAAGAGCTCGCACTTTGAATCGGTAATCAGGATTTTCTGGCGTCCGAACTCGCGGACTGTTCCGGGCTCGACTTTTCCGCCAAGCTCGGATGCAAGCAAGTGCATGCCATAGCAGATGCCAAGTATCGGCACGCCAAGCGAGAACACCTTGTGGTCCGGGTGGGGCGACTCCTTCTCGTAGACGCTTGAAGGCCCGCCTGAAAGCACGATTCCTTCAGGCTTCATCGCCTTAATCTGGTCAATGGGAAGGTCGAATGGTATAATCTCGGACTTGACGCCAAGCTCGCGGATGCGCCTCGCAATCAGGTGGCAGAATTGGCCGCCGAAGTTGAGAACAAGTATTGCCATAACATATTTGCACAGAAAAGGAATAAAACCATTAAGAATTGGGCGTGTGGTTGTTTGGCGAATGCGATTCCGGGTTGTTGCCAAAGGGGGCTACTTCTTTGCAGTCGAAAGCCTTGTCACGTATTCGTAGGCTTCCTTTGCCGCAGTGGCTCCTTGCGATGCAGCAGTGACTGCCTGCTTGAAGCCAAAGTCGGTGACGTCGCCAGCTGCAAAAAGCCCCGGGACTGCTGTCTTACCGGCCTTGTCTATGAGTACCTCGCCCTTGTCGTTTACAGTTGCCCCAAGGCCAATCGCAAGCTCGGACTGCGGGGTGTGGCCTACTGAGATGAATACTCCCTGCACCGCAAGGCTGCCGGAACTTTCGAACGGCTTGTCAAGCTCAACTGCGGAGACCATCTTGTCGCCAATGATTTTGGTGACGTTGGTCTCGTAGATTACCTTGATTTTATCGTGTCCGCACACGCTGTCTTTGTTGAACGCGTCGCACTTGAGCGCGCCGCCGCGGTAAATAAGATATACTTTGGACGCAAATCCCGCAAGAAGCAGTGCGGTCTTTACAGCCGAGTCGCCCCCGCCGATTACCGCAACGGTGCGGTTTGCAAAAAGAGGGCCGTCGCAGGTTGCGCAGTAGCTCACTCCCCTGCCCTCAAACTCCTTCTCGCCAGGCACTCCTAGGTGCTTGTGCTTGGTGCCGGTTGCGAGGATGAGCGCGCGCGACGAATAGGCCTTCTCGATGGCCTGCACCTCGAACTTCTTCCCGTCCGGTGTTGCAGTCGCCTTCTCAACCGAGTCAACGACAATCTTTACCTTGAGCTTTTTGGCCTGCTTTTCCATCTTCTGCGCAAGCTTTGCGCCTGTAATCGACTTTTCTCCGGGCCAGTTCTCCAAAAGCGGCGCAGTA
>Ga0074198_1001203_pt1 | contig 18591 bp, 14 predicted proteins | sample EPASupsiteSAE323_FD_64527 | JGI IMG/M metagenome (GOLD analysis project Ga0074198, IMG submission 64527) | Bioremediated contaminated groundwater from EPA Superfund site, New Mexico - Sample SAE3-23 | ecosystem: Environmental > Aquatic > Deep subsurface > Groundwater > Contaminated ...
GGGTGCGAGTCAAAGTACGGCAAGCAGCCAGAGCTGTGGTATGACTGCTGTTGCTATACTAGGCCAAGTTCTGGTTAGAGATGACGGAACATGTTTGCCAAACGGTTATTGTTTGCCTAATTCAGAAGGAATTGCAACAAATTCTAGCGATGGTTATAGGGTAATGAAAAGGGTCAGTGATAATCAAGTATTGATATTCTTTAGAGGCTAGGAAAAGAGTCCTAGAGATCAACATATTTCTTCATCAGTGCAAACTATACGTGCTGAATTTCCTGCATCAAAAAGCCTCAAGGGTTTAAGCCTTTGGGGCTTTTTAAATCTTAGCAGAATTTATTAGAGGAAAATAAAATATGGAATCATTAATAAACCTATTAAGAAACTCTCCTCCTTTATTTTCAGTTTGAGTAAAATATATAAAATCAAATTTTGTTGATTTACAGAAAAATTAACAAAACAATTTTTTATTCCTTAAAAAGTTTTACAAATATGGTAAAATTGGATATGAACAAGAAGAATAAAGCTTCTTAATTGACATAATTTCAAAATCATGGTAAGATAGGATTTAAATAATTTCATAAAAACATAATCATTTCAAAAGCAATTGTTTATAAAAATGGACTAAATTTTAATAAAGAGGTATGAGATATGTTGCCAAATAGGTATAATCCAAAGGAAAGTGAAAAAAAATGGCAAGAATATTGGGAACAAAATGATATATATAAATTTAATCCTTATTCCGAAGAAATTTATTCTATAGATACGCCGCCACCTACCGTTAGCGGTAAAATCCATATTGGACATGTATTTTCATATAACCAGATTGAAATGATAGCAAGATATTGGAGGATGAAAGGATATAATGTATTCTTTCCATTCGGGTTTGATGATAATGGTTTGCCGACAGAGAGGTTGGTTGAAAAACAGCATAAAATCAAAGCGAACGAAATGCCAAGAGAAGAATTTGCAAAATTATGTTTAGAGACAACTGCTGACTTTGAAAAACAGTTTCAACAATTATTTAAGTCTTTGGGTTTCGGTGTAGATTGGTCTTTAGAGTATTCAACAATTAATGAGAAAGCACAGAGAACATCTCAGCAGTCTTTTATTGATTTATTTAATCAAAAGAAAGTTTATAGTTTGGAATCTCCGACTTTATGGTGCACTGAATGTCAAACTTCAATAGCCCAAGCGGAATTGGATACAAAACTTTTAGATTCCACATTAAATTACTTGAAATTTAATGTGCCGGTAGCCGATGATGAATTGATTATTGCTACAACCAGACCAGAATTATTGCCAGGATGTGTTGCAATATTTGTTAATCCAGAGGATGCAGATAAGGCAAAGTTCATTGGTAAGGAAGCGGTAGTTCCAATATTTGATTTTAAAGTTCCTATTATAGCTGATGAAAAAGCAGATATGAATAAAGGTAGCGGTGCTGTTATGTGCTGCACGTTTGGAGATTCGACCGATGTTGATTGGTGGAAAAAATATAATCTTCCACTAAAAAAGACAGTCTCTAAAGATGGAAAAATAGAAAATGATGTTTTGCATTATGGAGGAATGAAAGTCAATGCCGCAAGACAAAAAATCCTTGAAGATTTATCCGATGAGGGATATTTATTAAAATCAGAACCTGTTAAGCATCAGGTCGCTGTTCATGAAAGATGTTCTAATCCTATAGAGTTTAATGTAAGTAAGCAGTGGTATATTGATATAATGAGTGATAAGGATAAATTTCTTGAAGCAGGAGATCAAATTAATTGGTATCCCTCCTCAATGAAAGCTAGATACACAGACTGGGTTAAAAATATCCAATGGGACTGGTGCATATCCCGACAAAGATTTTTTGGAGTACCTTTTCCGGTTTGGTATTGTGAAGACTGCGGAGAGGCTGTAGTTGCCAAAGAAGAAAATCTGCCGGTTAATCCTCTTGCTGAATCTCCAAAAGAAGTATGCAAATGTGGATGTAGTAACTTCAGACCAGAAATGGATGTTATGGATACATGGGCAACTTCGTCGATTACCCCGTTAATAAACGCAAATTGGGGAGATAGGGAAAATGTGATGAATAAATTATTACCAATGTCACTAAGACCTAATTCCCATGATATTATAAGAACTTGGGATTTTTACACAATTGTCAAAAATATGTACCACTTAGGTGAAATCCCTTGGAAGAATGTGATGATTTCAGGGCATGTTCTTGCAGGCAAAGGAGAAAAGATTAGTAAATCTAAGGATAATGCTACTCTTTCTCCGGAACAGCTAATAAGCAACTATTCTGCAGACACAATCCGATACTGGGCGGCTGCGGGACGTTTGGGAAATGATGTTGTATTCTCAGAGGGAGAACTAAAAAATGCGGATAAACTTATTAATAAGTTATGGAATGTTTCGAGATTTGCTGTGATGCATTTACAGGATTACGAAAAGCAGGATGACGTTAATTTATTGCCTCTTGATAGGTGGATTCTTAGCAAACAAAATAAATGTGTCAGCGATATGTCTAATTACTTAGAAAAATATGAGGTTGGATTAAGTCTCAACTCTTTTGAAAAATTTTTTTGGGGCTATTGTGATAACTATATAGAAATAGTGAAAGACAGGTTATACAAACCGGAAGTACATGGTTCGGATGCAAGACTCTCTGGACAGAAGACATTATATGATTCTTTATTAAATATATTGAAAGTTGGTGCAATATATTTTCCACATGTTACAGAGGAAATATACCAAGATTTCTTTAAAGAAAAGGAAGGAACAAAATCGATTCATGCTACGAAAATAACAGATTTGTGTGATGAAATAGATGAAGAGTTGATAAAGAAAGGGGATTTTGTGGTAGACGTCATATCTGGTGTAAGGAAATATAAATCCGAACATAAACTCCCTTTAAAGACGGAAATAGATTCTGTAACAGTAAAAACTACAAAAGAAAACTTCGATTTTCTTAATTCTGTAGAAGATGATGTAAAAGTTGTATGTAGATGTAATAATATTGTTTTTGACAAGGGCAATGAGAATGAAAAAGTAATAGTAGAAATTAACCCTGATGCACAACAAGAATTAAATACTGATATACAAGAAAAAAGTGAAATACCTAAGCCAGTCCAAAATCCCCAACCATTAATAAATCCATATAGAAGAAATAGCATAGCAGAATTACAAAGAAGTTGTCAAGCAAATAGAGGAAAGGGAGGACCGGAAAAATAAAAAAAATCTGCGGAAGTTTTACTGAACGACAAAGTTGTTAATGAAATTATAGACAAATTAGATAACGTATAATATGTAGAATTAAAACAGGGGGAATTAACTGTGCAGTGGAATCCCAATAAGTATCTACTTTTTAAAGATAAAAGGGCAGAACCTTTTAATGATTTGCTTCAACATATAAGAGCAAAAAACAATTTAAAGGTTATTGATTTAGGCTGTGGTACAGGTGAAATTACTAAAAGGTTGTCTCTGTATTTACCAGCAAGTGATGTGTTGGGAATAGATTCCTCAAGAGAAATGATGGATATTGCCCAGAAATACAGCAATGAGAAATTAATATTTAAATGTATGTCTATTGAGGAATTTATTAAAAGTAAAAGCAAATGGGACTTAGTTTTTTCCCATGCAGCATTATCATGGGTAGATAACCATAATGAACTGATACCGAGATTGTTATCGTTTGTTAACAAAAAAGGTCAGATTGCATTGCAGATTCCTTCAAATCATTCTCACTTCACGTTTACATATATAAAAGAAACAGCAGAAGAACCTGCTTTTTCTGAAGCACTAAATGGCTGGACCAGATGTGTACATACGTTACAAATTGATGAATATGCAAGAATATTGTGTGAAAATGGTTGCAGCAATATTATTGCATATGAGAAAGTTTATATACATTTAATGAATAATGTAGACCAAATAGTTGAATGGATGTCAGCAACTTCATTAATACCTTATTTTGAGAGGCTGCCAGCCAAATTACATATTCCATTTTTAGAAAGCTATAAAAATAAGTTGTTAAGAAATTGGAAGGAAGCGCCAATAATTTTTCCTTTTAAGAGAATGATTATAGTGGCTGATAAATAGTCTGTTTTATTAAGTAATAATAGATTAGCAAAATGCAATCGGGAGTGAGAATATGAAGACGATAGATGTTACTTTAAGAGAAAGTGTATACTGCTTAAACAAAATCAATATAGAAAATGCATTATTAATAATTGATAGGCTTTGTGATCTCAATATGGACTTACTAGAATATATAGAAATTGGATATTTGAAGAGCAATAATGATAGTTATTTACTAAATTATTCTCCATCCTATATCAGCGAGGCCTATGATATTTCTAATGGTCGTATTAAGTTATGCGTAATGATACACCCTGAAGATTTTGAGAATCATAGAGCATGGGATAGAAAAATATTGAAGAAGCTATCGCTTGTTAGAATTTGTGTTAATGAAAAAAATATTAAACATACCCAAGATATTATTAATTATTTTCATGATATTGGTTTAAAGGTAAGCCTTAATTTAACACATATATCTAAATATTCTTTTGAACAGTGTCAAGAATTAGCCTCATGTGCAGCTGATATGGGGGCTGATTATTTTTATATAGCTGATTCCAATGGGAACTTACTTCCAGATGAATTGAAGGGATATATAAGGGTTATTAAAAGCAATGCAAATAATATGAAAGTAGGATTTCATGCTCATGATAATCTGGGAATGGCTCAAGTAAATGCGTTAACGTCACTGGAAGAAGGTGCTGATATATTAGATACTTCAATTTTGGGATATGGAAAAGGTGGAGGAAATTTGAGGACGGAATTTTTTCCACTACTGCTAATCAAGAGAAATTTATTAAGTTACAGAAGTTTGGATTTTAATAAATTGCTTGATCTAGGAATGTTTTTGCATAAACATGTATCTCATTGCCAAAATATCGAAGAACAATTTAGGTATGCTATTTACGGTGCTTATGATTTAAATTATGAGATAGCAAAACAACTTGTATCACTTTCAAAAAAAGGGAATACAGATATAATGAATCTTACGTTACATTACATAAAGGAATGTGAGAATAATCTAATAAAACAACAGCTAATTAACTAGGAGTAAATATATGGATAAGAATAAATTACAGAAATTAAACCAAATAGTTAATTATTGTAGAATAAATGTACCGTATTATTCACAATTGCTTGCAGATTTTAGCTTTAACACAGAGTACGATTTTTTAAGAATTCCTATTCTAACTAATGAAATATATACAGCTAATACACCTCCTTATAATAATAATCTTTTATCAAAAAGCAGGTCGTCAAGTTTTGTTTTTTCGAGCGGAGGAACTTCAACAGAACCAAGATATGTTATGAGAGATTTTGAAGATTTTGATGACCAATACATGGACTATGCAGGTTTGAATGTTGGTGAAAAAGATGTAGTGCTTAACCTCTTCATGCCAGGAATATGGGGAATATTTACATCTGCAAATATTTCATTAATGAAGCTTGGATGTACTATCATACCGCTTGGAGGAAGTAATCTAAACCAAGAAAATAACCGTAAGATATTAGAAATTATAAAAACTTTTAACGTTAATATGCTAATTGGCGTACCGTCAACAATCGTTACATTAGCGACATTTATTCAAGAAAAAAGCAACTTGGCTAATAAGATCGACAAAATATTTTGTTTAGGGGAAAAAATACATCAATCTACGCAGATGATAATAAAGAGCATATTTAGCAATGCAGTAATCAAATCCAAATATGGTTGTATGGAAAGTGCAGGTATAGGATATCAGTGCGAATATTTAGATGAAAATAGATATCATATATTTGAAAACCAATATGTTGAAATATTAGATGCAGAAAATTACAGCAAGGTTCAAGAAGGAAATGAAGGGATTATAACGGTTACAACTTTGAAAAAAAGACTAGTTCCTCTACTTAGGTATAAGACCAATGATATTGGCATAGTAACTAAAGATAAATGCAAATGTGGTCAAGACAAACTTTTATATGTATTACGCAGAGAACAGGATATGCTAATATCTGCAAGCGTTCATTTTAAAATTGATATTATTGAAAGAATTATTTCAAAATTTAAAGAATGTTCTTCCGTTTTTCAGCTGGTTGTTAAAAAAATTAATAATTTAGATAGTATTATATTGTACATAGAAAAAAGTCGTGAAAATATAGACAATCCGAATTGTATTACGCATGAAATAATTAATCAGCTATTTATACAAATTGAGGACTTGCAGGAGGCTATTGAATCAAAGAAATTACAAAGCTTTAGTGTTGAGTTGATTGAGCCACAAACAATTAAAAGGATTAATTCAACAGGAAAGATAAAAAAAATTTTAGATTTTAGAAAGTAGGTATAATTATATGAAAAATTATTTAAACAACGTAAACCTTCTATTCGCAATTTTTACAGAGGAATGTAATAGCAAGTGCATTATGTGCAATTATTGGGAAGCCAAAGATGAGAAACCGATAGAAAACGAAAGGATTTTAAAATCTATAGATTTCTTGGCACAGAGGAATCTAAAAAAGGTTATCTTTACTGGTGGAGAAGCATTACTAAGAAGTTCTGATTTGTTTTATGTCGCACAAGGAATTAAATCAAAGTATCCTGCTCTTGAACTAAGGTTATTAACAAATGGTATACTTATAAACAAATATATTGATGAAATTGACGAATTATTCGATATTGTTGCAGTATCATTTGATAGTGCAAATGCAATTAATTATGCTCGGATAAGGGGTGTAAACGCATTTGAATTAGTAATTAACAATATTAAGCTGTTAAGGAATTGTAAAAAACAAAAAGAGATACGTCTGCGTACTGTAGTTCAAAAGAGCAACTATAAAGAAATAATGGAAATAATAAATCTTGCTGCGGACTTAAAAGTTGATAAGTTGTCATTTATACCCCTTGATACGTTTATTGCAGATTCTTTTGGAAAAAAGAGAAACTTATCCTTATATAAAAGTTTGGTTCTGGATGAAACCGATACCCAAGAATTTGAGAGGATAGTTCATGAAATTATCAGCAATTATATTCCAGACAGTAAATACGATTTGTTGGTTCAAAGAGGAAAAGATTTATCGAATATTCTTAGTTATTATAAGAATGGGTTAAAAGGCTATGCTCAAAGATGCAATGGTTTTGAGAACTCACTGGTTTTTAAGACAAATGGAGATATCTCTACTTGCTTTTTTATGGATAATATTGGAAACATAAGAGAACAAACCCTGGAAGAAATTGTAAACTCAACGAAGTTTGATAGTTTGATGAGTGAAATTATTAGTGGACATAGAAAGGAGTGCGAAAGATGTACTTGCCCAATCTATGTTTAGAAAAATTAAATTTCAACCAATACGATTTGTCTGTTGAGAACATTGCTCAGAAGTATGATTATAAACGTTTTAAGTGTTTATTTAAAGAATATGATATTTACATAGAGGAAAAAGAATTAGAAGGCATATATTTGCAAACTCTTGACGATTTATATTATTTAGCTATTGACTGTTTAATAAATTTTGATAAGTTGCTTGAAAGAATTGATTTATTTGAAAAAAACTTTGAAGATTTGACTTCAGAAGTAGAAAAAAGACAATTACACATATCAAGATATGTTATTGAGGATCAAAAAAAAGATATAGTCCTGTCAAAAGATAAAATTCAAATGTTTAAGAAAGAACTAATAAAACTTATTATTGAAAATAAAAATGAGTATTCATTAGTAGAATTTGAAGATAGGCTGTTCGATTACCTTTATATTCATAGATATCTCTTAAGCTATTTAGCTTCAACAACCACTAGACTGGAATGGCAATCAGTCAGTTTAGAATCTTCAAAAAGAGTCGAAGCTTTTTTGAGTAGAGACTTTGATTATAAAGGATTTATTGGATATAAACGGATAAATTATCCTGGGCTAAAAGAATTTGAAAAGTGGTTCTTGAATGAGTTTGTTGATTCCGATTACAAGGATGATTTGAAATGTTTAATGACCAACTCAGGGCAAGGGGCATTTATTTTGTTGAAGGAGATGATATGCAACCAATTAATAAAGAACGATAGCAAAATAATGCTATCAAAGCATGGTTATTATGAAACAAGATGGTTGATAAGTGAAATTAAGGGGCATACTGTTGTCTATTTTAATGATACTGAAACTGACAATATAATTTCGGAGATAAAAAAAGAGAAGCCTTCTTTCGTTTTATTAGAGCCAATTTATTGTGATGAAGTAATAAGAATGATAGATATCTACAAAATATTGGAAGAACTAGATAAATCATTTCTAGAAAATGACATGTATATAGTTATCGATGCTTCTATGTTAAGTGGTGTAGTTCAACCATTTCGAATGAAGAACAATAATAATAAATTGCACATTTTTCTTATGGAAAGTTCAATCAAATATAGACAATATGGCATGGATAAAGTTAATGCTGGTTTTGTTATTGGTAATAAGAAATATCTGAGAGGAATGATAACCGCAAGAGGTGCAACAGGAGCTACCTTGCACAATATTGACCTCGAAACATTGCCAAGGATTAGCAGGATACAGCATGATAATAGGATGAAAATAGTTACAAGAAATGCAAAGTACATTTCTAAGGAATTACAGATATTTGCTGATAATAAAAAAAATCTGTTATTAAAGGGGGTTGATTATCCGGGATTAGAATCACATAAAGATTTTAGTATTTTTAAAAAGTACCCATACTTAAACGGGATTATCAATTTTAATTTTGACAATGACTATTATAAAAACTTTGCCACTATGTTATATGTAATTAGAAAAACAATTGAATCTGCAAAAGAGAAGAGTATTTCAATAAATCACGGTACAAGTTTTGGGTTTGATTGGACAAGGATTGCTGTTGCAGACTCAAGTGGGGGAAATTTTGCTAATCCATTTATAAGAATATCGGTTGGCAGAGAAACAATGAAAGATATATTTATTATTACCGAGATAGTTAAAAAAGTAGTTTCAGAACATCTTGAGTACTAATATGTCTGAGATTCATCTATAAACTAATATGTAAAAAAAACAGGGGGAATATCAATGATAAAAGATTTTTGGCTAATAACAAATTATTCATGTAACAATAGATGTAAATGGTGCTACACTCAGAGTAAAAACTTTGTCAATGAGCCAATGTCGTTAGATTATGCAAAGGAAGTTATGAAAGAAATGAAACGGATTGGTGCGGTAAAATGTACTCTGGTTGGAGGAGAGCCTACGGTTTATCCACATTTATTTGATTTGATCGAATATGGGAACGAACTTGGATTATTTATGAAGATTGTTACAAATGCAGTTCTGCTTAGTGACAATGTATTTGTTCAAAGGCTTAAAGATGCGAAGGTATCTTTGGTCGCAATATCGATACATGGAGGTTCTCCTCAAACCTATAAAACCATTACTCAAACTGATAAATTTGAAGATGTTATTTCTGGTATAAAAAATTGTATTGAAAAGGAATTAAGTATAGTAACGCTTACAACAGTTAACAAATTAAATCAGCATGAACTGTTTGATATAGGATTAATGCTTAATAAACTTGGGGTTGAAAATATTGTTTATAATATTGCAGTACCGACGGTAGCAAATAGTGAGGAAGAAAACTTAGCTTTGACTCCTCCCGAAATTGCTCGGACGATAGAAGCAAACTATTTAAAGTTTAAAGAAAAAGAAATAAAGGTTGGATTTTATGCGACAATACCAGTTTGTATTTTTGATGAAGATATTTTTAATAAAATGTTGATAGAAAAATATGTAATACCTATAACAAAGCCAGGAGGGTGTAATATCTACGATTCTTCTGGTTTTGCAATTGATCCTTGGGGAAAGATAATACCTTGTGCAAAGAGGGTTAACAATGTATTAATAAATACAAAAGATGAAAATGGAAACTTTATGTATGCAAATAAAGGTGAAGAAGTATGGGGCAAAATTAAATCCAATTTTGGTATAGAAGCCTGGAAATATCCATCTGAGAAATGTTCAAGCTGTAAAAAGAAAGCAGTATGTATAGGAGGGTGTCCATTATTCTGGGAAGTATATGATCCAAATGAATTTATAAAATAACTTTTGCAAATTATTGCTTAGTGTAAAAAGTTATATCTCTTAAACATAAAATTTTTTAATTAGGAGGAGATTGTTACGTGGATAAGAAACTAAAGCTTACTCCACCAATTATAAGAGGTTGGGGAGAATTTGACAAAGAAGAGGTTAGAAGAGCGGTTGAAGAACAAAAAATACTACATATGTTTGCGGGTGTATCTGCAGCATGTGATTTGAACTGCATATATTGTCAGACCAAAAGTGGAAAGGCTATAGAAGGCGAACTTACTCTAGATGAGAGGAAGGATTTACTAGAACAAGCTAAAGAGTTGGGCTGCAAAATGGTACATATTGCTGCAAGAGGAGAGCCAACTGTTGATCCACTATTTTCAGAACAATTAAGGTATATGCACAAATTAGGTATTACACCAGTTATATATACACATGCAGGTAATATTGATGATAAATGGGCTGACTTATTATGGGAAACTGAATCTTCGGTCATGGTAAAGATACATAGTTTTGACGAAGAATTACAAGACTTTTTTGCGGGAAAGAAAGGCTATGCAAAAAGAAGATTCAGAGGAGTGGAAAAACTTATAGAGAAGGGTTTCAACAAAACTAATCCGACTCGACTTGGTGCAGACATACTTGTTATGAAGAAAAACTATGATGAGATTCCTAGTATATTCAAATGGTGTAGAGATAGAAATATTTTCCCGCTTGTAAAACCTTTTTTATGTAATGAGAAGGGGAAATCTGACTATGTAATGAATAATTTATATATACCTTCCCTAAAAGTTAAAGAACTTTATGAGAAGTTATCACAAATTGACCAGAAAGATTACGGTTATTATTGGGAGCCAACTCCTCCATATGCTGGTATAAATTGTAACTATTATTACTATAATGTCGTTGTTACAATTATGGGTGATGTTTGGCCTTGTATAGGACTTCCTCATTTGGTCATGGGAAATATAAGAGAAAAAAGTCTTAAAGAATGTTTAAAGGATCCTATTATGAATACCATACGTAATATTAATAAAAATATTCAAGGTGTATGCAAGGACTGTGATAAGGCAGATAAGTGCTATGGATGTCCTTGTAGAAGATCATTTTTGAAGGGACCGGAAAAGACATTTATATGCGAGTCGTGTTGGGAGGATAATCTGTAATATGGCAACAGATTTATTTGAAATTATTGCTACAAGGAGAACTATTAGGAGATTTGACCCTGAAAAAAAAATCGAAACGGCTCATCTGGTAGAGATGGTTCAGTTGGGGAGTTTAGCTCCATGCAGACTAAATAAGCAAGGATGGGAGTTTATAATTTTAAATGATCAAAATGAAAATAAGATAATTTTTGAGAATATTCTTTGGGGAATAAAAAATCCTAGCAATAAGGTGTTCGCAGATTCTAGATATGCCCCTTGTGCATACATTGCTATTCTCATAGATACAAATATTAAGCCTAGTGGATTTGAATATGAGGTTGGTGCATGTATACAGAATATAATGATATATGCTTGGAGTCTAAGGATAGGTAGTGTATGGCTTAACTCAATTAACCGCGAGAAACTCAAGACTATGCTTAAGATACCTGATAACAAGAGGTTGGAATGCTTAATAGGTTTAGGATATCCAGAGCATACTTCAAAAACAATTTGTCAAGAAGGTAATAACTATAGCTATTTCTTAGATGAAGCCTTAAATCTTGTAGTTCCCAAAAAAGAGTTAGCAACCTTAATTCATTACAATAAATATGGAGATATAAATGAGTAATAATAAAAGTAGAGAATGCAAAGACATAGAAATAATTAACAGCTTAGAACAATTAAGCATAGAGGCTCTATCTGATGCACTTGATCAATTGGGAGTGGATGGAGGTTGTAAAGGATTAGTTTCGAGAACAAGTAAAAAGACTTTAGTAGGTCGTGCATATACAGTTAAGTTTTGTGAAGTTCAAAAAGATACTTATGCTCCAGCTGCTGACTACATTGATGATATACCCGAAAAAAGTATAATTGTTATAGATAATAATGGTATTGATTCTTGTACAGTTTGGGGAGACATATTAACTAGAATGGCTATGATAAAAAAAATCTCCGGGACGATAATTGATGGAGCTTGCAGGGACATTGATATAATATCATATCTTGACTATCCTTTGTTTTCAAAGTATACATATATGAAAACAGGAAAAAACAGGGTTAGGCTAGACTATTTGCAGCAACCTGTATATATTTCAGGAACACTTGTAAGACCCGGTGATTATATAAAGGCTAATCTGAATGGAATCTTGGTAATTCCGTCTGAAATAATAAACAAGGTTATTATAAAAGCGAGAGAAATAGAAAAAATTGAGGATCATATAATGAATGCAATTAATAATGGTTGTTCATTGAGTGAAGCCCGTAAAACATTTAAATATAATTTTGAGATATTTAACAAATAATACTTTTATAAGGAGGACCTTGTAATCCTAAATTTGATATAGAACATAAATCTTCAATAAGTGCTTTAGTATAATAAATTTATTTACAAAACAAGAATGCTTGATTATAATAAGCTATAGTATTAATAAAAGATACTAGGAAACTTGTTTAGAATTTGAATATTTATAAAGGTGATGAAGGAGAGGAGTACGTTCTGGCAACTCAAAGAGAGGAATAGACACTGGCTGAAAGCTATTCTGGGATATGCTAAGCGGAAGGTAGCTCCTGAACTGTAATTCCCAAAGATTTTATGAATCAAGTAGGGGTGACCGGGTGAGCAGCCGTTATCTGCAGAGAGAGTCTGAATAACTTTTAATTATATATTAATATTCAGAAAATAAGGTGGTACCGCGAATTAATCCCTTTCGTCCTTATACATTAGGATGAAGGGGATTTTTATATTAAAAAGGAGGGATTTGTATGTTATCAAAGAAGTATGATGCCCAAGAGGCACAAAAAAGGTGGCAAGATTTTTGGGAGGAATTAGGTATATATAAATTTAATCCTGATGCAGGAGAGATATATTCTATTGACACTCCTCCGCCAACTGTTAGTGGTAAGATACATATTGGTCACATTTTTTCATACTCACAGGCTGAAATAATTGCAAGGTACTGGAGAATGAAAGGATATAACGTATTCTATCCTTTTGGGTTTGATGACAATGGATTACCAACAGAAAGGTTAGTTGAAAAACAATACAAAAAGAGAGCACACGAAATGCCCAGAGCGGAATTTTCAAAGCTTTGCCTGGAAACGACTGCTAACTTTGAGAAACAGTTTCAGCAATTATTTAAGTCTTTAGGATTTAGCGTTGACTGGTCTTTAGAGTATTCTACTATAAATGAAAAGTCACAGAAGACATCACAGAAATCCTTTATTGACTTGTATAATAAGGGTAAAGCATATTATTCTGAGTCTCCGGCATTATGGTGTGCAGAGTGCAGAACATCGATTGCACAAGCAGAGATAGAAACCAAGAACCTCAATTCAACCTTCAATCACCTTAAATTTAAGCTTGCAGATACTGACGAGGAAATAATAATTGCTACGACTAGACCAGAGCTGCTTTATGGATGTGTTTGTATTTTTGTAAATCCTAAAGACTCTAAGAATGCTAAGTTAGTAGGCAAAGAGGCAATTGTTCCATTGTTTGGTTTCAAAGTACCCATAATGGCAGATGAGAAAGTTGAAATGGAAAAAGGCAGCGGAATAGTTATGTGTTGTACTTTTGGAGATCTTACCGACATTGAGTGGTGGAAGAAGTACAACCTGCCTTTAAAAAATGTTATTACAAGAGACGGACATATTGCGGAAGAGATTCCAGGGTACGGTGGATTGAAGTTACTTGATGCGAGAAAGAAGATCATCGAAGATCTGAGAACAGAGGGTTATCTTCTAAAGAGTGAAGAAATTGAGCATAATGTTGCAGTACATGAGAGATGTAGCAACCCCATAGAGTTTACGATAATAAAGCAATGGTTTATCGATATACTCAGCAGCAAACAAAAATTTCTGGAAGCGGGAGACCAAATAAACTGGCGGCCTGCTCACATGAAAGAAAGGTATGTAAACTGGGTTAAGAACATTCAATGGGATTGGTGCATATCCAGACAGAGGTATTTTGGAGTACCGTTTCCTGTTTGGTATTGCAGCAAATGCGGAGAGATTATGCTTGCAAAAGAAGAAGACCTGCCTGTCAATCCTCTTGCTGATAAGCCTAAAGAAGCATGTAAATGTGGAAGCACAGAATTTACACCAGAATATGATGTTATGGATACATGGGCGACATCGTCGGTAACTCCGCTTATTAATACAGGTTGGGTGAACGATGAGAATTGGTTAGACAAGATAATGCCTATGAGTATGCGGCCAAACGCTCACGATATCATAAGAACATGGGATTTCTATACTATTGTAAAGAATATTTATCATCTTAATAGGATTCCATGGAAAAACGTTATGATATCAGGGTTTGTACTTGCCGGTAAAGGAGAAAAAATCAGCAAATCGAAGGGAAATGCTATAAACTCTCCTGAGGAGCTAATTAAAAGCTACTCTGCTGATGTAATAAGATACTGGGCTTCAAATGGCAGATTGGGCAGTGATATTGTGTTCTCTGAAGATGAGCTGAGAAACGGTGCTAAACTTATAACAAAAATCTGGAACGCATCAAAGTTTGTACTGATGCATTTGGAAGATTATAGCAAGGAAGAGACAGAACTTTTACCAATGGATAAATGGGTTTTATGTAAGTTGAAGAGAACTACTGATGAAGCATCCGGTTACCTTGAGAGGTATGAAATAGGGTTGGCACTCAATACTATCGAGAAGTTCTTCTGGGACTTCTGTGATAATTACATTGAAATAGTGAAAGACCGACTCTATAAGCCTGAGGTTTACGGGAATGCAGCTCGTTTATCTGGTCAAAAAGCATCATATACAGCTTTGCTTATGCTATTAAAGTTATTTGCACCTTATTTCCCACACATTACCGAGGAAATATATCAGGAATACTTTAGAGAAAAAGAAGGAAATGTTTCAATTCATGCTACGACTTTTGATGATTTAAGTTTATATGATGATGAGAAACTGATTGGGAATGGTGAGGAAATAAAGAAAATAATTTCTGAGGTAAGGAAGTACAAGTCTGAAAACAATCTATCACTAAAAACAGAGTTGGAATATATTCAGATTGAGTGCAGGGAAGACATCAAAAACTTCATTCAAGCCATAGAATATGACTTGAAGTCGACATGCAAGTGCCGTGAAATAAGATATATCAACGCTAACGAGAACTGTGGGTTGGAAATTAAGATTAACATCAACATGTAACAAGTTTAGAGTGAACGCATAAGTAATAATAACCTCCGTGACTAAGTAATTTAGTAACGGAGGTTTCTTCTTGACACCTGAATTTGATCGCACAGAGTACTGGGGGATGTCCGCAGACTATAAATAATGAACCAATTTGCCGACATGAGGTAAAAATACCAAACACTACTTAGAAAAGCCGTATAAAATAATAAAGAACATGAAAGGGTTTTATATATCAGTATAGCAGAATAAATATCGAATTTCACGTATTTGCATTAGAATAGCCGTGCATGTTAGAATGTATTTTGTAAATAACGGAAATAATATTCAAAAATAAGAAAGGAAAATCTTTATGGCAGTAAATTTTTCATCTCTTGGTATTAACAGTGAATTAGAAAATATACTTAAGAAAAATGGTATTACTCAACCCTCACCTGTTCAAGAACAAGCTATACCAGTTCTTTTAACAGGGAAAGATGTAATTGCTCAAGCTCAAACCGGAACAGGCAAAACGCTTGCATTTCTACTCCCAATATTAGAATCAACAGAAAAAAACATTAGTTTTGTTCAAGCTTTAATTATTACGCCAACCCGCGAACTTGCACTTCAAATCACAACAGAAGTTAAGAAGCTGATACCTGATAAAACGATAAACATATTGGCTGCATATGGCGGACAAGATATTGACAGGCAAATTAAAAAACTAAAGGGTAATGTTCATATAGTTGTCGGTACTCCGGGACGATTGCTTGACCATCTCAGAAGAAGGAGTATCAATTTAAAGCAAATTAAAATGCTTGTGCTTGATGAAGCCGACCGCATGCTAGACATGGGCTTTTCAAATGATATCGAACAAATAATCCGACAAACATCCAAAGAACACCAAACCATGCTTTTCTCAGCAACCATGCCCAAGGCAGTCCGTTTACTTGCTTCGAAGTTTCTCTGTGACCCTGTTCAAATAAATGTGCAAAGCAAAAATATAACCCTTGAAAAAATAAATCAAATAGTGATTGAGACAACAGACAGGGCCAAATTCGATGTGCTTTGCAAGGCTATTGACGAGGACAACCCATTTATGGCAATAATATTTTGCAGGACAAAACGCCGTGTTAGTATGTTAAATAATAATCTACAAAGCCGTGGATATAATACGGATGAAATTCACGGTGATATAACCCAATCAAACCGTGAAAAGGTTATGAGGTCATTTAGGAAAACTGATATTCAATTTCTTGTTGCAACTGATGTTGCTGCACGCGGATTAGATATAGAAGGCATTACACATATATACAATTATGATATTCCTGAAGATGCTGAAAGTTACATTCACCGGATTGGCAGAACAGGCAGAGCCGGTCAGTCAGGTGTTGCTGTTACTTTTGCTACACCAAGAGACCGGGAAGCACTTGATATGATTGAAAAGGGAATCAACTTAAGGATTACCAAGCGCAGGGTGAAAATTGAGGATAAACCTGCGTTTCGAAATAGTTCTGAAATAATAAGAAAATCAATACCTAAAGAATTAAATTCATCAAAGAATCCTAGAAGAAAATTCGGAAAAGACTTTGCAGCTAAAAATGTAAGCTATAGCAAAAAACCTTCGAATAAACAAGAACCTACTGCCAGAGGAAATGTTGGTGGAGTAGAAAAGGCTTCTGATAAAGACTTACATACATCAAAAAGCTCAAGAAGGAACTTCGGGAAGCCATCACCGGGTAAGAATCTTAGCAGGAGTAAACCTTCAAGACCTAAAACAGGCAAAAGACCAGCAAATAAAAAATCCATATAATCTAGAACCCCGGATTATCCGGGGTTCTAGATTATATGTAATATTATACCTTCCAGTTTCCAACAATTTTATCCGGAGCCATAGCTGTTTCATTAAGCCTTATTTTTATTTTTCATCTTCCAGCTCTTCCTGTTCATCCTCAGGGTTTTCTTTAAATTCTTTCATTACTTTTTCTCTAAACTGCTGAAATTCCGGGTCAGTAAAACCTGTGAATTCAACTCTCTCAATATCTTTATGATCAAAAAGAAAGTTATATTCTTCACCCCAGTATCCTTCAGGGTATAAACAAGCTAAATAGTCATATACCCGTTCGTTTTCTTCGCAAATTTCTAAGATACTATAAATCATTAGCCTCTTGCTGCACCCTTTTAATGTAACCACTGAACCAGCTGGCAACAATTCCATATAAACACCACCTTAATCATTACTTAAACTTTTTTAGTTTTTTGCAAGTCTTTAAGTACAAATCTATTTTTATGCACAACTATTTACTTATTCTTACCACCCATATGATAAACACGACAATACCAAGACCAAATATGAAAAACAAAATCTTCACAGAAATTGATTTTTTATGCTTATCTAAAGTTTCCATCCCTAACTCTGCGCTTGAGTTGAGAGAAAAAAATGCACATATATGAAAAAGCAAGGAACCAATTCCAGCTATTAAATTAAAAATCAATCCTACTATCATAATAAAAATTCCAATGATTCCTTTAGTCTTACCACTGCCATCTTTTATGCGTTCTACTCTCCTCGCTCCGGCATTTTCTAAAGCTAAGGCTGTTTCATCTAATGTAGTTCTTTCGATATTATCAAGAGGCTTGTCTAATTTTTCTCTAAACTGCTGAGATTCAAGGTCAGAAAAACCTTCAAAATCAACATTCTCAATATCCTCATGATTAAAAAGAAAGTTATTCCCTTCGGCGAGATTTCCTTCAGGGTATAAGCAGGCTAAATAGTCATATGTTTTTTCATCTTCCTCATTAAGTTGTTTGACACCATAAATCAACATTCTCTTATTGCTATTTTTAGCCTCTTTTAATAGAACCACTGAACCAATTGGTAATAATTCCATATCGGTTCCACCTCCAATCATTGATTTCATTGTAAACTCCTAGGACTTTTTTTGAATAAAGCCCTAATTAACCTAACCCTGTAGTTTTCTTATCAAAATTTTACTAAGAAATTTATTTCATTTTGCTATGCTCCCAGTTCATAGAGGAAGCTTTTGATGAAATCTAGTGACAACAAGATTTCAAAGCACACCATCCAAATTAAACTTAGGCGTGTAAACTTTTTTTGCTGATGACAGCTCCTGAACAAAACCATTTTCCAGCCCTATTTCAAAGAAGTAATCAATTATTTCTTCGTATTCCCTTTTGGACAGCCTTCTCTT
>Ga0074198_1001205_pt1 | contig 18583 bp, 18 predicted proteins | sample EPASupsiteSAE323_FD_64527 | JGI IMG/M metagenome (GOLD analysis project Ga0074198, IMG submission 64527) | Bioremediated contaminated groundwater from EPA Superfund site, New Mexico - Sample SAE3-23 | ecosystem: Environmental > Aquatic > Deep subsurface > Groundwater > Contaminated ...
AAATGGCTGAATCCCTATTAACTTTAGAGAATCAGATAACTCTAATATATTATCAAGTCTTCCCATTGACCCAACTAACAACCTAACCTATTACTATACCTACTTCCCAGGAGGATCTTTTGAACTAACTTCTCAACTAACTAAAGCTAGAGAAGCTTCCTTGAATGATGGAGGTAATTCTACCCTTGTTTATGAGACTGGTACTCCTAATCATGTACTAAGTCCTGTTAATAGAGATACTGGATTAATCCTTAGCTACAAGTTCTCGGAGGGAACTGGAGCTACTACCTATGATTCCTCTGGACATGGATATACAGGGACTTTATCTGGACCTGCTTGGACTACAGTTACTTCTGGTGAATCTGTTCTATACTGAGATGCTAGTGCAACAGATTATATATCAACTCCTTCCTTTGCAATTCCTAATACAGGGATACTTACTATTGAGGCGTGGATGAAGAGTAAGATATATGCAGGAGACCATCAAGCAATAATATCTGATGCCAACGCTAATGCCACAGTTGGCTTTATACGATTATATAGATATACTAATTCTAATGGTCTTAGATATGGGCTTGCTGGCGGGACAAACCCAGATTATTATTCCTTTCCCGATCTGTTTCTTAATCTCGACAATCAATGAATTCATATTGTAACAGTTTGCGATTATACTAATAAAACAATAACAGCCTACAGAAATGGGGTTCAATTTGGAATTACACAAAATCTTACTGGCACTCCCGTATTTCCTTCAATCAGCCAAGTAAAATATATTGGTTCTTACCATAGTACTACCAATAAACTCACCGACGGCTCCCTTGATGAGGTAAGGATATATAATAGAGGATTGAGTGCGGATGAGATTGCAGCAAGATATAATAGCACTAGGGGGAGATATCAATAGGATCTTAAGAAAGATTAATTTACCTTATAATGGTAATGCTTTCGGAATCAATGTGTGGAAAGTATATATCATTGATTTCGAGGTAATTCTTAACCCTAATTAAAGTAAAAAAGACTCCTTATAGGGTCTTTTTTAATATCGTGCATATTGGTGCCCCCGGCAGGAGTCGGACCTGCAACCTACTCCTTAGAGGGGAGTTGCTCTATCCAGTTGAGCTACAGAGGCATTGATGGATATATACTATCATATTTTAACATTGAAATCAACATGGAAATGTGATATACTTAATATATACATATTAAAAACAAACTATGAAAAAACCTACCAAAAATATTATAACTATCTTTCTTCTTTTGATAGCAGTTATTTTATCTGCTTGATTCTTTAATTTAAAGACTAGAACATTGGAAGGATCTATTTTAAAAGTTGATTTAGAGAATAGATTAATCACTCTTAATAATAAAAAGGGGGATTACAAAATCATATTAGATGATAATACCAAATTATTAGATGAACAGGGAGTAATTACCTTTTTAAGTTATTATCAAAGAGATTTTAAAATCGTTGCCTATGGAAAATATTTGAAGTCACATAATTTCTCTCCTAAAAGAATAAAGATTTTAAAGATGCCAAATATAGTTTTAATTAGTCCAGATCCATATTCTGATATTGCTCAGGATTTTGTAATTACTGGTAAGGCTCGAGTTTTTGAAAATACCTTTAATATTAAGATTGTTGATTTTGTAACTAAGGAAAATCTTTTAGATGATATCATTACAGCCAATGCCCCTGATGTTGGACAATATGGAGATTTTATGAAAGCTATTCATTTGCCAGATTATAACAGACAAAGCATTTATGTTACTTTATATGATGCTTCTGCTAAAGATGGGAAAATGCAAGATGCTATTGGCTTTGAATTATATTTAAGAGGCCATCAACCTACGGGAACAAAAAAGGTAAAAATATTCTTTAATAATAACAACCTGGATCCAGAAGTTTCTTGTAATAAAGTATTCGGAGTAGTAAGAAGCGTTGAGGATAAGTTAGCTATTGGGAAGATTACTCTGGAAGCATTATTAAAAGGAGTTAGCAAAGATGAAGAAAAACAGGGATATACAACTAGTATTCCTAATGGGGTAGTAGTAAATAAATTAAGTATTAGCAATGGGGTTGCTTTAGTTGATTTTAATAAGAAATTGGAAGAAGGGGTTGGAGGATCTTGTAGGGTTTCGGCTATACGAGCTCAAATTACAGAAACCCTAAAACAGTTTCCTAGTGTGCAAAAAGTAGTTATATCTATTGATGGTAGGACGGAGGATATATTACAACCTTAATTTTAAAAAATGAGATTATTTGATAAAAAAGAAAATTTATTAATTGTTTGTATTTTAGCGATTGTTAGCGCTTTCGTGTTTTTTTCAGTTACCAGACCTAGAGAAATTACTATAGCCAACGGTGGTAATATATTTTCTTTTTTCAAAAATCCTTTTGCTAGAGATTCTAAGAATATATTAATCTTAGGAATGACAGGAAGTGGTAATAATGGGAGTTTATTAACTGATGCTATACTTTTAGTAAATATGGATTTTACTAGAAAAAAGATTAATCTAATCTCTGTACCCAGAGATTTACTAGTCCAAATCCCTAATACCTCAAGATATGTTAAGATAAACGGATTACTGGCTGAAGACAATGCCAATAGGAAGGCAAAAAAAGATAAGAATGGAGTCATGCAGTGATTTAATATCGAAAAATGAGGTTTAATAAAAACTAAGGTTGAAGAGATTACAGCCTTAAAGGTAGATAATGTAGCTGTAGTTGATTTAGATGGTTTTAGATATTTTATTGATGCTTTAGGGGGAATTAATGTTTATTTAGACAAGGCTATTGCTGACCCTAATTTAAATAACCCAGACGAGCCAGGAGAGATCTTTAAGTTAGAAGCAGGATGAAACTACTTAGATGGTAAAAAAGCAGCTAAATTTGTTAGGTCTAGGTTCGGACCAACAGGGGATTTCTATAGAATAGGGCATCAGCATGATTTGCTAGCTGCCATATTTCAGAAATTGAAATCATTAAATAAGCTATCTAATGTAAAGAGTTTATTAGAAATTTGAAATAGTTGAAAGGGATATTTATTTACTGATGTATCTATTAATGATGGGATTGGATTAGCTAAGTTCGGAAATGATTTAAATTCTGATGCCATAAAATTCATTACTATTTCTTATACTAAACCAGACCAATTATTAATTAATCCAGGGCAGTCTGATTTTGGATATATTCTAACCCCTAAAGAAGGGGTTGAGAATTATACAGGGATACGAGAATATATACAACAAAAGATAAACGAGAAATAATGAAAAAAGAAATTATAAAATTAATAGTGGGACTAGGAAATCCAGGAGATGAATACGTTTCTACTCCCCATAATATTGGAAGTGATTTTGTTTTGTGATTCTTTGATTCATTAGTTAAAAAAGGCGGTAACGTTTTAAAATGGAAAAAGAACAAATCTGTTATGGCTAATATTGCTAGTTTAGAAATGTCTGGATGCAAATTAGTTTTTGCTATACCAAATGTATATATGAATGAATCTGGATTAGCTATACAGAAAATTGCTAATTTCTATGATATAGATTCTAAGCAAATCATCGTGGCACACGATGATGCGGATTTAGTAACTGGGAATTTTAAAATTGCTTATGGATGTTCTTCTGCCGGACACAAGGGGATAGAATCAACTATTGCTAATTTGAATACCCCTAATTTCTGAAGATTAAAGATTGGGGTGAGACCAGATAACTTTAATCAAAGCCTATATAGAATTAAAGCAGGGGATTTTGTTATTAAAAAAATGACTATCAAAAATAGGAAAATTATTTCTGATAGCTATACGAAAATGTATGATGAGCTAGTTAGATGAATTAAAAATACGTAAATTAAAATTATTAGGGGCTGCTTTGTTAAGCAGCCCCTTTGTTATTTTCCTTATTTCGAGGTTAATCTGGTTTCTTTTCGTTTTTTGAAACCAAAGTCCTTAAAAGACACATTCGTATCTTGACTAATCCTTCAACGCATCGGAATACAAACCTTCCGTCGACGACAGAAATACCAGAATTATTTTCCTCTCCAGATTCTGCTTTTTCAAAATCAGAAATCGGTATTTCCGTGTTAAGCAATATTATTGTTCCGTTTTGAAAATCTGTAATAACATCTACGTCTTTGACGCCTAAAGATTGTTCATTTCCTCCAACCATAATTCCTACATTTGCTTTCCTAGTTTTAGCCATCATCTCACCATCCCTATAGAAAAGGATCTGTGAACGAATTTTGACTTTTGTACTTTTACTATGCCTACCCCTTTAGTAGAAAGGTCCGCAACGAGTGTTTGCCTGTCAACCCCAAAGTGGCTGCCAAGAGACTCTTTTATTTCTCCTACAGGAAGATGTGCAAGAAGTTCCTCCCCAAAATACAAGGTAACACTTCCGTTACCATTATATTCTATACCTTCTCCCTGTTCTTTTGTAATCTTTCTCCCTTCTAAGATCTCTTTGATTACTTTTCGTGTTGGATACAGCATAGCTGATCCGTACTGAAAACAAAATCGATTTGCCTTAGAATCTTTCTTCGGTTGGTGAATAATTACCTTTAAAATCTCTTGAGCTTGAACTTCAGAGTCCGCGTCTGTGGCACTCGGCTTTTTCATAGTCTTTCTCCTTTTAATTTTAATTTTTTATTCAAATAAACTTAAAGCGAGAACAAAGAATCAACTGAATACAGTCAGGTCATACAACAATTACCCCCTACATTTTTTTAATATTCATATATATCCTTACCAGTGTAAGGAAGTGTATATATTAACACAAAAACAGGCTAAAGTCAATACTGCGTTGATTTTTTCTTAATTCTGTGGTAGTATATCTTCGTTACGGGCTGTAGCGTAGTGGCTATCGCGCTTGCTTTGGGAGCAAGAGGTCGCCGGTTCAACTCCGGCCAGCCCGACAATTGAATTCCCCAAGAATCTGTTTAAAAAACCTAATTAAGGAATATGAATGAATATCTAGATATTATTAATTTCATATCACAACATGACTACCTATTTAAAGGACCGAGAAATTGAAAAAGGTCTTTTTTGTGGTATAAATTCACATTTGTTATCTTAAGAAAGGAGAGAGTATCATTACGATTAGCTTCTTGGTTCATTTTGCAAAGATTCTTATCTTCTGATGTTTGAACATCATTAAAATTCGTTCCTGGGTTTTTAAAGATTAAAAAAGAACGAATAAATAATCATTGTGCTAAGATATTCTTAAGAGGTGTTTTTGGAGATTTACCGGTTAACCCCGTTAAACTTTTTAATAACAATTTTTATTATCTTATCGAAGAAGATGCTAGTTTTGTCTCAAAATATTATTCTTTTCACTCTATGGTTTGTTTAATTAAAGAAACTATAATCCAAGATCAATACTGTGCTAAAGAATTAATTAAAGATGGTGATATTGTAATTGATGCTGGGTCTCATTTAGGGGATTTTTCTGCACTAGTTGCTTATTTGCGCCCGTTAACAAAGGTTTATGCATTTGAACCATCTTTAAAAATACATGCGTTAGCTAAAAAGAATTTAGAGTATTGTCCTAATACTAGATTATTTACTGATGCCTTGGGCGATAAAATGGGATTAACTAAATTTATGGTTGGTAATGATGTAGATATTTGAGGAGGGGATGCTGTAGCTAGCAGCGAATATCTTAAAGACAGAAATGATCAATTCAAAGAATCATATGATGTAAATATTATAACTATCGATAATTTTGTAAAAGAAAACAATCTTGATCGGGTTGATTTTATCAAAATTGATACAGAAGGTTTTGAAAAAGAAATTATTAAGGGGGCATCGGAAACCTTAAAAAAGTTTTCTCCTATAATTGCTTGTTCTGCTTATCATTTAAAGAATGATAAGATAGATATACCAAAATTGGTCTTATCTATTAACCCAAATTACAAATACAAGCTAGAAGCAAGGGAAGAGGAAGACTTTATCTTTAGGGTTGATTAGATTGATTTTTTATGGAGATTTTGCTATACTAGGGGTATACAAAAATAAACCTAAAATATGCGTTTACTAACCTTCTTGGGTACAAGACCAGAAATTATTAAATTAAGCGTAGTAATTAAAAGCCTAGCAGAAGCTGGTATAGAGAATACAGTCGTATACACTAATCAAAATCCTACTGCCAATCTATCTACCTGATTTCTTGATGAATTAGGCATTAAGGTTGACTATTTTATCGAAAAATTAGAAAAGCCTAGCATTGGAGAATGAATCGGGCATTTATTAAAAAACACTGAGGAAATTATTCAAAAAGAGAAGCCTGATGGATTTTTAATCTTAGGCGATACTTATAGTGTATTATCTGCTATAATCGCCGCACATCATAATATACCAATTATTCATATGGAGGCTGGGAATAGAAGCCGTGACTGAAGAATGCCAGAAGAGAAAAACAGAAAATTAATTGACCATATCAGTACCTATTCATTACCTTTTGTTCAAAGTTCTAAGGATAATCTACTTAAAGAGGGAATAGCTGAAGATAGTATTTTTATATCCGGCGATCCAATAGTTGAAGTTATAAAATACTATGAGCCTAAAATAGACCAAAGTGATATTCTTAAGAAATTAAATGTTGAAAAAGGAAAATTCTTATTAGCTACTATTCATAGGACTGAGAATACTGACAATCTAGACGCACTAACTAATATTTTAAAAGGATTAAATTTAATAGTCCAACATTTTGATATGCCCCTTATTTGAGGTATTCATCCAAGAACTCAATCTAAACTAGCTAGTATTGATGTCAAACTTGACGAGAGAATTAAAGTAAGTGATTTGTTTGATTTCTTTGATTTTGTAAAATTAGAAAAAGATGCTTTTATGGCCTTGAGTGACAGTGGTACAGTGCATGAAGAATGTGGTTTGTTTATGGTACCAACAGTGATTCTAAGAGAAACTTCTGAAAGACCAGAAACGATAGAATGTGGGTCTAGTATGTTAAGTGGAACTAAAGATCCAAATAAAATCTTAGAAGCTGCCAAAATAATGGCAGAGAGACCGAGGAATTGAGTTCATCCATATGCAAGTCATATCGATGTTTCTAAAAAAGTAATAGACTTTTTGAAATGCAAATTCTAATTACAGGAGGAACAGGGACAATAGGAAAGGCCCTGTTAAAAAAATTTTATCACGTACATGATATCCGAGTTTTTTCTCGAGACGAGTTAAAACAGGCTACTCTTAAATTACAGTATCCCGATGTCGAGTTTATGGTAGGAGATGTTAAAGATTACGCAAGTGTGGTTAAGGCTATGAGAGGAATAGATGTTGTTATTCATGCTGCAGCTATGAAAAGAATTGAAATTTGTGAACAATGACCAATAGAAGCTGTTAAAACAAATGTATTAGGAACAGAGAATGTTGTAAATGCAGCTTTAGAAAAGGGTATAAAAAAATTAATAAGTATAGGGTCTGATAAGGGGGTAGAACCTATTAATGTTTACGGGATGACTAAAGCCATACAAGAAAGGATTACTACTAGTGCTGGGTATAACTGTGCTAGATATGGCAATGTATTAGGGAGTAGGGGAAGTATAGTTCCTTTGTTCCAGGAACAAATAGCTAAGGGGCAGCCAGTTACTGTTACAGATCCAGAAATGACAAGATTTGTCTTAACAGTTGATGAAGCCTTGAATATTATTGCTAAAGCTATTGAAAGCGAAATGGATGGAAGTATTTTTGTTAAAAAATCTCCAGCTATTAAAACTGGTGATATTGCCAAAGCAATGAGTGACAATATTAAAATTATTGGTGCTTTTGCTTGTGAGAAAAAACACGAAATCTTAGTATCGGCAGAAGAGATGACCAGAGTACGAGAAGAGGACGGGTACTATATCATACAACGAGAAAGATCAGCAAAATCTGCTCCTAGAGTTACCGTTCCAGCTATGTCTATAGAGCAGATGGTACATCTAACAGAAAAAGGTGAAGAAATTGTGAACCAATGTTTGAATACTCCAGAACTATCTAAGGTAGCTTATGCCTCTAACACAACAAATTTACTGGGTATTGAAGAGGTTAACAAATATATAGAAAACTATGGAAAAACTACAAACTAGAATAAAAAAAGTAGCTCTCTTCGGTCCTACGGGAATGATAGGAAACGGGATTTATTCTGTTTTAAAAGATAAATATTCTTTAATATTAATTTATCGTGATAAAGAGAAGTTAAGATTATTAGAAAAAAAGCATGGTGGGACAAAAAAACAAAAACTTATTTGTTTTGATATTAATGATATTTCTAAAAATGATGGTAGCTTTAAACTCTTGGTTAAAAAAATTGGTAATGTAGATGCGGTTATTAACTGTGCGGGTATTATCAATAAATACTCAGATAAAGATATTTTAAAAACATTCTTTGTTAACAGCGTTTTTCCCAGGATGTTAAGTAAAGAATACAAGGAAAAACTAATTAATATTACTACCGATTGTGTCTTTAGCGGTAAAAAGGGTTTTCCTTACACAGAGAAATCTAATATTTCTGTTAATGATTCTTATGGGCTATCAAAGTGGTTAGGGGAACCAGTGGAAAGTCTTATACTCCGAACGTCTACTATAGGATCTGAAATAGCTAATTTTGCTGGGCTATTAGAATGAACGAAAAAACAAAAAGGAGAAACTATTAAGGGGTATGCAAATCAATACTGAAGTGGTATCACTAATATAGAAATGGGGAGAGTGTGCGATAAAATAATCAGTAATAGAAAGAAGTTCCCAAAGAATGGAATATATCATATTTTTGGAGAAAAAATATCCAAATACGAAATGTTACGGAAATTTAATAAAAAATATAACTTAGGTTGTACTATAATTAAAGATGTTTCTGTTAAATGCAACAGAACACTAGGAACTATATATGGGGTTAATAAAAAACTGAAAATACCTAATTTCGATACGCTTTTAAAAGAATTAGAATAATATGAAAATATTAATTATTTCTCAAAACTTTCCGCCTGATATTGGTGGAGGGGCAATACGCCTATCTGGATATGCCAAATACTTAACCCTATTTGGACATGAAGTTACTGTATTATGTGCTAACCCTATTTATCCTAGAGGTAAGATTTTCGAGGGGTATAAAAACAAATGATTCCAAAAAGAAATTAAAGATGGGTATACAATTATTCATACCTGAATTTGACCTATAAAACCTAAGAGCCATGCGATACTAAGAATTATGTCATATTGTTCTTTTGTTTTTTCTGCTTGTTTGGGATCTTTAAGATTAAAAAAACCAGATATTATTATTTCTGCTACTCCTTCTTTGTTTTCTTCTTTTGTTAGTATTTTCTATAAGAAAACAAGGAGGGTTAAAATATTATTAGATATTACCGATGTCTGACCTGATTCAGCTATTGCTACTGGGTTTATGAAAAAGGGATTTCTTTTTTCTTTTGCTAAGAAAATAGAACATTGAATTTATCGTAATGCAGCCCATCTTTCTTGCGGTTCGAGAGGAACCAAAAGGGAGTTACTAAAAAATAAGGTATCGGAAGAAAAAATCACTGTTATACCTGATGCCACTGATTTAGAAATGTTTTCTACAAATATAGATAATTCTAATATTATTAAGGAATACGGACTAGAAAATAAATTTGTAGTTGGGTATGTAGGATTATTGGGGTTTGCTCAGGACCCCGAAAAAATAGTTTTAGCTGCTAAGGAATTAGAAAAACATGAGGATATTAAATTCTTAATAGTGGGAGGCGGGGGGTTAAAAGAAGAGGCAGAGAGTTTAGCTAAAAAATTAAATTTATCTAATATATTCTTTACTGGAGAGAGACCGAGAAGTGATATGCCATATTTTATTAAATCTTTTTCTGTCGGATTAGTTACATTGGCAATTAAAGATCTTTTTAAAAACTCAGTGCCGGGTAAATTATTTGATTATATGTCTGCCAACAAACCTGTTATTGTAAATATTGATGGAGTAGCCTGAGAAATATGTAAAGAAGCTGGGGCAGGGTTACTATCAAAAGATAATGATCCTAAAGATTTAGCAGAAAAAATATTGTATTTATATAACCACAGAGAAGAAGCCCTAGAAATGGGGAAGAGCGGTAGAAAATATGTAGAAGAGAATTATGATAGAGAAAAAACGGTTAGAAAGCTAGAGGGGCTCTTAACAAATCTTTTAAAGTAGGGCTTGATTTTATTTAAGAATTTTGGTAATATATATCAGTAATATCTATTATATGCCTGGGTGGTGGAATGGTTTACACGAGAGTCTTAAAAACTCTTGGGCTTTTGCCCTTGTGGGTTCGACTCCCACCCCAGGTACATTCAAAAATTAAGCTATACCATTTTATGGGGGCGTTATGCACAAAGAATATAAATAAGGATTTCTTTAAAAAATGAAGTAGTAATATGGCTTATATCCTAGGCTATACTGTAGCTGATGGATGTATTGGCGTAAGTAAGAATAGAAAAAACCCATACTCTTTTAATATTACATCCATTGATAGACCTCATTTATACAAAATGAGAAATGCAATGGGATCAAACCATAAAATTAGTAATAAATCAGGAAAACGCGTTGGAACTCCATGTTATGAGTTTCAAACACGAAATCCTATTATATGCCAAGATTTAATAAAGCTGGGAATAGTACCAAGAAAAACTTACAACTTAAAATCCATGAAAATCCCCAAAAAATATTTATCAGATTTTTCCAGGGGATTCTTTGATGGCGATGGTTCTGTTTATATTTATAAAGTAAATGAAGTACCTCAAATCAAGGCAAGCTTTGTTTGTATAAGTTATGCCTTCTTAAATAATTTTAATTATAATCTTTGCCAATCTTTAAATATTCCAGAGAAATCTTTACAAAAAACAAAGCCTAAGGGTAAAGAGTCTTATTTCTGCCAGTATCATATTACGCTATATATCTCTGATTGTGAAAAACTATTTAAATTCATGTATGGTAATAGCCCAGAATTATATCTTACTCGCAAGTATAACATATTCAAGAAATGGAAAACTATGAACTTAAAAAGAAGGCATTATGTTAAAAAGAATTATCCTTCTAAGATTGGATGACATCTAAATGAGAAATTGATAAAATAAAATCTACCCACTTACAATTGTAAGTGGGTAGATTCATTTTGATTAATTTTCTTATATACTATTCTAATACTACTGCATATACTTCCTTTACACCGAATTCGATAGCTTGATGCTTTCCGTCCATCCATACATCAATACGGTTAGTTCCGTTGTAACGAGCGTTCATACGATCTGCTACAACAAAGGTCTTATCACCGTATAAGGTAGGGAACTGAACTCTGGTGCCGAAAGATAAATCGTTGGAAGCGATAATACCATCTGCTACTATAGTCCCTGAAGCTGTCGTAAAAGGATCTTCATCTGTTTCATCTACTGAAGAAGAATAAGCGGTTAAAACCGTTTTAATCATTCTAGGAGAAAAAATGCTAGGTTTTGTATCCTTAGAAAGGAATAAAACACTAGGAGATACTTGGACAGCGTCTTTTGAAGGAGCGAAAGAGATGGCATTAATGGAGAATATAGGTCAGCTAAGGCCCAAGAAGAGCCCCATACCCACTAATAGATAAACGAATCGTTTAGCTATTAGCTGCTTAAAAAGCCCATATTTAGTGAGAAAATCTCTGTTTGTACTCATTTTTAAAGGCAAAAACTCTCATATTGTGAGAGCTTTTACTATGATCTTATTATATCACATTTCGGCTTAAAATACAAGTCTAGGACGTTTTTGAAGAAAATGGGGTTTTTTGCTCTAAAGTATGGCATTTTGAAAAAAAATGTGTTATTATATTAGTATAAATTAAAGATTATGTATATCACTCAGGCAATTACTCTAGGAAAAAAGAATATTGGAGAATATGATCGAGAGTATTGTTTTTTTACTAAGAAATTTGGTAAGATAGTAGTGGTTGCAAAGGGGATACGAAAACCCAATGCTAAGTTGCAGGGACAGGTTGAGCCACCTTGTCTAACCAATATTGATTTCAATTCGGGAAATCAGAAAAGACTAACTGGAGCACTAATTAAAAATAGCTTTCCTAAGATCAGAGGAAATCTAATTGCACTAGAGACCACCCAAAGAATATTAAAACTAGTTGATGAATATATATTGTTTTCGGAAACAGATTTGAATCTCTGAAATGTTTTAAAAGAATCCTTAGAATACCTAGAAAAAAGCAGGGATAAGAACATAGAGTCATTACTTATGGAGTTTTACTTCACGGCTAGATTAATAAAATCATTAGGGTTTGAACCAGAACTAAAAGAGAACAACGAAAATGGAATCGTTGAAAACAAACAAACATTGCGTTCACTAAAAGTCTTACTTAATATGGACTTAAACAAAATTAGCAAGAATGAACTAATCCAACCAATATTAAATCAAAAAGAAAATATCTCTAAATTTTTAAAAGCTCAATTAAAATACATTAAAAATATATTCTCTTAAACAAAATTTAAAAAAATACTATGAAAAACTCTCCTTTAAATAAATCTTTCTTAATTGGTATGGTCGTTATGGTTTTTTTACTAGCAGCTGGATATGGTATTTGATGGTTAGTTAGATCTGGGGCTGTAGAATTTTCAGTGATCGCACCCAAGGAAGTCAAATCTGGGGAAAAACAACTCGTTACCTTTGCCTACAAGAATGGTTCTAAGGTAACACTAGAAAATGCAGAAATTCTAATTACCTTACCAGAAAGAGTGTACACACCAGAAGATCCTGAAGCTAGAAGATTAACTATCGCTTTGGATAGTATAGCGCCTGGGGCTAGTGGTACTAAAACAGCAGAATTAGTTGTATTAGGAGAAAAGAATAGTGTAACATCTTTTGATACTACTTTCAAATACAAACCAGCTTCTATTACTTCTGTTTTAGAGAAAAAAATATCAACTAATATTTCTATTTATGGATCTGCTATTGGTATAAACGTTGATATTCCTACTCAGATATTACCAGAAACTGACTTTGGTATGAAAATCTCTTGAGATAATCAGACAGGGTTAGATTTTGCTGATTTAAGAATGGTACTTACTTATCCCAATGGATACATCCTAAATGAAAGTAATATCGTTCCCAAGGAAGGGAATAATGTATTTAGTTTAGGAGATGTTGGCCCTGGCTCTCAAGGATTTGTAGAATTAAATGGATATATAGCAGGACAAGGGGGAGAAAATAAGAAATTTAACATTAGCATAGGAACATATAACAACAGCTCAAAGACTTTTTCACCTATAGCTACTCTGGATAGTTTTTCTGCTTTAGTAGCTAATCCCTTATCATTAACCACAACTGTTAATGATCAGACTGTTGGTAGCTTTAATCCAGGAGATAATTTAGAAATCAAGATTGCCTACCAGAATAACTATTCTGTAGGTATTACTGGATTAACCTTGAAAACAATATTAGATGGTAATATGTTTGATTACACAACATTAATTACAAATAAAGGATACTTTAGTGCTAAGAATAAAACAATCACCTGGACAGAAAGCCAGATACCTGGGTTGGCTGTTTTAAATCCTGGAGAAAGTGGGGAAGTTAAAATAAATGTAAAATTAAAAGATAGCTACACCATTAAAAACTTTAATGATAAGAATTTTACTTTAGAAGTTAAATCATCTCTAGCAAGTACTACACCTCCCGTAGGTATAGACCAAGATACCCCGGTAAAGACTAGTAGCAGTGCTTTGATTAAATTAAATACCAGAACAGAATTGTTAACTACAATATTTTATAGAGATACGAATAGTGGATTAACTAATTGTGGTACATTGCCATTGAGAGCTGACTCAGCTACCTGTCTAACTGTTCACTGGTTAATTAAGAATTACTCCAATAACTTAAACGATGTTAAGGTTATTACTACTTTGCCAGCTGGGGTTGAATACACTGGAAAATACTCTGGTAATTTTGGAGGGAGTGGGCCAGTTTATGATTCGCTATCAAAACAATTTACTTGATCACTGACCAGTATTCCTTCTGGTTCTGGTATTATCTCTAAGGGATATGAATTAGTTTTCCAGATTTCTGTTACTCCAAGTACTCAAGATATTAATAGTGCTATGGATATCCTAGGAGAATCTAATCTATCTGGACAAGATGCTTTTACACTAGGAGATATTGGAGCTAAATCTACTGGGTTTAAATCAAATAATTTAACAGACAAAACTATCAATCCCGCTGATGGGATTGTTAGATAAATATATTTAAATATTTCATATGGAAAAATCAATGGAAAAAATAGTTAATCTATGTAAAAGAAGGGGGTTTATAAATCTATCTTCCGAACCTTATGGGGGATTTGGTAGTTGTTATGATTATGGACCTTTGGGGGTAGAATTGAAGAATAACGTTAAAAAAGAATGATGAAAATTCATGACCAGAATGCATGATAATATAGTAGGGGTTGATAGTGCCATTCTAATGTCTCCAAAGATCTGGGAGGCTTCTGGGCACCTATCTGCCGGTTTTGCTGATGAATTATCTGAATGTAAAGAATGTCATAAAAGATTCAAATTAGATGACCTAGGAGAAGATAAGAAATGCCCTGATTGTAAAGGAGAATTACTACCAGCTAGAAAATTCAATATTATGATGAAAACATTTGTTGGCCCTTTGGAGAACGATTCTGCTGTTACCTATTTAAGAGGAGAAACTTGCCAGGGAATATTTATGGATTATCAATGAGTTTTGAATACTACCAGAATGAAAATTCCTTTTGGTATTGCACAGGTTGGTAAGGCTTTTAGAAATGAGATTAATCCAAATAATTTTACCTTTAGAACAAGAGAATTCGAGCAAATGGAAATGGAATTCTTTGTTGAGCCTAAGGATGCCGATATGTATTTTGATAAATTTATGCAGGAAAGAATGCAATGATATATTGACTTGGGAATGAAAAAAGAAAATCTGAGATTCCATGAACATCCAAAAGATAAATTAGCTCATTATGCTAAAAGAGTTGTGGATATTGAATACAACTTTCCTTTTGGTTGAGGAGAAATTGAGGGGATACATCATCGAGGAGAATGAGATTTAGGAAATCATTCTAAGTTTAGCGGAAAGGATATGTCCTATTTAAATGAAGAAACCAAAGAAAAATATATGCCTTTTGTAATCGAAACATCAGCAGGAGCAGATAGAACTACTTTAGCTTTTATGCTAGATGCTTATGATGAGATTGAGGGAGGTAGGAGCACTACTACAGAAACTATTAAAGATGTGGAGATTGCTTTACACCTATCTCCTAAATTATCCCCAGTTAAATATGCTATTCTTCCTTTACTAAAGAATAAAGAAGAACTGGTTAGAAAAGCTCGAGAAATTTATGATGTTTTGAAGATTGATTTTAATTGCCAGTATGATGAAACGGGTACTATAGGGAAAAGATATCGAAGACATGATGAGATAGGAACTCCTTATTGTATTACAATTGATTTTGATACTCTAGAAGACGATACTATTACTCTTAGAGACAGAGACACTATGGAGCAGAAGAGAATTAAAGTTGAAGAATTATATAAACTAAAAATTTAATTTTATGAAAGATATTATTAAAGAAATACCAAATAAAATAGAATACGAGAAATATGTTTTAAATAACGGATTAACTGTTGTTTTAGTTCCAGATAAAAAACTATTAACTGTTTTAGTTGATATGTTTGTTAAGGTAGGATCGCAATATGAACCAGATAATATTGCTGGTATTTCTCACTTTCTAGAACATATGAGTTTTAAGGGGACTACTAATCATCCAACTAATTTGGATTTGATTATGCCACTTGATAGTGTAGGAAGCTCGTATAACGCAGGAACTGGGTTTGATATGACCGATTATTATGTAATGTGCGGACACCAGTTTGCGGAAAGAGCTATCAATTTTATTAGTGATATCTTTCAAAATTCTGTTTTTCCAGAAGTTGAGTTCGAACGAGAAAAGGGAGTGGTATTAGAAGAAATTAGAATGTATGAGGACATGCCTCAAAGTAAAGTTGAGGAGTTATTCTTTGAATTAATGTATGGAAAGCAAGGGGCGGGAAGATCAATTGCTGGAAGTGAGAAAACAGTTAAGGGAACAACCCGTAAAGATATGTTAGATTATTATCACAAATACTACGGAACCAAGAATGCCTACTTATTCATTGGGGGGAACTTTGATAAAAAAGAGGTTAAGAAATTAATCGCTAAATATTTTAAAAAAGCTAAACCTGGAAAAGGATTTGTTTATCCCAAAACAAAGATAGCTCAAAAAAATTCTCGCATATTAATGTTTAAAAAAGATACCAAAGAAACTCATTTTATCCTAGGTTTCCATGGCTTTCCTTTATTTGATGAGAAGAATTATACCTTAAATATTATTGATGAGTTGTTATCTGGAGGATTTGCTAGTAGATTATGGCAGTTGGTTAGGGAAAAACTAGGAGGAGCGTATTATATCAATAGTAGTATAGAATCATTCTTGGACAGAGGTATATTTTTGGTTAGAGGAGGAATTGATTCTTCTAGGGCTGAAGTTATATTATCAGAAATAGTTAAAGAAGTTAAATCATTGAAAGAAAGCTTGGTATCCAAAGAAGAATTAGAGAAAGTTAAGAACTATATTATTGGTAAGCTATTTATGAAAATGGATCAACCATATAATTTAAAAGATTATTTAATCCTTCCTACATTGTATAACAAGCCAGTTAAAACTCCTAAACAAGAATTAGAAAAAATCTTGAAGATAACACCAGAAGATGTTAGAAAAATGGCCTGTAAAATATTTACTAAAGAAAACATTAATTTAGCAATGGTTACAGCATTAGAAGGGGAGAAGAAGTTCTTAAATATTATTAATAAAATTTAAATCAAAAACATGGCGACAACAAATAATAATGTAGTTTCCTGAGAAACACTTTTAAGGATTACCGGTATTGGATTAATTTTGGCTTTTTGCTTGTATTTCAAGCAAATCCTTATTATATTTATAGGGGCATTGGTTATTTCTACTAGTTTGGAAGGATTGGTTGAATGAAGCCAAAAGATTTTTCGTAAAAGATTCATTTCTGTAATTCTTGTATATATTTCCTTGTTGTTAGCTATTGGCTTCTTTCTTTATACCCTTACTCCTTTATTGTTGAATAACTTAGTTGATTTAATAAATCAATTTCCTGATTTATTAGAAAGACCGGAAATTAGTGGTATATTAAATAGATACATGTCTGAAGAGGGACTAGCGGGAAACCTCTTGAATACTCAGAATGTCTTAAATTATGCTAAAGGATTGTTTGAGAACGTAGGTATTTTCTTTACTAGCTTTGCTAATATTTTACTGACTTTTTTAATTTCTTTTTATATCTCCTTGGATAAAGACTGATTTAGAAAATTTATTGATGTTGTCTCTCCCAAGAAATACCGAGATTATTTATTTACTCTATGAGATAGGAGCGAAAGAAAAATGCGTTTTTGACTATATAGCCAAATCGTAATTAGCTTTATTATAGGGGTATTCACCTTCGTTGTTTTGCATTTATTAGGGGTGCAGTTCTCCTTATTGGCAGCTATCTTAAACGGAGGATTAGAGTTTATTCCTTTTATTGGTCCAATAATTGCTACCGTAGCTATACTAGTAGTTAATATTAATATGGGGATATCTTCTTTGTTTATAATACTTTTATCATTATTGGGAATACAATATTTAGAGAATATCATTTCACCTGTTATCCGTGGCAAGATTCTGCAAATTAATCCCTTAGTAATTATCTTTGCTTTGGCTATAGGGGCTAAAGTTGGGGGAGCTATTGGTATATTAGTAGCAGTTCCTTTGTCTACCGTTTTAGCAGAATTTCTAAGAGACCTGACTTGCTCTAATTTTCCTGGATCTGTGTTATGTAAACAAACTGATTTAAAAGAATAATATTTATGACTGTTTTTGCTACAAATAAAAAAGCTTTTTTTGATTACCTAGTTTTAGATGCCTTTGAAGCGGGTATTGTATTAAAGGGGTATGAGGTAGCAGCTATTAAAAGAGGGAAGGTTTCTTTAATTGGCAGCTATGCCATTTTCCATAACAATGAATTGATGCTAACTAATGCTAATATATCTACCTACCAGCCAAAGAATCAGCCCGCTGATTACTTAGCTACCCAATCAAGAAAATTATTAATTTCTAAACACGAAATATTAAAATTAAAAAGAGAAATTAAAGAAAAGGGGATTACTTTAATTCCTTTAAAAGTTTACGTGGACAAGAAAAAAATAAAAATGGAGATTGGGCTATGCAAGGGAAAGAAATCATACGATAAGAGGGAGACAATTAAAAAAAGAGAAGTTGAAAGAAAAATTAAGAAAATTATGGGGTAATACTTGATTTTTAATTAAAAAAGTAGTATACTAGATATATATACAAAACAAAAAGAAAATAACAATGTTAAAAATTTCTAAAAAGTCTTCCTTCACCCTAGTAGAACTTATGATAGTATTAGCCATATTAGCTATACTAGCAGCTGTTATTATCTTTGCAATCAAACCTGGTAACATAATTGATCAAACTAATGATTACAAGAGGGTTTCTGAT
>Ga0074198_1001206_pt1 | contig 18550 bp, 19 predicted proteins | sample EPASupsiteSAE323_FD_64527 | JGI IMG/M metagenome (GOLD analysis project Ga0074198, IMG submission 64527) | Bioremediated contaminated groundwater from EPA Superfund site, New Mexico - Sample SAE3-23 | ecosystem: Environmental > Aquatic > Deep subsurface > Groundwater > Contaminated ...
GCACTCAGGGCGGTCGCACGGGCCCTCCCTGCCGCCGCGGAGGGGGGCGCGGGCGACGTGTCCGGCGGGGGCGGCACCCTTTTCCCCCCCGCGGCCCGCCGCAATCCGCATATCGCGCTTTTCGTCCACGACAACATGGTGTACGGTCTCACGAAGGGCCAGGCGGCGCCGACGAGCCGTGTGGGTATGCTGACCCCCGTCCAGGTCTCGGGCGTCATTGCCGATCCCCTCAATCCCGTCGCCCTGGCCATCGCGATGAATGTAGGCTTCGTCGCGCGCGCCTTCAGCGGCGATATCGAAGGCACGACGCGGATCATGAAGCGCGCGATCCTCCACAAGGGCTTCGCTCTCGTGGATATATTCCAGCCCTGCGTATCCTTCAACAAACTGAATACGCTCCAGTGGTTCAAGGCCAATACCTACGCTCTCGAGCCGGACTATAAGGCGAACGACCGCGCGGCTGCCTTCGCCCGAGCTCTCGAAGAGACGCCCTTCCCTCTCGGCGTGCTCTACGAAAGCGACGAGCGGCGCCCCTTCGAAGAGCTTCTGCCCGTCTATCGTGAGGACAGGCGCCCCTTACGCGAACGGAGCCGTGACATGAAAGCCCTGCGCGCGGCGATCCAGGAGAAGAAATAATCGGCCGTTCATGCTTCCGGACTCTGTAAACGCGTCTTTATCGGTATCGTCAATCGTTGATCGTCAATCGTCAATCTCGATCAGGAGACCACGACTTTCCAGTTCGTCAGGTTCCACGTTCCACACCTGTCGCTTCAATTTTTCAACCTCGTTCTGCAGGGCCTCGACTTCCTCCTGAAGGCCCGAAATTCTCTCCCGCAGTTCGAGAATGACATCGATGCCTTCTTTGTTGATCCCGAGGGCCCGATGCAAACTGATGATTTGTTCCAGCTTTTCCAGGTGCTTTGTTTCGATTCCTGTTTCGCCATCCATAATGACGGTAGGATAAAGGCCGAATTCGGAAAAGTCGCGGACAATTTCGATATCGATATGGTAGTAGTCGCAGATTTGGCTGAGAGCAATTGCGGTTTGTCGATTCATTCCTCGTCTCCCTGAACCTTTTCGCCTCTGAGCGAAGCCAGTTCCCGCCAAAGCTTCTTTTCCCGGGCTGTAAGTTTTTCAGGCAATTGAAGCATTACTCTGAGAAAGAGATTCCCCTGGTTGCCTGGTTTGCCGTAGACGGGGAATCCCTTTCCCCTCAACCGCAGGACCGTTCCGTTTTTTGTCCCTGGAGGAATTTTAAGTTCGAATTTCCCGGATATAGTCTGAATTTCCAGAGCTGCGCCGAGCATGGCTGCATAAACGCTGACGGGAATATCCCTGAAAAGATCGGTGCCGTCGAGCCTGTATTCGGGATGCGGCTTGATGAGAAACGTGATATAGAGATCGCCGTTTTCGCCGCCATTGCTGCCGGGAACGCCTTTCCCCGCGATTTTGATCTTCTGCCTATCCCAGATTCCCGGTTTGAGTTTGAGGCGGATCTTCTTGTCTCCGATGGAGAGGGTTTTGGTGCCGCCTTCGTAGGCTTCTTCCAGGCTTATGGCGAGTTCGGCGCTCATGTCCTGCCCCTTGCGGGCAAACCGGGCTCCCTCGCGGCCCTGAAAACCCTGTCCGAAGAGAGTCTTGAAAAAATCCGACGGGTCCGAATCCCTGCCGAAGAGATCTTCCCAGTTCCGGGAGGAGGCTTCTTCCTGCCTGTTCTCCCGTGGAGCGTATTTGGACCAGTCGAAGTTATCCGTCTGTCCCGAGCTTTGGTGCTGCTCCCAATCCGAGCCGAAGGCATCGTATTTCCGACGTTTTTCATCGTCCGTCAGGACATCATATGCTTCGGTAATTTCATTGAACTTGGCCGCGGCGTTCTTGTCGGTCGTATTGACGTCGGGGTGATATTGACGCGCCAATTTTCGATATTGTTTTTTCAGTTCTTCTTTTCCGGCCGTTCTCTCCACTCCAAGGGCTTTATAGTAATCCTTGTATTCCGTCATATGGTTCCTTTAGGCTCCCAGGCTCCATATTGGATATACTGATTATTTCATTGGATAAGTCAAAAAGCGCCGAATTATTTTGGAGCCATGCCATGCCCGCGCAAATCGGGCAAAAAACAATGCCGAAAAAGAGACCGGATCCATTACACCGCGATCACGTCGGGGAGGAGACGAATAAATTCTTTCTTCACGACTTGATAGCATTCGCAAACCCGAGCTTCCAGGCCCGGTCGATCCAGCACGGTCAGGCGGCCCCGACTGTAGCGAATCAACCCCGCATCCTGCAATTTCCCGGCGGCCTCGGTCACACCCTCGCGCCGCACTCCCAACATGTCGGCGATCAGTTCCTGGGTCATATTCAACTCGTTCCCGGATAGCCGGTCGAGACTGAGCAGAAGCCAGCGGCAGAGTTGCTGGTCAACGGTATGGTGGCGATTGCAGACGGCGGTCTGCGACATCTGTGCAAAAAGCGCCATGATATACCGCATCAGAAGGTGTTGCAGCGCCGAATTGCGGTTGAATTCCAGATTGAACAGATCTCCCCTCATCCGATAGGCATGGCCTTCACTCTGTACTATCGCCCGATTGGGCATGGTGCCGCCCCCCATGAAAAGGGCTATGCCTACGATGCCTTCGCGGCCGACCACCGCTATTTCGGCTGATGCGCCATTTTCAAGTACGTACAGCAGGGACACGATCGCCGTTGTGGGGAAATAGACGCTGTTCATCACCTCACCGGACTCGCTGAGAGTCTTTCCGAGCGGCAGTTGAACGCGTTCGAGATGAGGGGCAATCCGTTCGTATTCGGCTTCCGGCAAGGCTGCAAGCAGATGGTTCTGTCGCGGATTCGGGGGGTATGGCGGACTGGACATAATGGCCATGAACATCCTCCTTTTCATCCCTTGTGATTATTTCGCAACTATTTTTTCTTGTTTTTGAGCCGCTGTCAACTATGTGTAACAGGATACTTATGTGTGCTGCCGCACAGACTGTGTCGAAGCCCTGTTTTACCTTGTTTTTAAAGAGACAGGAGATGGAATACATCGCTCCTGGTTCGCGCCAGCGTCATCTCATGGAGGAAATAGTATGAACGAAAAGCAAGAAAGAAAAAAATCACTCCCGACGAATAATGATTGGACACCCGTTTTGGATCGCACTCGCGGTGCAAAGAAACCCTATGAAGCCCCCACATTGGTCAAGCTTGGAGATGTCGCAAAACTGACCAACCAAATTGTCAGCGTTGGAATGTGAGGGGTGGTGAAAATGAACAACAGCAAGACGTTTCGATCATCAATCCGTCTTGTGCTAGCCTTTTTCGTCTTGGGAGTGGGCCTTATGGCTTGCTCCAATGCCTTGCAGGGCTTGCCCGGTTCAAACCAGGCCGCGACGGACACGAAGGGCTTCCCGGTCTCCGTCACGTGGAATGGCGGAGGATCAGCTGCAACCGGCAGCAGTGCCCGTGGATTGATCGATGACAGTAATGTCGCCTCGGTATCGATCCGGGTCTACAACGCGACAGGTGCATTGATCGGGTCGGGAACGCTCGCCAATAGGACGACCTACTGGGGCGGAGCCATCAGCGTGTCAGAGACCGGGCCCGCCGTTTTCGAGGCGAGTGTCCTTGATGCCGGTAGTAGTTTCCTCTATGTCGGGAAGGCGACATATATGGTTGCAGCTTCGAACAACAGCCTCACGATCACTGCCGGGGCGGCTGGATTGCTCGGTGGAGCGATCCAGGGGCAGGCACCGACACTATCCACCGCGGTGAATACTTTTGCAGGTACGCCAGGCACAGCAGGGACGGGGACAGCCGTACTGCCAGGGTTGTTTACGGGACCCTATCAGATAACTACCGACGGAAAGAACCTTTATGTCGCCGATATGGGGGCCAATAACATCCGAAAGATTGTGATCGCCACGCAGGAAACAACGACTTTTGCGGGCGATATCAACGGAGCGTTGGGCGGAAGGAATGATGGTGCCGTAGGGACCGCTACTCGCTTTAATCAGCCTCGTGGAATCACCACCGATGGGACCTACCTTTATGTCGCCGATTACGCAAATCACGCTATCCGCAGGATCACGATTTCTTCGGGTTTGGTAGAATCCTATGCGGGTACCTTGGGAGCAACAGCCGGGGCGACTGAAAATGCGGCTGCGGACGCAGCGTTGTTTAACGGTCCCAGTGGGATTACCACTGACGGAATACATCTCTTTGTTGCGGATACCAATAATAACAAGATCCGTCAGATCGAAATTGCTGCAACGAATGGAACCCGCACGGTAACGACTCTATCGGGCCTGACGGGCGGTGTGGGTGCAGCCGGTTGGAATGATGGGCTGGCAACCGGGGCTCTTTTCAGCGGGCCACAGGGAATCACCACCGATGGGGTAAACGTCTATGTCGCGGATACCGGGAATAACAGAATCCGCCAGATCAGAATTTCCGATGGATGGACGAGTACTCTGGCAGGCTCGGGAGCAACCGGGTCGCTCGATAATGCGATAGGGACCTCGGCGACCTTTTACGGACCCACCGGAATTACCACCGATGGGACGTATCTCTACGTCGCAGACTCAACAAGTAATGCGATCCGCAGGATCGCGATTGCAGAACCGAACGATGTGACGACCCTTGCCGGCACGGGGACAGCCGGCTCGAACGATGGGCTGGGAACTGATGCAGCGTTCAATGGTCCATATGGAATCACTACCGATGGGATGAACCTCTATGTCACGGATTACAATGCGCACACTATTCGCAAGATCCAGTAGGCTTTCGAGCCTCGAATTCGACCTGCTTGCATACTGTTGCGGCCTTGCGCGCGGAATCCCGACATTGATGGCGATGGCAGTGCCAGGCGCATATAAAGGTTTGGACGAAGAGTGCTTTGTCGCAATGGCCGTACAGCACAAGGTTGCAGGTACTTCGTATAACGGACTGGAAAAGGCTGGAATCAAGCTGAGTCCACGAAATATGCGCAACCTGGCGCGCGAGGCGATGGTCGGTCATGCGACGCGCAGTCTGCTCTTCCGTGACTGGCATGAAATCGTCGCAGCCTTCAAGGCAGAAGGAATCCGTGCGTTGACTATCAAGGGACCAGCTTCTTCGGTCCAGCTCTACGGTGATCCCTTGACCCGCGAATTCTATGACCTGGACATCCTCGCCGACATTCCCGACATACAGCCGGTTTTGCCTGTTATGGCCAGGCTTGGATACGCGCCTTCTGATCCGTCCGCTCTGCTCCACACAACCACAGTAACCGGGCCGTTTATACAGAAGCCATCTCACCATGTGAGCTTCCAGAAAGCAGGTCGGCCCTTCCATATCGAGATCCATGGCAAGACATGGCAGGATGACAAGGAATTTTATCCGGCCTATATCGAAGAGCTTTTTGTTCGCGCCGTTCCATTGGCGGAGGGAAAAGGCTGGGGCGATACGCTCAGCCCGGCTGACCATATAGTGTTCATGGTTGCACATGGAACACAGCATGCTTGGTGTCTTTTGCACTGGTTACTCGACTTGGCGGTGGCCTTGGACCGGACTGATGAGGTACTGCACAGGACTCTTGCGGAGCAGATTCGAGTTTTGAACATGGGGCGCCAGCTCAAACTGGCGTGTATGATCGTCCGGTCGGTGTATCCCGTGGCAATTCCCGAGTCGATCCAAGACATCATCGATGGAGAGAATGCGTCCCTGGAAATACCGCTGCGCTTTGCACTAGCAAGACTCCAGAAGGGCGGCAGAGACCATGCCTCAATGCGGAACATTCTCCTGCATTCCGCTGTGTTCTTGCCCGCCCTGACCAAGGCACCGGGACGCAAAGTACAGCTTATCTTTAGCCCTTTCCTGACGCCACAGAGGGACGTCGAAGCCCTGCCGTTGCCGAAACACCTGTACTTCCTATATCTGCCGCTACGACTTTTCTTCGTGCTGTCCCGCAGGCTGAAAAAACTATTCGGACGCGAAGACACTCATGTTGCCTAAAAGAAGCCGGAATTCGCTTCTACTCCCCGCGTGCTGGATTCTTTTCCTCTTTCTGGCGGCACTCTCTTCCTGCGGCAACTTCGGCTGGCCTTGGGGTATACACCCGAACTCCACCGAAATGCCGGGTCGGGGTGCAATGCTCCTGCGCCACGATTCATGGCTTTACCGCATCGGAGGTCTGGAGGGTTCAAGCTTTAGTTCGGCCTCCGCAAAGATGGCCATCATCGATGATGAAGGGAATATGGATGCCTTGCAGAATGTGGCTTCCCTCCCCCAGGGGATACACCACGGCGTCGCTTTCTCGGCGGGAAACCTTGTCTATGTCATCGGAGGCAAGACCGACAAGGGACTCGTTTCAACAATTTATTACACCTATATCAATACGGATGGGACGCTCGGATTCGGAACGAACGGGCGCTGGGAGTCCAATGTGATACCGCTTCCCGAAGCCCGAGCCGGTGCGGCATGGATTCTGCACGATGGATGGATCTTTCTGATCGGCGGGGAGACTCAGTCCGGAAAGTCAAATTCCATAATCCGGGCACGACTCTATCAGGACGGTCAGGTGGGGCAATGGTACAAGAGTGTGCAAACCCTGCCGGATACACTGCTGGGGGCAGCCGCCGCAGTGCTGGACGATAGGCTTTACATAGCAGGTGGTACCAATCAGCATGGTATCACTTCGGAGGTCATTTCGTTCGCGCTCGGAGAATATGGCGCCCTTCTGGACAGGCGAATCGAGCCTGATCTGCCGCTCGCTTTGCAGGAAGCCATTCTTTTAGAGGATCGGAATGACCTGATTCTCGCAGGTGGCTATGACGACGAAGGGCGGTGTCAAAAAGTATATCGGTATCATGACGGAATTTGGTCCGATACTGCGCTCACCGCCGGCGCCGAAGGTTCTTCTTTCGGACGAGCCGGTGGGGCGCTCTTCTATCTGCCCAGCTCTGATGAAGAGAGTGACAGGGTGGTACGGCTTGATGGACTGTCGCTTGCACCCGAAGCCCCCAACGTAATCCCAGGTTCAGGCATGGTGCCCAATAAAAGTACCATCCTCGTCGATGGCGGCCCGGGCCTCACTGTGCGGTACCGCGAGAATGGCGGGATTCCGACAGCCCCCGACCCCGTCTGGCCTGCTACTTCGATCAAGATTTCCGCCACGACACTGCCATCGATGGAACTATCGCTCGCTTCCTTCGCCTCCGACGGGACCGCTTCTCCCGCAGTACACCGAGAGTACTCCGTGAGATCGGGCAGCCTCTTCGTCGTGATCGAAGACACCCTGCAGGTTCACGATTCAGGCTATTCCGGCCTGGAGTACCGCATCATGCAGGAGTCCGGGTCGGATGGAATGACGCCAACAGCAGCGAGTTCGTTGTGGTACCGTATCAGAATCGACTCGGCGGGCAATTACCGCCTGGCCTGGGCCGATGCTGACGAGGACGCCACTTTTTCTGCAAGACTCATGCTTTCCGTCTATGAGGCGGATCTCTACACCGAGGTGCCGGATTTGGCGGAAATCCCCGCGCACGACAAACGCGGCGGCCAGGCCTCTCCCCTTTACCTCGCTCTCAACACCGGAAATTATTTTGTGTACATCCGCGATATCGACGACCAGGAAGGAAGGACTTTTGGGTTCTCCCTCGTAAGGGAGTGACGGGCGATGCGCGAATATCAAGCCTTTGGAATGCACATCGAGTCGGAAGTCGCCCTGGCTCTGCCCCTGGCGCCACGCAGCGACGCTCATTCCTTGGGACACGGTAAGTCTTCCGGCGACGCCTATCCCGAGTGGCGCGTATCCATCGGACTTGGCAGTGTAAAAAGTGATCCTACCCTGATGCAGACGCTCGGCCGTATACGGTACGGCGAGTCCGGTGATGATATACAGGTGGAGGTGCCTTGGGCTGGCCGCTACAGAGTCCGGGGCGATTCGCGGATAGATGTGGAGCCGAAGCCTGCTGCAGATGAGCAGATTGTGGGCCTCTACATAACGGGGCTCGTATTGTCTTTTCTCCTGCGCCGACACTCCTTTCTCACCCTTCACGGCAGTGCGGTAACCGGACCGCATGGGGCTTTCGCTTTTCTCGGTGACCGCGGCTCAGGCAAGTCCACTACAGCCGCTGCACTGACCCATGCCGGTTATGACATACTCTGCGACGATGTCATCCCGGTCGCCACAGGCCCCGTGGTATTCCCGGGCATCCCCTTTCCCATGCTTCTGCCCGACGCCTATGAACGCCTGATCGGGGATACGGCCCTGGCCTCGCACCTCTTCAACGGAATCGACAAGTATAAGGTCGAGCTGGCCGCCAGCAATACACCATCCCCCCTGTGCTCAATCTTTATCCTCGAGCCGAGGGACGTTCCTCACCTTGAGGTATTACCCCTTCGGGGTGGCGCCAAAATCGCTGCTCTGTTTCCCCACATATGCTCCAGCCCCGGCATCGATGATACCAGGGAGCTGTTCGCCCGCAGCATGGAACGACTTGGGCCGATACCCGTCTTCCGCGTATGGCGCCCTATCGCAGGCGATAGCCTTTCCGAATTTACCGGGAAAATCGTCCGCATGGACAAAGGAGAGTGCGCATGATCCGACTGAATGACTCGGTGTTACTAAGTCGCGTGGATGACGAAGCAGTCCTTCTCGATGCGGACAGTAGCGTGTATTACGGGCTGAATGCCGCGGGTTCCCGCATGTTCGAATTGCTGGCAGAGTGCGGCGACCGCGAATCCGCAATACATCTTGCGGCGGATGAGTACGACGCTCCCGAAGAAAGCGTGAGGAATGATTTGAACGCTCTTCTGGATACAATGATCGAGAAAGGGCTCGTGAAAGAAGATGCCGTCTGATGATCGTGGCATCGGGGCGCGCTTCAATACGCTCGCCCGGCGCTATTCAGCCCGCGATCTCATCGCGATCACGGGAATATGGATGCGGCTCGCTTTCGTCGACATGCGACTGAAAATCCTCCCGCCCCACATCAAAAGGATATGGCTCTATGGGCGGGGTTCTATTGGTCATGCTCCGCTCGACCCCGGCGTTCGCGTCGAAGCGCTGCGCCTCGAACGCCTCGTAGTCGTTGCGTCAGATCACCCGATTTTCTTCAACATGAGTTGCCTCAGACGCGCCCTCACCCTTCGTTCCCTTTTCGACGCGAGGAAAATCCCATCCCGTCTCGTCTTTGGGGTACGAAGGTCTGCCGAAAGAGGCGTGCCGGAGGCTCATGCCTGGCTGGAGCTGGGAGAACTCAAGCTGGGCTTGGGTGCGGCGCCTTCTGGTTCGGGTTTCGTCGCCTTTCGCCATGTGGAGAAACGGGATTCGGTACGTGCCAGGGCCTGAAAACACCGCCGCATTAAGGCGGCATGACCGATCAGCTCAAATGGTTATGTGTGCTGCCGCACAGACTGTGTCGGGACCCGGGATTATTCTTGTTTGGAAAGGAGGCGGGAGATGGAATATCTAACTTCAGGAAAATACCGACGAGCATCGCATGGAGATAGTATGAACGAAAATCAGACAAAAGAATCGAACATGCCATTACCGTCTATGGACGACATGAAGATAGTATCCTACGACGGCAATCGTACCGTGAAGATAGCCTGCGAGACTCCCGAAGTAATAGAACTCGGCGGCATCTCCGAACGGCACAGCTATTATGGACAAGACCTATAGAAATGTACGGGGCATCCTTCCCGAAATTGCTGCTCTTTCATCCTGGAGGCTTTCATGAAACGTATCATATTTGCATTGCTGCTGCTGGCGATGCTTCCTATCAGCGTTTTTGCGGTCGATTTCTACGCCGGCGCAAACGCATACTACGCCAGCCTGATTCAGCCCGCCGATATAAGGGCAATTGATACCGTCAGCCTTAATTTGGCGGACTTTGCGTTCGGCGGAGAAGCCCGGCTGTTTTGGGGTTTGATCTGGGGCAGCGCTGCCTTCACCTACAGCCCCGGCGATGCCAACTTGCCGCACCGTATCGATTTCCTGCTCGACAGCGGCGTTGGTCTGACCATTGGTATTGTGCGCGCCGGCATCGGAATCGGGCCGACGTACGGTATGGAAATAGGCAATAACATGGGGCATTTCGTTAAAACCGGGGCCAATCTGCGACTTACCGGAGATGTCCTGCTTGGGAAGTTCTCGCTCGGTCTGAGCTGGATAAGTAAAGTGGAATTCACTCGCAACTCTTTCATTGAAGCGTTCAATAATCCGTACGGGCAGCTTGGCCTGGCCGTGCTCTACAAATTCCAGGCCTAGTCGTATAGGGCGTTCATGAACGCATGGATATGAAAAATGGCATCGGAGAATATCCGATGCCATTTTCGTCGCTTCGTCAATGTATTTATAAATACCGCATCTGAAAACCGGATGCGGTTCTGTAACTCACAAGGCTGGCTTTGTCAGCGTATTGGTGTCCAGAGTTATTGCAGTCTGCGCCAATGCTCTGCCATTCAAAGTTGCTCCGGTATTCATCTCGATCAAGGTCTTGCACAGAATGATCCCCTTGAAGTCGGATGTCGTCCCGAGAGTCGCCTGGCCTGCAATTTGCCAGAAAATATTTTTGGGCAGCGCGCCGCCGCTCAAGGTAACAATGGCCCCATTCCCTACTGTGAGGTCTTGCGCTATCTGGAAAATCCAGACGTCATTTGCGCCGCCATCGAGAGTGACACTGCCATTTATCAGAACTCCTGTTCCCCATTTGTAGAGACCGGGGGCAATCGTTCTTCCGCTCATGTCTCCATCGTACAGTTCAGTCGCGTCGGGCAGTGTTCGACTGGCGGCATCGGTATATGCGATCTCCATATCGCCTATAGTCGTTGTCATATCGACTGGAGTCGGAGGGGCATAGTCGGCTGCATAGACCTTTTCGGTCACTAGCGGCGAAGTCGAAAATACGTTCGAGGCATCCATTGTCAATCCAAATCCGGTTATGTAGGTTGCGGCGGCGGGACTCACTCCGATATTGCCGTCTATTGAAGTCAGCCCGGTTGTTGAAATTCCGGTTTTCGCAAGGCCCACAAAAGTGCCCGCTGTTCCAAGTTCCACAGGCGACGGACCCGCTGCCAAATTCACCCCGGTCGTAAAGCTCCATGTGCTGTCCGCAACCAACGCATTGCCTGCCAGATCCGTGATGGCCATGGTGAGAGTTGCTGTATATTCGGTATTGATTGCGAGTTCACTCGTGGGATCCAGAGTCGCAACAAAGCCGTCGTAGGAGACTGCGCCGGAAACGGGGGTCACACCTTGAGCCAAAGTGAAGGTCGCGGCGGTGACAGTGGCTGAATCCATTGCCTCGCTGAAGGTCGCAGTGATGTTCCTGTTTATGGCTACATCAGTCGCCAAATCGGCAGGGATTGTGGAAATAACGGTGGGGGGAGTGACGTCATCATTATTCACGGGACTGGCGCACCCGCTCACAAAAAGAATCATAAGCAGAATCGGCATAAACCACATCTTTTTCACGGTAGCACCTCCTTGATCAGTGCATTCAGGTATTTTCTCCGACTTCACCATCCAACGCAGCGTTTGCCCTGACCGTGGCCATGGCAAACGCTGCGTTGGAAGCTGCAACTTTTTTTGTCTACAGCGGTGCAAGCGCCGGGGCCGTTATAGTATTGGCGTCCAGCGTGACTGCAGTCTGCGAAAGCAGTCTGCCATTCACTGTCGCTCCGGCCGCCAATGAAATCGCAACGGCCGACATTACATTTCCTTCCATATGTGCGTTCGCACCGACGGCAACGGCTTGGGTAACCTGCCAGTAAATATTCCTGGGCAGTGCCCCGCCCGAGAGAAGGACTTGTGCGGTCGCCGCCTGGGTGATGCCGCCGGCTATCTGGAAAATCCAGACATCGTCAGGGCCGCCGGCTAAGGTGACATCGGTCGTTATCGATACTCCGGTACCCCACTTGTAGAGCCCGGGAACCAGAGTCTGGCCTCCGAGTTCTCCGCTGTACAGTTCAGTGTAATTGGGATCGGGTCGGCCGGCTGCGTCATTGTATGCGAGTAGCATGTCCCCTACCGCAGTGGTCAGGTTGGAGGGAGTGGGAACCGTATAGTCGGATGCATACACATTTTCGCTAACCAAGCTTGATTTGGAAAAAGTGCCCGTTCCATCCATCACCAGACCGAATCCCGTCATGGCGGTCGAATCGATCGGACTCACCGCAATATTGCCGGTAATGTCAGTCAATCCCGTCGTTGTGATTCCGGATTCCGCCAGAATTGCATAATTGCCGGCAGTCCCAAGGTCCACAGATGCCGGGCCCGCTGGCGGATTAGCCGTAGTCGTAAAGGTCCATACCTTTTCGGCTGCCAACGCATTGCCGGCCAGGTCCGTGACATCCACAGTAACCGTCGCAGTATAGTCAGTACTGGCTGCGAGATCATTCGTCGGATTGAATGTGGCGACGTTGCCCGCATAGCTCACTGCGCCGGGGACTGAGGTCGCTCCCTGCGCCAGGGTGAAGTTCGCGGCGATGATCGTCGCGGAGTCCATCTCTTCGCTGAAGGTTGCCGTGATGTTCGCGTTTCTCTCCACTGCAGTCGCCGCATCGGCTGGGCTGGTGGAACTGATTGTAGGCGGAGTGAGGTCCACAACGTTCACAGGGCTGTTGCACCCGATCAGGGAAACGGCCGTCAGTACCAGTGCCATAATAAGTATCTTTTTCATAGTCGATGTCTCCTTATTCTTCGTCTTCAGAATCTTCAGATTCGCTTTCATCAAATTCCTCCTTCCTCTTAATCAAAATATGTCCGGAATTGAATGTGGTCTGTTCGGTAGCACACACAGCATAGCTGCCCGATTTTTGTTTCAGTGCAATTTTCCCGTGAGGATGTCTGGATCTTCCAGATTTCGGAAAACCTTACGATGGCCGGCGGCAAGTCGGTCATTTTGAGCGGCGGCGCATTGCCGAAGAACATCTTCTGGCAGGTCGCGGGCGGCACCGGTGTAACTCTCGGAGCGCATACAATTCGATCATTGTCTCGCAAAGGTGCGTGAAAGTCCGCCTGCCGTAGGCGAAAGGGTCATTGTCGATTTATCCCCATTGAACGAATAGAGTTCGACCTCATCTTCAGAAGATCCAGCCCAGGTAATCGTGAGCTTTGTGCTGTCCGAACTCCAGATCCCGTATGTTGATATTCCCACATCGAGTACGGTTGTCGTTCCGATACTCGTACCGTCAGTGTTGAATACGTAATTGGTAGTGGCACCCAAGATTGTGGTCTCCCAAGTCCCGACAATCGGATTCTCGGGCGCAAGCAGACTGCATCCGGAAAGAACAAGCAAAACGAGGAAAGCGCAAACGATAAGTTTTTTCATAAAATCTCCAGTTTGATGAACAACGCATGCTCAAGGGTGTCTCCCCCGGCTGCAATTCCGCGATTTTTCGCGATTTTAAAAATCCTTTTCCTCAGTAAAAATCCCGAATTTCAGGTGGCCTTTGTACGTTCATCCTGAGACATGGCCGCGAGCCGCTCTACCTCGGCAAGGTTCAACCCCAGTCCCGTGGCGACGCGATTTCCATATTCGACATCCGCCTTGTGGAACAGGGCGGTCTGTCGCAACTGGATACGTTTTTGCGCACCGCTCAGATGGGTGACGATATTGTCGACCAGATGATCGCGGTCCATGTCGGTCATGACCCTGCGGAACAGAACGCCCGCCTGGACGAAATCCACGTCGCCGGGTTCGTAGGCATGACGCGCCGCCATCCCTGAAATATCGATCGAAGGAACGGTATACGAAGAATCGGGCTCAGGGCCGCCTGCGCTGTTCGGCCAGTAATTGGGGTCTCCGCTCCCATTTCTGTCGAAGCGCATGAATCCATCGCGCTGGTAACTGTGCTCCGCCGCAGCCTTCGGCGCATTGACGGGCAGCATGTGAAAGTTCGGCCCCAGTCTGTGTCGCTGCGTGTCGGGGTAACTGAACAAGCGTCCCTGCAATAGCCTGTCCGGAGAAGGCCCGATGCCCGGAACGAAGTTGCCTGGAGCGAATGCAACCTGTTCCACTTCGGCGAAGTAGTTCTCGGGATTGCGGTTGAGCACCATTCGGCCGATAGGCTGAAGCGGGTAGTCGGCGTGCGGCCAGACTTTGGTGATATCGAACGGATCGAAGCGGTATTTCTTCGCTTCCTCGGGCGACATGATCTGAACGGAAACAGTCCATGCCGGGTACTCGCCCCGCTCTATGCTCTCGTGCAGATCACGGGTCGCATGGTCCGGGTCTATGCCCGCGAGACGGGAAGCTTCGTCGCGTGTAAGGTTCTTTATCCCCTGTTCGGTTATGAAATGCGTCTTTACCCAACAATACGTTCTATTTTCGTTGTACCACATGAAGGTGTGGCCGCTGAAACCGTGCATATGGCGATAGTCGAGAGGGATGCCGCGGTCGGAAAAAAGAATTGTCACTTGGTGGATGGATTCCGGAGTCAGCGAAAGAAAGTCCCAGAACATATCAGGATCCTTGAGATTGGTTGCGGGGTGGCGTTTCTGCGTGTGAATGAAATCGGGAAATTTTATCGCGTCCCGGATGAAGAATACCGGCGTATTGTTGCCCACCAAATCGTAATTTCCCTCTTCGGTGTAAAATTTGACGGCAAAGCCGCGCGGGTCCCGCGCCGAGTCGGCCGAGCCTTTTTCGCCGCCAACCTGCGAAAAACGCGCAAAGACTTCGGTTCGCTTCCCCACTTCGGAGAGGAATTTGGCGCGCGTGTATTTCGTCATGTCGTGCGTAACCTCGAAGTATCCTCCCGCGCCCGCACCTTTCGCATGCACTACCCTTTCGGGAATGCGTTCCCTGTCGAAATGCGCCAGCTTTTCGACGAGATGTACGTCCTGAACGAGCGTTGGCCCTTCAGGTCCGGCGGTTATCGAATTCAAATCATTCTCGACCGGTTTTCCGGTGTTTGTCGTCAAAATTTTTTTCTCTGTCATGAAACTGCTCCCGTCGGCTTCCTGCGGTTTTTCGGCAGCGCGTTCCGTCGCCCGCGGACAGCCATATTTTTCAGCCCGCGAAATTCATGAGTTCCTTGTTGAACCTATCTTTTTCTTCATAGAACAGGCCGTGCCCGCTGTGCTCGAATCGAATAAGCTTCGAGCCCTTTATTCCCGCCGCCATCGCTTCCGCCAGTTCGAAAAGGCAAATCTTGTCTTGCGTCGAATGGAAAATCGCCGTCGGCATATCGATCCTGGCCAGATCGTCGCGCAGATCGGCGTCCCGCAGCGTGACAAGACAGGCTGCGGTGGCGAGAGGAGATGCCTCCATGCCCATATCGAAAAACCACTCGGCCATCTTTGGACTGACGGCATTCTCGCTGCGGAAGAAGATTTTCCCGAAATCCTCGTTGAGCTTCGCTCTGTCCGTTCCGCACGATTCGATGAAACCATCCACGGCCTTCGATTCGAGGCCGTACGGGAAGCCGGGTCTTTTGATGAAACTCGGCGCCGCCGCGCCGAAGAGGGCCAGTCTGGATACCCGTTCGCTTTTGCGGCGGGCCGCGTAGTGCAGCGCGATGGCGCCGCCCATCGAATGGCCGGCCAGCGTGACGTCGTGAAGGTCGAGCGTTTCCAGCACTTTCTCGATATCGTCGCCGAAGACATCGTAGTTGTAGTCGCCCCAGGGCTTGGACGATTTGCCGAAGCCGCGCATCGTGATACCGATGCAACGATACCCGTGCCGGGGCAATTGCGTGAACTGATACTCGAACATCTCGTGGCTCAATGGCCATCCGGGAATAAATACAATCGTCTTGCCTTTTCCCCAATCTCGAATATTGAGACGGACGTTCGGCTCGATCTTTATGAATTCACCGATTTGCATACTATCTCCCCTCTGGATCAATACGATTTCCCGGGCATCTGCCTGGGTTTCGCTAGTCTGTCGACACTGGTTTGCCCGCGCCGGTCTCGCTCCACTTCCAGTCGCGGATTTCCGGCAGGTCTTCGCCATATTCGTCGATATATCGCTTGTGCTCGATCAGCTTGTCCTGGAGCCGCCGCTTCAGCTGAATGCCCCTGTCGCCGGTTTGCGGCAGGCGATCGACGGCGTCCATCACGAGATGGAAACGGTCCAGATCGTTCAGCACCGTCATGTCGAAAGGCGTGGTTATAGTGCCTTCTTCCTTGTAGCCGCGCACGTGAATGTTGTCGTGGTTGGTGCGGCGGTAGGTCAGCTTGTGGATCAGCGACGGGTAGGCGTGGAAGGCGAAAATGACCGGCTTGTCCCTGGTGAAAAGCGCGTCGAAATCCGCGTCGTTCAAGCCGTGCGGATGCTCGGTGTGCGGCTGCAGCTTCATCAGATCGACGACGTTGACCACACGGATTTTCAGATCGGGCAGATATTCCCGCAGTATGGAGACGGCCGCGAGCGTCTCCATGGTGGGTACGTCGCCGCAGCACGCCATGACCACGTCGGGCTCGACGTTCCGGTCGCCGTTGCAGGCCCACCGCCAGATACCGATACCCTCGGTGCAGTGTCGGACGGCATCGTCCATCGTCAGCCACTGCGGCGCCGGATGTTTGCCCGCGATCACGACGTTGACATAGTGGCGGCTGCGCAGGCAGTGGTCCATCACCGACAAAAGGCAATTCGCGTCCGGCGGAAGATAGACGCGCACGATCTCGGCCTTTTTATTCATGACGAGATCGATGAAGCCGGGGTCCTGGTGGGTGAATCCATTGTGATCCTGGCGCCAGACGTGCGAGGTCAACAGGTAGTTCAGCGACGCGATCTTTCTCCGCCACGGCAGGCCCGAAGTGACCTTGAGCCACTTGGCGTGCTGGTTGAACATGGAATCGATGATGTGGACGAAGGCCTCGTAGCAGTTGAAGACTCCGTGCCGACCGGTGAGCAGATAGCCCTCGAGCCAGCCCTCGCACTGGTGCTCGCTGAGCATTTCCATCACGCGCCCGGTGCGCGCGAGGAATTCGTCGTTCGGCGTTGTCGCGGCTTCCCATTGGCGCCCGGTCGCTTCAAAAAGGGCTTCCAGACCGTTCGAGAGCGTCTCGTCGGGGCCGAAGACTCTGAAATTGCGTTGAGCGGCGTTCAATTTTACGACGTCGCGCAGGAAACGCCCGAGTACATGCGTGTCGCCCGGGCCGCGTACTCCGTGCGAAGTCACTTCGACCGCGTAATCGCGGAAATCCGGCATCTTCAGGTCGCGCAGCAGAATGCCGCCGTTGGCGTGGGGATTCGCGCCCATGCGCCGTTCGCCTGCGGGCGCAAGTTCGGCCAGTTCCGGATTGAGGCGGCCTTGTTCATCGAAAAGTTCCTCAGGCCGGTAACTCCGGAGCCAATCCTCCAACAGCGCAAGGTGTTCGGGGTTGACGCCCGAGTCGGACATAGGCACTTGGTGCGAACGGAAAGTACCTTCGATCTGCCGGCCATCGACTGTCTTCGGCCCCGTCCAGCCCTTGGGAGACTCGAGGACGATCATCGGCCAGCGCGGTCGCTCCGTGTTGCCATGGAGGCGTGCGTCCCGCTGGATTTTCCCGATCTGTTCCACGACCGTGTCGAGTGTCGCGGCCATGGCTTCATGCATCAGTTCGGGCTCGTCGCCTTCGACGAAATAAGGAGTCCATCCGTAACCGCGGAGTAGCTGTTCCAATTCTTCGCGCGTGATGCGGGCGAGGAGCGTCGGGCTGGAAATCTTGTAGCCGTTCAAGTGCAGGATCGGCAGCACCGCGCCGTCGGTCGCCGGATCGAGGAATTTGTTGGAATGCCACGCGGTGGCGAGCGGTCCCGTTTCCGCCTCTCCGTCCCCGATGACGCAGGCGACGACGAGATCGGGATTGTCGAAGGCCGCACCGAAGGAATGGCTGAGCGAATAGCCCAGCTCGCCGCCTTCGTGGATCGAGCCGGGCGTTTCCGGCGAAGCATGGCTTGGAATGCCGCCGGGAAATGAAAACTGCATGAAGAGCTTTTTGAGCCCGGCTTCATCCCGGCTGACCTCGGGATAGATCTCGCTATACGTGCCTTCGAGGTAGGTGTTGCCCACGACCGCCGGGCCACCGTGTCCGGGGCCGGAGACGTATATCATGTCGAGGTCGTATTTTTTGATGACCCGGTTCAAATGCACATAGATGAAGTTCTGCCCGGGTGTCGTACCCCAGTGTCCCAGCAGCATATGTTTCACGTCGGAAAGCGCCAGCGGACGCTTCAGCAACGGATTGTCGCGGAGAAAAATCTGGCCGACCGAGAGATAATTGGCGGCTCGCCAATACGCATCCATCCTGTGGAGCAATTCAGGGGAAAGAGTTTTTGTTTTCATGATTCAACCCGAGATCCGCCTCCCCTTACGACACTCTCATAAAGTCGATATATCCGCGTTCCACATCCGTATGTACCAGCCGCACTCGGAGCCTGTGGCCGACATCCATGCCTTCAAAACCGCTCGCCAGCCTTCCTTCAACCGGAAGATGCAGAAGGCGGACCCAGGTGCCTTTGTCCGCCGCGCCGGTGACGATGGCATCGAACTGTTCGCCTATTCTGGATTCCAGGAGTATCGCGGCGGCTGACTTGACTACCTGCCGCTCGACCTTATTCGCCGGCTCCTCCGC
>Ga0074198_1001207_pt1 | contig 18535 bp, 18 predicted proteins | sample EPASupsiteSAE323_FD_64527 | JGI IMG/M metagenome (GOLD analysis project Ga0074198, IMG submission 64527) | Bioremediated contaminated groundwater from EPA Superfund site, New Mexico - Sample SAE3-23 | ecosystem: Environmental > Aquatic > Deep subsurface > Groundwater > Contaminated ...
ATGACAACATCAAAACCTTTTTCAAAATGAGGTAATAGTTTATTAACTTCTTTTAGAGGAGTGGACTGATCCATATCAGTAAACAAAACTAAAGGATATTTAGCATCTTTGATTCCACCCCAGACAGCTGATGGTTTACCTCCATGAGGTAAATCTAAACATCTAAAATTTTTGTGTTTGGAAACAAATTCTTTGACTAATTTTAGGCTATTGTCAGTAGATTCATCATTACAAACAATTACCTCCCAGGTAAATTGTTGAGTGATGAGAAAATCATAAACTTCTTTTAAAACACCTTTTTTGAGATTATTTTCTTCGTTATAACAAGGAATAACTATCGATAATCCTTTAATCATATATTTTATTTTAAACTATTTTGAGAGCTATTTTGAATGTGAGTTAATTTAAAAATCTTTATACCATTAATTTCCCATTGGGAATCGATTTTAGCCCAACCAAAAGCAGCAACTGACCATTCGGGGTTGTTTATCGGATTACAGTCAATTTGAAATGGCTCACAGACAACAAATAATTGTTCAGCTAACTTTTCTGGCAAATTGACAACTTTGGCTTTTTTTTGACTTAAGACATAGCGATATGGAGGATCATAATTCTGTTTTGCTAAAAGAGAAAAATTAAATTCTTGGTTATTGGAATTATCAATTATAGTATTGGCTATTTGATTAACAGTTTTTAATTGATTATTTGCTGGATACTTAAATGGATTTTCTATAAAAGAAAAAATAATTATTAATATTAGAAAAGGAATGCCAATTATTTTGAAGCGATTAATAAGAAATGCAATGAATAAAAAAACTACTGGAAAGAGAAAGGCGAAATAATGATCGTAAATATGTTGTTTATATAAAGCTAAAGCGATTATGCCAGAAGATAACCAACTTAAGATAATCCAAAAAGATGATAAATCGTTGATCTTAGATCGTAGTTTTCTGTTAAGAAATAATAAAAAGAAACAAAAAATAAAAAAGATACTAATAATTAATCCAACCGTTTCATTTTTTCCAGCTAACAATCTGGTATTTATTTGATTAAACAGTAGAGGGGCAATGGGGATAGCTTTGTAGGCCTTAAGATTGACAGTAGTTTCTCTTTGGGTAAAAAAGGTAGTTAATGCTTTGATATTTTGACCATTGTGCTTAATATCAAAAAGAATTTGAGGGGTGAGAGAAATTATAAATATAAATAAGGCTATTAAGGTGTTTAATAAAAATGGTTTTAAATATTTTGATTTTTTTCTTATATAAGAAAACAAAGAATAAACCCAATAAATACCAATAAATGGCAATAAAGCTAATCCTAGATAATGACTATTGATAACCATTACAAACGAAAGTGATGCATAAATAAAATAATGAAATTTTTTGGATTTAAAACCCTCAAAGAAAAAATAAACCAACAAAAGACTGAAAAGGGGCATGATATTAGGGTTCCAAATAAAGTTTGAATACTTTATTACTACGGGAGAAATGGCAAAAAGAAAGGCGGAAGTTAAACCAATTGATTTTGAAAACCATTTATTACCGACAAAATACAACATATAGATAGTTAATATATTTAGGAGAGCAATAAAAATGGCTGGTCCAGTAGGATTGAAATTGGAAATCAAAAGAGAAGGGGCAATTAAATAGTAAAACCATGGACCTAGATACATATTGCCAATACTAGTTTGTGGACCGATAAAAAATAAATTACCATTTTGCCAAAAATCTTTAATAATAACGACATCACGACCTTGATCACCCAAAAATTCCATATAATCTCCAATACGATAGAGTCTAAAAAAAGCTCCGATGATCAAAATAACTACCAGAAGCCAATATTTTTTAAGATTTTTTTTAAGCACGGTGGAAATTAATCTTGAACCAAAGTCGGAAAAGATCAGAAAAACTTTTAATAATTACTTTAAGTTGTCTACCAGTGGCTTGACCTTCAGTTCGAGCAAAATGGTGTACTCCTAGCTGGGTAATTTTAAAACCACTTTTTTTAGCTTTAATTAAAAGTTCACTACTAATAAAAGCTCCCCTTTCGGCTTCGAGCTTGGGAATAGTATCAATAACTTTTTTATTAATTAACTTAAAGGCACAATCGATATCTCTAACATGTAAACCAAAAAGAACAAAAACAATAGCTTCCCAGATTTTAGAGGTTAAGATAGCAGCTTTTGATACTTGGCGAGCTAAATAATAACCAATAACTAAGTCAGCTTTGGTACTTTGCTGTTTTTGAATGAACTTACTAATTTCGGAAAAATCAAATTGACCATCGGAATCTGTAAAAGCAATCCACTGATATTTGGCGTTATAAAAACCTGATTTTAGAGCAGCACCGTATCCTCGGTTGGGATTGTGAGTAATAATTTTAATATTCTGAGGATATTTCTTTTTGATAGTTTCTAAAACTGAAGCAGTATTATCTTTTGAACCATCATTAATTAAAATAATTTCCCAATCTTTGGCAACTTTGTTTAGAATCGGAATGGTTTTATCGACCGTTTTCTTGATATTTTTCTCTTCATTGTAACAAGGATAAAAGACTGAAAGCTCGGAAATTAAATATTTGTCCATAAAGAGAGTATAAGCAAAAATTAGTATTTTAACAACAACGTTAGACTTTACTTGACAAATAGGTAAAGTCTAGATATAATGTCCTATAATTTTAATTATTAAAAAAATTATGAAGCAGGTGGAACACAAAAATATAGTATTCTTTTTAGTCTCAGCCGTTTTGACGGTATTACTATCGTCTTTATTTCCAATAAAGGCTAATGCTTATTCCTATAGTAATGATAGTGAAAAAACTATTTCTATAGATAAAAAAATTAGAGATCTTAAAAGCTCTGAATATCAAGATAACATTTCAGCTTCGGAAAAAGTATTTTATGAAAATGATTCTGTTGAGTTTAAAATTATCGTAAAAAATACTGGTGATGGAGTTTTGAAAAATATCAAAGTAGTTGATTATTTACCTCCATTTTTAAAATTAGTCTTTTATCCAGGAAATTTTGATGAAACCAATAATAAGGTTGAATGGACTATTGGCGAATTGAATGCAGGTGATTCACAGGAATTTTTGATTAGAGCTAAAATTAATAACTCTAAAGCTGTGAGAACACAGACCAAAGAAACTAACGTTGCTCAAGTTTGTGTTGATGAAATCTGTGATAAAGATGATGCTATTTACTACATTGGAAATGGAGTTTCTATTCCTAATACTGGTAGTTCAGACATAATTTTAAAAACTATGATAGTTTTAACTTTAGTTGGAAGCGGTATAGCTTTTAGAAAATATTCTAGAGGATACTAAACTAAAATAATATTGAAAATCCCCTGCTGAAAAGTGGGGGATTTTTTTATGAGTTTATTTTCCTTTCCAGACTTGAAAAGCCATTTTACCGGATGAATCAGTGAAGGTAGCAACTTCTATAAGCTTATCTTTGATATATTCCTCTGGCGGATTACCTACAGAAACAACAAAATAACGATTAGATCGAATGATATCTTGATTCCAATCTATTTGAGTAATAGTGTATTTACCAAATCTATTTACTTGGTCGTTGACCAATCTATTTTGAGTAATTATGGGGTCCCATTTTTGAAAAAAAGCAAAATATAGATAAGGGATACCAGAATATTCTTTGCCCAATCCCCATCGATAATTACCATAACGATAATCAACATAAATTTCAACGTCTTTATTTTCTATGTCTGTTAAAGAATAAGCTACAGGACGATACCCTTGAAAGGTTTCACCTAATTCTTTGGGGAAATGATAAAAATAGATTAAGGCAAAATTAAATAAAGTGATTATTGTTAAAGCCCACCAAATCTTAGTCATTTTATTAATACCAATAGCTATTAATATGGTTAGAGGTAAAACCGTATTTAAGTTTCTAATTAAACCAAAATCCCCTTGAGTTAAAGCGGCGGTTAAAGGAGAAATAAATAACCAAAAATAAAAAAATTTGTTTTTCATTTTTCTAAATCCAATAATTAGTGGAATTATTGTTGGCCAAAGTAAAAGCCCTGGAGTGAATGGATTATCTTTAAGAAGGATATTTAGTCCGTTTAAAAATAAAATTTTAGGGTTGAAATAATTAAAATAATTACGAAAAAAAAGTTTTAAGACACCAAATATACCAATACCTTGAATAGCCCATATTGGCTCTGTCTTGGCTCTAGCGGAAGGACCGGCATTTAGTAAATAATCGATTATCAAAGGTAGGGCAAGTATTAAACTTAAAATCCAAAATCGCCATTTGCTTTTTGGAAAATATACAAAACCACCAAAAAAAATTAACAAAGGTACCAATAACCATTCTGTATGGTATCCATACATTGATATAACCAAAAATAATGATGATAAAAATAACTTTTTTTTGATCATTAACCAAATTCCTAAAGTTAAAAATGCCAAGGCCAAATTTGCTTCCCAAGCCATTCTTGAAGCATAAATATGCCATGGGGTGATAGCTAATAGCCCTGAGGCAATAAAAGCGATTTTTTGATTTGAAGTAAGTTCAAAAGTAATTAAGCCAATTATCAATATAGTGACAAATCCAGCAATAATTGATGGTAGTCTGACTACTAATTCAGTATTGCCAAAAACTTTTAGTAATGGGGCTAAAACATAAATATATAATGGAGCTTTGTAAGTACCGTAAGAAGGAAAAGATAAAGGCAAAAAATTTCCATGTTCATCTTTTAAAGAATTACCAATACTATATGCATCATATGCAATAGATATTTCATCGTTGGATAAATGAGGCGGAATGAAAGCTACTAGATATAGTCTTAAAAAGATTCCAATGATAATAAAAATATAAGCAATTTTTTTCACTAAATTAATGAAGCAATCATTAATGGTGCAAGATAAGGTAAATATTTACTAGTATTAGGATTATTTTCAACTGAAATTGATAATAAAAAAATAAACACAAAAAACAGTGATGACCATTTTCTCTTTTTTATTAAAAATAAAATATAAATTATTGGTAAATAAAAATAAGTCCCCGACCAAAGAATATCAATAACTCTTTCCATAAGTGATTTAACAATGACTAAATTATTCCAATACAATAATCTAGCTCGATAAGGAAATATATCTTGGTCTTTTTGAAAATTGATTATAGTCTGATGATAAGAAGCTTCTTGCCAAAAAGGATGTTGAATATCTTTAATAATGAAGAAAATTGATACTATACCTACTAATAAAAATAAATATTTAAGAATTTTTCTAACCATGATTTTATTTAGTGATAAGACGAAGACTATATATTGAACTAATTGAATAATAATCTGAAAAATTTTTATCTGAACCATAAATAGGATCATGCATTTTATAATTTCCGTTTGAACCAGAAATTAGAACAATAAAATGATACCCAGAAGGACTACCTTTCATTGGTACTTGAGCAATTACATATCTGTTAGATTGAATTTCAGTGTCTACAATTGATGAATTGTAAGAAACTTTTTTATAAGAATATCCTGGAGGTGGTGTTGGAGGAATTAAATCAGCAGTAGAAGTAAATCGACTAGGATCAGCTGCATAGGCTGAAGGGGTTATATCGTAACCTATTTTTTTGAGAACCATAGACATACTAGTTAAATAACATCCAGCACCTCCAATAGTATAAGTTGTTTGTAAACCTATATATTGTTTACACCATCGAGGATCTATTTGAGAATAGTAATTACCATCAATACCTCCTCCTGGAGAAGAATTTAAACATCCAGCACTTGAATTATTAAAAGAAGCCAATTTTGATTGAACTTGAAGTAAAAGTTGTTGATATTTCTTTTCATCATTTCTAGTAATTTCAAGTAATTTATTTTTTAAATCTTTTTGTGAGTTAAGATTAATTTTCTGACTAGCTAATGTTTTTTTTAGTTCTTCTAACTCCGCTTGTTTTTTTTCTTTGGAAGTTTTTTGGAGATCATAATTAGTTCGAATTGTTTCCATTTTAATTAAGTTAGCTTGACTGTCTTTTTGGAGAATGGTGATGTATTTATGTTGCTCTAAAAAATCATTTAACTTGGTAGAAAAAATATAAGCAAACTCAGGAACTTTTTTTTGTAATTTATAATTTTGAACTATTTGATTAATATAAACTATAGATAAATCATTGAGATTAATGTTTAATTTGTCTATTTCTGTAGTTAATCCATTGATTTCTTTTTCTAATGTTTTGATAGTGTTTTCGGTTTGAGTAATTTTGAGTAAAGTTAACTCAACTTGAGAATCAATGATTTTTATTTGATTAGCTAAAGTGTTTTTTGATGTCCCTAATTCAGAAAGTTTTTGACTACAAGCTTTTTGAACTTCTTGTAAACAATTATTATCACCAGAATCACATTTACCTGGATCACAATTATCAGCAAAGACAATGATTGGTGTTAATAAAAATAATAGCAATGAAAAAAGAACAACAATTTTTTTGGTCATTGATTAGAATTTAATATATCTTTTGGCCCCAATCCAACTGGCCAGAAGACCAATGAAAGCACCAAGGAGGACTTCTGAAACAAGCATTAAGGCATAAAAAGAGGTATCGTAGCTAATAAATTCGACTGGCTGGAAAAATGAATTGATGGATTGACGAAGAACTATAACAAAAGAAAAAGTAATAATCGAACCGATTAAGCTACCAAAAATACCATAAAATAATCCTTCTAATAAAAACGGTTTTTTGACATATAAATGTGAAGCTCCTAAAAGACGACTAATGCGAATTTCTTCTTTACGGTTGGTGATTTTCATACCAACTATGATGAAAATAGTGAAAAACGAAATAAAACTGATTACTAAAGTAACAGCTATACCAGTGCGACGAATGATATTGGTCCAATCTAGTAATGAATTAATAATATCCTTTTGATAAATAACTTCATCAATAACATCATTTCTGGCGGCATAATTTTGATAAATTTGCTCGAGAGTATTAGGATTAGAAACAGTTACCTCAAACGATGCTGGTAAAATACTGGCGGTGACCATCTCAGTCAACATTGGATTGTCTTTATTTTCTTGTTTATAAATTTCAAGGGCTTTATCTTTGGAAATATATTTAATTTCTTTTATACCGGAATATGATGAAAGATCTTTTTGAATATTATCAATAGTGTTAGTATCGAGTCCGTCTTTGATGAAAAGAGTAATTTCTGGTTTTGTTTCAAAATAAGTTAAGACACCGGAAAGACCAAAATTAACGACTATAAAAACAGAAATAACCAAAAAACTAAAAATCATAACCAGGATAGCAGTAAAACTTTGAAATGGTGATCGACGAATATGATGCCAAGTAGTTTTAAGCGTGCTCATGTTTTTTGGAAGAATAAATAATTTTTTTAGAAGTTTTTGTGGGGTCTTTTTTTATTTCTCCATTAACTATCTCTATTTTTCTTTTACCTAAAGCTTCAACTATTTCATAATTATGTGTGGTCATAATTATGGTTGTTTTATTTTTTTGATTAATATCTTTTAGAAGTTTGACTAAATTCCAAGAGTTTTCTGGATCAAGATTACCAGTAGGTTCATCGGCCAAAATTACTTCTGGTTTTATAGCTAAACTTCGAGCTAGAGCAGCTCGTTGAAGTTCTCCACCTGAAAGTTGTGAAGGGAAAAGAAAACGTCTACTTTCAAGACCAACTTGATTGATAACTTCATCAATTCTCTCTTGAATCTTTTCTTTTGGATAAGAAACAATATCTAAAATAAGGGCAATATTTTCTTCAACTGATTTATCAAAAATAAGTTGATAATCTTGAAATATAACGCCAATTTTACGTCGAATTTGATTTATTTGATCCTTAGTACCTTTAACAATATCAATATCATTAATGAGTATTTGACCTGAAGTAGGTTTTAACTGATTTAATATCAATTTTAAAATAGTAGATTTTCCAGCACCAGAATGACCAACGATAAAAACGAAATCTCCTTGGTCTATTTTAAAACTGATGTCTTTTAGAGCATGGATAATACCAAAACTTTTATCGACATTATCAAAAACAATTTTCATTTTATTCTAAAATCTTTATATTACCGACATCCAAAAGCCAAGCAACTTTATTCGAAGAATTGGTTTGTCCGGTAATTTGAACTTTTTTATCAACAAATAAACTAAGATCAACTGTTGATGAAGTCAAAGCGACTGTTTGAGAATCACCACCATCGCGTTTAAGAATATGAGTACCGACTCCATTTAAACCACCATCAGCAATGGTACCAGTGGCTGAATCAGTGAAAGATTTATCTGTTTCACCGTAAAGTACACCAACTTTTAAAGAAGTGTTATTGGTAATAGGATTAACCCCAGAAGATTCTAAATCTGATAAAGAAACAGCTGTTTTTGTAGGCCAAAAACGAGAAATCCAAAATCCGGCAGTAATGCCAAAAATGACGATAATAGCAATAATAATTTTGGTATTTTTATTATTGTTTGTTTGAGAGACAAAAGTGTCTTGAGAAGATAAGTTTGGTATATCCATTATTAAATTTAAAATCTAATAATTCAGTATAGCAAATAAGATGATGTGAGGGGTTAATTTATCGACTCTTGGATAAACTTTTGGAGTGACTGATATTTTTCGTCTGAGGGAAGATATACCCATTGAGAATTGATGAATTTAATTGGATGGTAAATAAAATTATCTTTTTGTGAATCCCCTATTTTAATTTCAATTTTATTTAAACTAAGATTTGATAAGCCAGAATTGAAAGCAGAAAAAATCTGAAACACTTGAGTGTCGTTAATATCTTTTATAATTTCTTGATCCCAAAGTTTATATAAACCTAATAATTGATCTTTATTTGGAATAAATGAGTTAGATTTTATTTTGGAAATAATTGCTTCCAATAAAAGTTGTTGACGATGAATCCTGCCAATATCAGTACCGCCCTGGGCAGCTGTTTCTCCTCCATGACGAGATCTAACAAACTCAGTGATATTTGATTCATCAAGATGAAGTTGTCCTGCCTGGAATTCTATTGTTTTGTAAATAGGAATAGAAGCAGATGGGCTGGCAATATAATCAGGATTAGGATATTTTTTATCAACAAAACCAATATCTAAATTTAGATCAACACCACCAATTAATTTAACAAAATTTATTAAATTATTAGTATTTACAACCAATATATGATCAATATTTTGACCAGTTATAAATTTAAAGTTGTCTTTAATATAGGCGAATTTATCAGACTCTTTCAGAGATAAGGGATAGATTTGGTTAATTTTGGCATTGATATTGTATGACCAAAGATCTCTTGGAAGTGAAATGGTGTTTATTTTAAGTGTTTTTAAATTTAGAGAAACAAACATGATAGTATCGGTGGTTTGAGTCACTTCTAAACTATCATTTCTTTCATCCAATCCTAATACAATAAAATTAATTTTATCTTGGGATAGATAAGGATTTTTTGTTGATGCTTGATATATAGTTTTAATTAAATAATTAGCTGATTTACCAATACTTTTGGAAAGTTCAAAGGAAGAATTTAATACGATTAAAGTTAAAACTAAAAAAAATATTAAAAAACTAGAGATAATGAATTTAAAAAATCGATGCATATTTTATAATTTTAATTCAGCTTCAATAAATTGGTCAAGATCACCATCTAACACTCCCACAGTATCGGAAGTTTCATATCGAGTTCTTAAGTCTTTGACCATTTTGTAAGGATGAAGAACATAAGATCTAATTTGATGTCCCCATCCAGCGATAATATTATCACCTTTGATATCTTTTTTCTCTTGGTTTTGTTTATCTTGCTCAATTACCCAAAGTTTGGAGGTTAACATTTGCAGAGCAAGTTCTCGATTTTGTTCTTGACCTCTTTGACTTTGACAACTAACGGCAATTCCAGTTGGTTTATGAAGTAAACGAACCGCAGTAGAAACTTTGTTAACATTTTGACCACCATTACCACCCGAGCGAAAAGCAGAAAATTCTATTTCTGATTCAGGGATTTTAAAATCAGAAGAAAAATCTAAAATAGGAACAACTTCAACTTTGGCAAATGAAGTTTGTCGAAGTTGGTTAGCATTAAAAGGTGATAATCGAACTAATCGGTGAACACCGGATTCCCTTTTCAGATATCCATATGCAAAAGATTGGTTGACTTTAAATGACATTGATTTGATTCCGGCTTCTTCGCCAGGAATGAAATCAATAACTTCATATTTCCATCCTTTTCGTTCAAAAAAACGCAGATACATCCGATGGAGCATAGCAGCCCAATCCATAGCCTCAGTGCCACCCTGACCAGAATGAATTGATAATAAAGCGTTTTTATGATCATATTTACCCGAAAGATAGGTCTGTAATTCAAGCTCATCTACTTTTTTCTTGAGATTTTCAAAATTATTATCTAATTCTATATCCAAAGAAGGATCAGAATTATTTTGTAAAAATGTCTGAAATTCTTCTATTGAAGATATTTCTTGATCAATATCTTTGATGAGAGTAATAATTTTTTGTAAATCTGAAATATTTTGGAGTGTTTCTTGAGCACTTGATTGGTCATCCCAAAGATGGGGATCTTCTGATTTTTTTTGGAAGTCAAGGAGATCAATTGTTTTTTGATCAAAATCAAGTTTTTCTTTTAATTTTAAAAATCTGGTTTTTAGTTCGTTAATATCAATCATATTAGTTTTCGTCAATATTTTTGATTATAGTATCAGAAACATTTTTAACAATAAGTTTTTGAAGCTCCTTTATTTGTTTACCAGGAAAACCGTTTAATTGATTTTGAATTGATATTAATGTTTGGTTTTCTTTAATATGTTCTATTTGATAACGACTATTCTCAGGTAATTTAGTATAAATAGTTTGAAAAAACTGGGGTAATAATTTGTTTTTTGTCTCCTCATCTATAGCCAAAGTACTATCCGTAACAAGAGAAAATGAATTATTTTTTTGAGAAATAAAATAGTTAATAGAAAAATAAATAATTAAAGAAAAAATTAGTAAACGAAGAAAAACACCAAAAGTAAAGTGAAATTCTTTTTTTTTGATCATTATTGAATATTTTGCTTAAGGAAATCGATTATAGGCGTATCACCTTGAATACATTTTTGCGTTTTTGGATCAAAAGCTAATGGAACGCCAACACCATTTTGATTAAGTTCTGGACAAAATTGATCAACAAGTTGAGTTAATTCATTGGCATTATTTTTATTCTCATAAACTTCCTTAGAAGAAATTTTAATTTTTTGATCAACTTTATTTTGAACTATGAATTCCTCAACCGTTTTGCAGTGTGGACAAGTGTTGCCATAGTAAAAAAACATATCAACACTAGAAAGTTCGGTAGTGTCGATAGTGTTATTGGTTTGTGTTTTTGGTGGAGTTGATAAAAGTTTGTAAAAACCGAACAACACTAAAACAATTACAGCAAAACCGATTATTTTTTTTACCATCTTATTTAGTAGTGGTGACAACATCTAAAATTTTGTCACCAATTTTGATTTTATCTAAAACATCAAGGCCAGATACAACTTCACCAAAATTGACATAATCACCAGTTAAATGTTGACACCCTTCGGTAGTAAAACAAATAAAAAATTGACTATCGTTGCTAATTTCTATATTGCCACCTCTGGCCAAACCAATAGTGCCTCTTTTGAAAGGAAGATTATTTATTTCTGATTTTTGATCACCACCACCAGTACCGTTACCTAACGGATCGCCACCTTGAGCCATAAAACCTGGTATAACACGGTGGAAAGTTAAATTTTTATAAAATCCTGATTCGGCTTTAGAGATAAAATTAGCTACAGTTTTTGGGGCAACTTCGGTATAAAGTTTTAAAACAATTTCGCCATCTTTAGTTTTTATGGCAACATAATTATTATTTTCTTTTTTTGATGATGGAGTTGAACTATTCATATTGGTATTGGTAGGAATAATGTTTTCCTTTAAATTAATATTGGTTGACGTTGGTTGTTTTTTGATAGTACAACCAGAAAAAACGAATAAAGAAAAAATAACTAATAATAATTTGATTGATTTTTTCATGAGTTTATTTTAACAAAATTAAGACACGTTTAGAACCATTATCAATGTCTTCCTTGTTGTTTGAGGATGGAAAATCATGGATACTATCGATTAATAATTGATATGAATATTTAAAATATGCACCAGATTTGGTCCCAACATCATGAACAATAAATTGTTTTTTATTGTCATCAAAGCCTAATATCGTAAGGTTATGATAATACGGTCCGCCGTTGGTGAAATGCTTATTTTCTTTAAATAAAGTTTTACCATTAGCTGGCACAACAACAGGAATATCAAGAGATATATATTTTTTAATTTCTTCAATACTAGGATTTTCAATTATTTGACTGTCAAATCCTAAATATTTTTTAACGACTAGACTCATTTGATCCAGATTCATATCATGAGTAAACTTTTGTGTATTTTCAAAATCAATCATTTTTAAAATATCATCTCTAATAGTTTCTAGATTTGGATCTTGGTTTTTATAAAAATAATTAACAGTTAAAAGGGCAGCTTCTTCGCAAGCATCTTGCCAAGGTTGATCCCAATTGTGCTCTGGTGATTGAGGTACAAAAGTTGTTTTTATAAGATGTTTGTCTGGTAGGCCAGTGGATAAAATTTGGGTTGGTTTTGGAGCAATCGTCTCTTTAACATCTTCTACAGTATTTTTTACTTCCTCTATTTTGTTAGTTATTTTGGAGGGTACAACCTTTAGTTTAGACTGATAAATGAAAATAACGGCAATAGAGGTTAAAATTATTAATAGACCAATTTTTTTCAACATAGTTTATTATAGCTTTTTTTGAAATAAAGCCTAATTATTGATTAATTTTGATCTTGTAGTAGAATATGCGAATGCCCAAATTCACAGATATCAGAAACGTTGCAGTAATAGCCCATGTTGACCATGGTAAAACCACTTTGGTGGATGCAATGTTAAAACAAACCCACACCTTTAGAGATAATCAAGCCGAGATGAATGTCGACCGGATTATGGATAGTAATGATTTGGAAAGAGAGAAAGGAATCACAATTTTATCTAAAAATACTTCTGTTTTTTATAAAAATACAAAAATTAATATTATTGATACCCCAGGACATGCTGATTTTGGTGGAGAAGTAGAAAGAGTTTTGAATATGGCAGATGGAGTACTACTAATAGTAGATGCCTCTGAAGGGCCACTCTCACAAACTAAATTCGTTTTAAAAAGAGCCTTGGATTATAAACTAAAAGTGATTTTGGTGATTAATAAAATTGACAGAAAAGACGAAAGAATTAAAGATGTAGTAGCTGATACTGAAAATTTATTTTTATCTTTAGCTGATGATCCTGAACTTTTGGATTTTCCAATAGTTTATGCTATTGGTCGAGACGGAAAAACATTTTTGGAATTACCAGAATCACTTGACGAAGCTGGTGATATGACTCCCCTATTTGAAACTATTTTAAAAACAGTTCCAAACGCAGAGAAAGATAGCGATAAACCATTTCAAATGTTAGTTTCTGCTTTTGAAAAAAATGAATATTTAGGTAGATTGGCTTTGGGAAGAATCAGTCAAGGAATTGTTAAAAAAGGTGATTTTATATCTTTAGTAAAACCAGATCAAAAAGCTTTGGGTAATTTTAAAGTTGAAAAGATGTATGTAAATGAAGGAATATCAAAAATTGAAGTAACTGAAGCCAGTGCTGGTGAAATTATTTATATTTCTGGAATTTCTGCAATTGAAATTGGTCAAACTTTAACATCAATAAATTATCAAGTAGCCTTGCCGACAATTGAGGTTGCTGAACCAACTATAAAAGCTAGTTTTGGTCCAAACACATCCATTTTTGCTCGTGACGAATCAAGATTTTTGACAAGTCGAGAACTTAAAGAAAGATTACGTGAAGAAGTAGAAGCAAATTTAGGATTAAAAATTGAAGATGATCCAAATGATAGTATTCGAATGTTGGTTTCTGGACGAGGTGAGTTACATTTAGCTATTTTGATTGAAAAATTAAGAAGAGAAGGTTATGCAATGGAAATTGGAAAACCAGAAGTTATTTTTAAAACTATTGATGGAAAAGTTTTTGAACCTTTCAATGAATTAACTATTATTGTTCCCGATGAATTTGTGGGGACTATCACTTCCGAACTTGGTAAAAGAAAAGGTGAAATGATTGATATGCAAACTGATGAAAAAGTTGGAACTAAACTTACTTACAAAATCAGTGAACGAAATACTTTAGGTTTAAGAAACACATTGATTACAGAAACTAAAGGTATGGTTTCTATAAACACTTTATCTTTGGGTTATGAACCAAAACAAGAAGAAAATAAAAAAGAAAGAAATGGTGTATTAATTGCCTATGAATCGGGTAAAGCTTTATCATTCGGATTAGATTTGGCTCAAAAAAGAGGCATAATTTTTATAAGTCCAACAGAAATGGTATACGAGGGACAAATTGTTGGTCTTAGACCATTGATTGGTGATTTGGAAATTAATATCTGTAAAGGTAAACAACTAACCAATATGCGATCTGCTGGAAATGATGATGGTATTGTCTTGGCTCCAGCAACTAAATATACAATTGAAGAATCTTTGGACTTTATCAATAATGATGAATTTATTGATGTGACTCCAAAAACAATCCGTTTGAGAAAAAGAATTTTGAATAAAACCGACAGATTAAGAGCTTCAAGAAAAAATTAAAGTTGAATTTTTTTAGCTATTGATTCCAATTCTTTTGTTGAAGTAGAATAATGCGACGTAGATCTTAACCCTTGCTTGAATGAATCATTATACATTCTTGGAATTATATGTATATGAGCATGAGCGACATCTTCACCTACTGTTAGGTAGGTAACGAAATCAGGTTTTAAATCAGATTTTATTATATTTAAGGCAATTTTTTGAGCAACTTGCCAAAACTCAGCAAATTCTGGAATATCATAAACCCAACGGTAATGTTTTTTGGGAACAAGAAGAGTATGTCCAGGAGTAAAGGGATTTATATCTAAAAAAGCTAAAAAAAAGTCATCTTCGTAAATTTTTTGACAAGGAATTTCCCCTCTTATAATTTTACAAAAAATACAATCGTCCATATTATTTATCAATTTTGGGATAAATTTTTTGAATAATTTCTAATATAAACTCAATGGCTTCGGGAATAGGTTTGTTAATGGTAGCACCAGCAGCTGCACGGTGCCCTCCACCACTACCAGTAGCGGTAGCAATTTTGGATAAATCATATTTTTGAGAATCTCTTGTTCTGAAATTAACTCTAGTACTACCGGGTTGAAATTCAATCATAGTCATAGCAATATCCCAACCAACTACAGATTTGAGCATATTGGTAACATCGGAATAACCGTTGAGGGTATTGATATCAATATGATTTTTTTGAATATCTTCACAAGATATAGAAGCGATGGCAATATGATCAGAACAATAATTTTTTACTGAAGAAAGAAGATATGAAAAAAGTTTTATACGATCAGGTTGATCGTTATTTTCAATTCCAAAAATAAGTTCTGGATATTTTGGATATATTTTGGCCAATTTACTGGCTATGTCGAATATTTTGTATGTAGGGTTAAAGTATTTAAAAGCACCGGTATCAGTATAGATACCAATAAAAAGACCGGCGGCCATATTTTTATCTATTTTTATTTTTTGATTTTGAAGAAGATCATAAATTACTTGGCAAGTTGAAGTATATTTTGGCAAAACAAGATTTATTTTGGCAAATTTTTCACTACTTAAATGATGGTCGATAATAATTGTTTTTAATTTTTTTGGAAAAGTTATTTTTCCAAGTCGAGATATTTGACTAGGAGAAGATGAATCGAGAATTAAAAAAAGATCAAATTGACTTAAATCTATTTGAAAAAAATTTTTGGGAATAATTTTGTCGCTCCCGGGAATGGTTTTTAAATTGGGAGGAAGTTCAGAATCACCTTGAATAAGGCAAACATTTTTGCCCATTTTTTTGAGAGCATAATAAAGAGCTAGATTTGAACCAACCGAATCGGCGTCGGGTCCAGCATGAACACTTAATAGAATATTGTTGGAATGATTAATTTCTTTCCAGATCTTTTTACCAATGATTTTAATATTCATAGTTTATTTTAACCGAATTTTGGATAACAACATTGTTTGTATTTTTTACCAGAACCGCAAGGACAAGGGTCATTGCGACCAACTTTTTGATTATGAATGGTAGTTTGTTTTGGTGGTAATTCAACATCTTTATCAACTGGTTTATTGTCTGTTGGTAAACTGGCCATAGAATCTCCCCTACCTTCGTTAATATTTTTTGGAGTAATTTCGGTGGGGGCAACTGGTTCAAGTCGGAAAAGTTTTCGACTTAAATTGTATTCGAATTGATTTAATAAATTTTGAAACATTTCATAACCTTCTTTTCGATATTCAATTAAAGGATCTTTTTGGGCATAACCACGAAGTCTGACACCATCTCGAAGATCGTCTAAAGCAGTTAAGTGATCCACCCAAAGAGGATCTAAAGTAGAAATAATGGCAAAACTTAAAATGGCACTAGCAATTTCCGTACCAAAGAAAGAAACTCGACTTTGCCATTGTTTTTCTAATAAATCAATTAAAACTTGTTGAGGTTGCTCTGAATTTTCTAACTCTGATTTTAGTTTTTGACGCTCCGATGATGGACTAGGTAGAATTTCTGAAAACTCTAAAGTTATTTTTTCAAAATCTGGCTTACCAGTTTCATAATTAGTATTGATACTTAAAATAGAATTAATTTGTTTTTCGATATAACTAAAAACATTTTGTCTATTAGCTTCAGGATTTTTTGATTGATTTAATAAGGTTTGATCTCGAAGCTGATAAATAATTTTTCGTTGTTTATTGATAACGTCATCGTATTCAACTAAATTTTTACGAGCATCAAAATTGAAACCTTCAACTTTGACTTGAATTTGTTCGATGACTTTTGAAACTAATGGATGAGTTAATGGGGTATCTTCGGGCATATTGAACCGTTCCATGAGAGAACTTATTTTTTCTCCACCAAAAACACGCATAATATCATCATCTAAAGCGATATAAAATTGAGAACAACCAGGGTCACCTTGACGACCAGCACGTCCACGAAGTTGATTGTCGATACGACGAGATTCATGCCTTTCGGTACCTATGACATACAAACCGCCTAGATCAAGAACGTCTTGATGTTCTTTTGTCCAAACTTTTTTATCAATACCGTCTTTGGGACCGCCAAGAATAATATCAACTCCACGACCAGCCATATTGGTAGCAACTGTAATAGCAGCTTTTTTTCCAGCCTTAGAAATAATTTCTGCTTCTGATCGATGATTTTTGGCATTTAAAACTTGATGAGTTAAACCTTTTTTACGAAGAAGAGAAGAAATAATTTCGTTTTTCTCAATCGAAGTAGTACCGATTAAAATTGGCTGACCTTTTTTATTTATTTCCTCGACAAGATTGGCGATGGCAGTATATTTTGATCTTTGAGTTTTGAAAATTAAATCATGTTCATCAATTCTTTGAATTGTTTTGTGGGTAGGAATAGAAATAACATCAAGATTATAGATTTTTTTAAATTCTTCAGCTTCAGTGATGGCAGTACCAGTCATACCAGCCAATTTTTCGTATAATCTGAAGTAATTTTGAAAAGTAATTGTAGCCCAGGTTTGAGATTCTCGTTGGACGGTAACACCTTCTTTGGCTTCGACTGCTTGATGAAGACCATCAGACCAACGACGACCATTCATCATACGACCAGTAAATTCGTCAACAATTATGACTTCATTATCTTTGACGACATAATCTTTATCTTTATGGAATAAAGCTTGAGCTTTGATGGCATTTTCAATATAGTGAATAGTTTCAAAAGATTCCTCATAAAGGTTTTTGACGTTTAAAGTTCTTTCGACTTTGCGAATACCATATTCTGATAAAGTGGCTGATCGAGATTTTTCGTCAATAACATAGTCTGTTGGTTGAAGTTGAGAAGCAATTTGAGCAAATTTGTAATATTTATCGACTGGAGAATTGTTTGGAGAAGAAATAATTAATGGAGTTCGAGCTTCATCAATTAAAACAAAATCAACTTCATCGACGATAGCAAAATTGTGAGGTCGTTGAACAACTTGTTCTTGACTGGAAGCCATGTGATCACGAAGATAATCAAAACCGAATTCATTGTTAGTACCATAAGTAACATCGGCAAGATAAGCTTCTTGACGAGAAATTGGTTTTAAGTGGGCTAGACGATCATCTATTTTTTCCGATTCATCGGTAAATTCAGAATCTAATATAAATGATTGTTCATGAACAATACAAGAAGTAGAAATGCCAAGGAAGTTGAGAGCCTTTGGGTACCAACCAGCACCGACACGGGTAAGATAGTCATTTGGAGTAACAATGTGAACCCCACGACCTGTAAGGGCATTTAAATAAGCTGGAAAAACAACTGAATGAGTTTTTCCTTCTCCAGTGCGCTGTTCGGCAATGGCCCCTTGATGAAG
>Ga0074198_1001209_pt1 | contig 18530 bp, 19 predicted proteins | sample EPASupsiteSAE323_FD_64527 | JGI IMG/M metagenome (GOLD analysis project Ga0074198, IMG submission 64527) | Bioremediated contaminated groundwater from EPA Superfund site, New Mexico - Sample SAE3-23 | ecosystem: Environmental > Aquatic > Deep subsurface > Groundwater > Contaminated ...
TGTACCGTTTGAAGCCTGTACTGTTAAGTCCCTGACTCTTTGCAAGTTGTCCTGAACAATACCAAGATCTGCTTCAGCTGTCTGTAAGAGGTTAACACCGGTTTGTGCGTTTGATGATGCCTGCGATGCACCTCTTGCCTGTGATCTTAAACTTTCAGAAATTACAAGACCTGCAGCGTCATCTGCTGCTCGGTTAATCTTGAAACCGGTTGAAAGTTTTTCTAATGAATTACTGATTTCTTTTGTAGCACTTCCTAAACTACGCTGAACAAGTATCGAACTTACGTTCGTGTTGACGACAATACCCATTTAGATTCTCCTTATCTAACTAAACATCCTTGTACTTTGTAAATAATACTAATTATTTACATGTATACAATCTGATGACCTTTAAATAATGTGAAATCTTTAAAAGACAAAAATTAAGAATTAAATTTGTAATAAATTCTTTTTAATATTAACTCCTTACTCTCTAAGACACTCACATTTCCCTAAAGCAGTTGTTTTATAAAATAAACAATAATCTGCTTATCATTAATATTAAGCTATGTTAAATGATTAAGTAATTAAATATTAGTTAGATATTTTTCATACTGAAGTATAGATATCCTCATCAGCATGAAATTTATATTTAAGCCTGTAGTTAAGTCAGAATAAGTATTTTGCTATCAAGACAATATATTTGTGAAACTTACTGTAACTTATAAAAATTGATAAGGTTATTGCAAATAGACAAAACCTTGTTCAGCAAAGAGAGATCGAGTTAAGTTAAACTAATTGGCCAATGATTATAATAAGAAATTTTAAGATATTTAATTAATACAAATTCCTTTAAAATAATCCTCAAGAAGGCTTGCAATTCGAACTATCAGACATTTAAGAAATGTACAATTTTATTCATTTTTTAACATACTATACATTTATTTGTATTATTTAAATAGATTTAATATAATAATTTAAAATTAGTACAATGTTGAATTTTGATAATGAAAGGTTGCTTAGGAGGAAACAAATAGCACTTATTCAGGTCAGGTAATTAAGTAAAATGAACAGTGTCTTGAAAAATCTACAGAAACTAAATATAGATACTTCAAAAATAAGATTAATAGCAGTAACAAAATATGTAGATACAGACAAAATAATAGAAGCTTATGAAGCCGGTATAAGAAATTTTGCTGAAAACAGATATCAGGATGCAGAATTAAAGAGAAAAGAGCTACCGCCTGAAGTCGAAAAAAATATAATTTGGCATTTTATTGGTCATTTGCAATCAAACAAAGCAAAAAAAGTAACAGGTAATTTTGAATATATACATTCAGTTGATTCGGTTAAATTAGCAAATCAGATTTCTAAAGAAGCAAAGGAAAAAAATATTATTCAAAAAATATTAATACAAGTAAATGTAGCAGAAGAAGAAACAAAATTTGGTTTTAATTTAGAGAGTATTAAGGAGGAATTTTCAGAAATAATTAAATTTAATTCTTTAAATATACAGGGATTAATGACAATTGGGCCAAACGTTAATGATGAAATTACAGTAAGAACGGCATTTAAAGAATTAAAAAAGTTAAAAGACAGCTTGCAGGACAAATATAAATATAATCTTCCGGAGTTGTCTATGGGAATGAGTAATGATTACAAAATTGCTATACAAGAAGGTTCAACAATGATAAGACTTGGACAAGTATTGTTCAAATAATAAAGAAATAATAATTAATTAGTTATAGTAGCTTAGTGAGGGAGGAAACAAATTGTCTGGATTAGTAAACAAAATTAAAACTTTCGTGGGACTTGCTCCTGAGTATGACGATGAAGATGAAATTTTTGAAGAAATGTATGATGCTGATGATGAATATGCTGGAACTTCTACAATTACATCACCAATAACCCGTAAGAAAAATAATTTAAAAGTATTATCTCATCCGAGTTCAGGTTCTTATGAAGTTATGGTTACAGAACCCAGATCATTCGAAGAATCTCTTGATATCGTTAACAATTTAAGAGAAAAGAAGACAGTAATTTTAAATCTGCATTTACTAGATGCAGAACAATCTCAGAGAATTGTTGATTTCTTATCAGGGGCAACTCATGCTATTGATGGTCACCAGCAAAGAATTGGCGAAGGTGTATTTATTTTTACACCAAATAATGTTGCAATTTCATCAGAAACAGAAAAAGCAAGAGTTATTCGTGACGCTTTTTGGAATCAACCACATTAAATAGTTGAGAGAAATTAGATAAGTAAGCATCTGAAGCATTTTGCAACAGGTGCTTACTTTTTATGTAAAATTATTCAGACAAGACCACTGCATAACAAGAAAAAACAAATTTTCTAAGTTATGCAGTGGTCTCAGACTTATCCCGAATATTTTGTCTTTATAAACTTAAAAGGTTTATACTTGATTAATAGTACTAATTAATTTAGAAATATTAATTTATTTAAGGGGAGAGTTTGAAGGATGCAGAACATTTTACCAACATTTTATGAGATGAGCATATTAAAGTTTAGTATGCTAATTCTGTTTTTTGGAGTTATTTTTGGAGTTCAGATGGTTCAGCCAGCTCTGGCATTTGGCAATTACGAAAGAGATTTAATATATTATCCTATGGATAAGAAAATAGCTGATGTCAGGCTAAATCTAAAGAATACTTTGGAAGACACTTATTTCTATACTCTTGACGGAGAAAAATTAAATGCATGGTATATAAAAGCTGATGAAAATAAACCGACTGTTATTTATTGCCATGGACAGGGAGAAAATATCAGTCAATGGCAAACTGTTGCACAAGCACTGGCAAATAAAGGATATGGAGTTTTTATGCTTGAGTACCGTGGGCATGGCAGAAGCGAAGGTACTCCTTCAGAATCCGGACTTTATACAGACCTTGAATCAGCAATAAAATATTTAAATGATTATAAACAAGTACCGCAGAATAACATTGTTTTATGGGGGCGTTCACTTGGTGGAGCAGTTGTTGCCGATGTAGCATCCAGAGATACATATAAAGGTATTGTACTTGAAAGTACGTTTACAAATATTAGAGCTGCCGGAGTTCATCTTTGTTCGACAGGAATTCTTGAAGGAAAATTTAGTTTATGGGGTAAATTGGCTACAACTTTTGTAAAATTTATGCCTATGACAGAAAAATTTGATACAGAACATAAAGTGTCTAAAATATCTTCACCGCTTCTTATTGGGCATTCTATCAACGATGAAACTATTCCTGTTTCTATGGGGGAAAAGCTTGCTTCGCTTAATTCTGATGCTCAGGTTTATATATCAAAAACAGGCAGTCATCATTCCAGTGAATGGTTTGTAAACAGGGCTCTCGAATTCCTTGCATCCCTGAATAATACCGATTCGCAATCAAAGAATTTTTAATAAAATAATAATATTGATTAAAAATCCTGCCAACGTTCGTTATTTCTGACAGGCTAACAATACTTGAATTTGTACAAGGTCAATTTATTATGTCAGGCCTTAAATTTGCAGCATTACGCAGATAAATATGCTTTATGTCCTTTTTATCCATAAGAGTATTAATGTGAATTAATACTCTTATGCACATTGGAAGACTATCTGGAATTGGCAGTTCTCTTGCACATATCATTGAAACGTCATTCCATCCTAAATGTATTCTGGCTGCTTTTGCCGGAAATTCAGCATTAAGGTCTTCTGTCATTGTAAAAATTGCAGAGATAATATCATCTTTATCTAAATTATTTTCCTGAATTATTTTATTGAGAAGCTCAATAACAGTAGAAGTTATTTCCTGTTTAGAATTTTCATTGAGAGTTATTGCGCCTCTAATTGCAATGGTTTTATACTGTTTATCCATAAATATACCTTCATTTTTAATGATCATAATCATAATTATATTAAACAATTATGATTATACAAAATAGTAACAAAATTAATAATGCATAGGTAATAAGAGTTATCACAAATTCTATTGACTCAAAATTTATTCTATGTGAACAATTGATTCCACTCAGTTTTTGGAAGAACAAATTTATTATTTTAACTAAGACCGGCTAAAATACATGTCCCAACTTATAATTGATAAAAATTACTATATTTTTTGGTATACACATTATAAAATAATTATGTAAAGACATAGAAGTGAACTGTATAAATATGGAAAATAATGAAATAATCTACGGTAAGAACCCAATTGAATCCCTGTTAGAAAGTAATAAAAGAACAATTAACAAAATCTTTCTGGCAAAGGGGATTAAGTTTGATTCAAAAATTCAAAAAATAATTGAAATTGCCAAAAGCAACGGAATCATAGTTCAGGATGTCCCCAGAGAAAAGTTGGATAGTATAGCTCCGGGTTCACATCAGGGAATAGCTGCATCCGTTTCTCCAATAGAATATATCGATTTTGATGATTTTTTGGATAATATTAAGGTTAGTCATGAACAATCACTTGTGATTATACTTGATGGGGTTGAAGATCCTTATAATTTTGGATCAATAATAAGAACCGCATTTGCAGCAGGAGCTAACGGAATAATTATTCCCAAACGAAGATCCACTCCGGTTACTGCTACAGTTGAAAAAGCGAGTGCAGGTGCTGCTCAAAATTTACCAATAATTCAGGTTACAAATATAAATTCTGCTATTGAGAAGTTAAAAGAAGCCAATTTTTGGATTGTAGGAGCTGAAGGCTCGGGAGATAAGTATTATTTTGATATTAATTATGATATGAACTGTGCCTTAGTATTAGGAGGAGAAGGAAAAGGGATAAGTCAACTCGTTAAAAAACACTGTGATTTCATAGTCAAAATACCTATGCCCGGAAAAATCAATTCTTTAAATGTTGCAAATGCTGCAAGTATAATGATATATGAAATAGTTAGACAAAGAATGACAAAGGCTGTTAAATCTGTATAAGTTAAAAGATTTGTAAAAATCTTTATCCCTAATAAAAGTTATAATAAAATATATAAGGGAGAGATAAAATGTCAGATACTAAGAAAAAAAGAAATTCATCAAATACAGCTGAAAATCTTCTTGAAGAAGATGCTTCTGCTAATAATGCAGAAGATCAGGAAGAAGAAGCATTTGATGATGATATAGATGCTGATACAATTGAGCTTGAAGATTTTGAAATAGTAGATTCGGAATCTGAAGAACTTGAAGAAGTGAAAAAATCTGCAATAGCTGATGATTCAGTTAAAATTTACCTTCAGCAAATTGGCAGAATCCCTCTTTTAACAACTGATGAAGAAATAGAACTTGCAACAAGAATTAAGGAAACTCAGTCAAGAATTGCAAAAGAAAAACTTGTTAACGCAAATTTAAGACTTGTAGTTAGTATTGCAAAAAAATATATAGGCAGAGGCCTTTCTTTCCTTGATTTAATTCAGGAAGGAAATCTGGGACTTATGCGCGCCGCAGAGAAATTTGATTACACAAAAGGATACAAATTCAGCACTTATGCAACCTGGTGGATACAACAGGCTATAACAAGAGGTATAGCTGATAAATCCAGAACTATAAGACTTCCTGTCCATATGATTGAAACAATAGGAAGAATTAAAAAAGTTACAAGGGATTTAACAACAGAATACGGGAGAAAACCGACAAAGGAAGAAATTGCAGAAAGACTAGAAATTCCTCTTTCCAAGTTAAGAGCAGTTATGAAATCAGCTCAGGCAACTATTAGCCTTGAAACACCTTTAAATAAAAAAGAAGATACCACAAGAATCGGTGACTTCCTGATTGATAACAGCACAATATCACCTGATACAAAAGTAATTCAGGATAATCTTTTTGAAGAAATAAGAAAAATTCTTGACCAGCTTAGCAAAAAGGAACGTGACGTTCTTATTATGAGATTTGGTCTTGATGATGACGGCAATAAGAAAACACTTGAAGAAATCGGCACAAGATACGGCGTATCAAGAGAAAGAATCAGGCAAATTGAAAACAGGGCTATAAGCAAACTCAAAAAACTCTGCCGCAATAACCGAGGCATCAAGAGCTTAAAGAACTATTTAGGATAACAAGATATAAATAATTAATAGGGTGCGTTTATGCACCCTATTAATGTATGGATTAAAACTGGATAATATTACCAGAGTTCAAAAGCTATATTAATGCTTTTTTAAATTTACATGACAAAATATAAATTGTGTACGATTCAAAAAAATTATAAAATAATTATAAATCATATTTAAGAGGTCTTAAAAATGAATTTCAATAACAAATTAAAAGGTTTTACACTGGCAGAAGTGCTTATTACTCTTTTGATTATCGGAGTAATTGCTTCTATAGTTATTCCGGGCTTAATTGCTGATACTCAACAGGCAGAATACAAAGTTGCCTATAAAAAAGCTTTCTCTGATGTTTCTAATGCACTTAAAAGAGCAAAAGTCGATTATATTTTAGCTTCGCCCTCAGATTATACTGACTTGACTAATAATAAATTAAATTTTTACGCTATAAAAAAATATTTTGCTGTAGCAGTTGACTGTGACAGTAATAATATGGAACGTTGCTGGGATATGAACGGTCAAAAATTCAGAACCGGAGATCCTACCAGTGATACAACGGGTTTTATTGATAATTCAGGTAGGAGCTGGGCATTTAGAAATAATGGTGCGTCAAATATCATTCTATTAGACACAAATGCTTTTAAAGGTCCCAATATATTGGGTAAAGATCGTTTTCCTCTGTGGATAAGCAATGGCAAAGTCTCAGCTCAATTAGGTTTTGTTAGTGATGTATATACAATAAATGGAACCGGCGAACCTGTTAAGATAGAACCTTTTGCAGATGTGCTTAATAATAATGACGGTAGCAATGTATGTATAAGCTGCCCTTGTTACTACACTAGCTGGCTGAAAAATTGAACAAGTTTATTTATTATCAAACCACAATTGCTCTAATTTTTGTGCAATATTTTTACCTGTATCTGTCGTAGCAAGACCGCCTTCGCTGCTCTCTTTTAAATCTGGCGACATTAAATAGCCGATTTGTTTCATTGCTACAATTATTTCATCTATAGGAATAACAGTTTCTACTCCTGCAAGAGCTAATTCAGATGCGCTGACAGCATGAATTGCGTAAAATGCGTTTCTTTTCACACATGGAACTTCAACCAGCCCGGCAACAGGATCACAAACAAGTCCGAGAGTGTTTTTTAAAGCCAGAGCAGCAGCATTAATAACCATATCATTTGTTTCGTCCATTAACTCGACAATTGCTGCAGCAGCCATAGCGCTGCCTACTCCGCATTCAGCCTGACAGCCTGCAACTGCTCCTGCAAGTGGAACTTGCTGTGCAATCAGTTTTCCTATTCCGCCTGCAGTAAACAAGCTGTTAATTTGCTTTTCTTCTGGAATATTAAATTCTTCCGCATAAGCCACAACAACTGCGGGAACAATGCCGCAGGACCCTGCGGTTGGACAGGCAATAATTTTTCCCATTCTCTGGTTTTCTTCAATTACAGCTAAAGCGTAACTTAAAATTTTTCCAAAAAGTTTATTCATAGGCAAATTCTTGCCGTTATTATACCTTTCAGCTACTTTGTATGAATCAGTACCTGACATTCCGCTTACAGATAACTGCGGATTTTTTAATCCCTGTTTTATTGAAGCTCTCATGTCGTTAAGATGTGCAATCATCAAGTCATTAAGCTGATTTCTGCTTTTTTCAAGTTTTGCAGATTCAAGCTCAATAAAGATATCGTAAAATCGCTTGTTATCTCTGGACAATTCCTGTAATTCCTGAAAGTTTTCTATATTACTCATAATTATCTTCTCTATTTTTCCAGCATATCTATACTTCTAACAGTATAGATGCCGGGTGTAGTATTAATTTTTTCTACGAGCTCATCAGGCAAAAGGGTATCAAGGCAAATAACCGTAGAAGCTTCCTGTCCTTTGTCTTTTCGTTCACAATGAAGTGTTGCAATATTAATATTTGCATCCTGAATAAATTTGGTTACTTTCCATAGCATGCCGGGCTGATCTTTATAAATCATCAATAATGTGGGAAAATCGCCTCTCAAATCAACATTGAATCCATTTATAGCGTTTATCTGAACTTCTCCAGCCCCAAGAGAGTTACCGGAAACTGTCATTGATGAGTCGTTATAAAGCTTGATATCAACCGAGTTTGGATGTCTGGAAAAATCTTCTTTCATTGAAAATTCAATTTTGATCCCCTGCTCTTTTGCATATTTAAAAGAATCTTTTATCCTGACATCATTTACATTAAATCCCAGAATTCCTCCTACCAGACCTTTATCAGTACCATGCCCTTTTCCGGTTTTTGCAAAAGAGTTATAAAGAGTAAATTTAACCCAGTTTGGTTTTCTTCCGTAAATTCTTCTTGCAAGCAGGCCTATTCTGACAGCTCCGGCTGTATGCGAGCTGGATGGTCCAACCATTGATGGTCCTACTATGTCAAATACCGATATATACTTCATTATATTACCTATTTTTAATGTTTTGAAAAGATATAGTGTCATCCTGAATTTATTTCAGGATCTCTATATACCTAGATGCTGAAACAAGTTCAGCATGACACAAAAAGAATTATCATTTTAAACTTAGCTATTATTAATTTTTTTCAATAATAGCATATTTACATGAACAAATTATTCATAATTTAACAATTTATGTATCCAGCCAAATAAAGTCATAAGTTCGTATGGCTTGGGGAGATAAAGGTCTGCCCCGGCATCAAGGACCTGTTCTTTGTCGTGAATTACAGTAGATACAACGATTTTAATACTTGAATATTTTTCATTGTTTTTAATAAAATTACAAATTTCGATACTTTTTTCTGCAATATCATCTCCGGCATCAAGGAGTAAAAGATCGGGCTGATTTTTTTCAATTAAACTGGTAAGTTCTTCAAAATTACCTGCGACTTCAACTTTATAACCCTGCATTTCAAGAGTGGTATTTAGCAGGTAAGCCAGTGCGGCATCAGATTCAAGTACCATAATCTTATTTTTAGTAATCTCTGTTTCACTTTCTTCTTCAGTTGAAATCTTTGGCCTGTCACTTATCCACGATGAACCGGGCAGAAATTTTATCATCTTATGTACATTGATAACGGCATTAATTGCTTCCTGGTAGTTATTATAGGTCTTGTACTGATTAGAAACTATGCCGATACTTGTTGAAACCAGCGGTACTCTTATTCCTGCTTTTTCATCGCTACTTACTATCAAATAACCCTTTTTTGCATCTTTTTCTGAATAAAACTTCGGTGCAACCGTATCAAATGTGTAGTTTAAATATACTGCAATCTGTTCTGCCTTATAAGGAGCTGTCAAAATTATAAAAGTATTTTCCCCAAGGTGACCTATGAAGTCACCCTTGTCAATTGCAGATTTAAGAATTGCCACAAATGTCTTCAACAGCTTATCAGCGGCAAGATAACCATAAATTTCCGTATATGTCTTGAAATGATCTATATCAAGATATAACAAAGCCCATTTAATATCAGAATTAATAGTTCTCTTTAGAACTTTATAAGTAATTTTTTCAGTAGGCAGCTGTGTTATGGTATTAGACAGCTCCTCAACATGCCGTCTTAGATGGGCAAAAATTCTTATGGAAAATTCTGATGATTCTATTGGCTCGCTTATAAAATCATCCGCGCCGGATTTTAGTGCATTTAACTTGTCATCGAGATAGCTGGATTTTGAAAGTACTACAAGTACAGGCCTGTATAATTTACTGTTATTTCTAATTTTTTTACATAAGTCAGTAATGCTTTCTTTGAAAGTATCTGAAATAATTACGAGATCAGGCTCCAGTTCTTCCATTATTTCAAAAGCCTGTTCTATATCGTGGGAAATAACAGGGTATACATAGCAGTCCTGCTGAATTATCTTTTTGTATTTCTGAGATAATTCATTTCTCGAATCAATAATTAGTACTACTTGTGCCTGCATAGCTATTTACCCTCATTAATTAATTTCTGGCTTGCATGTTTTTCAGGAGTCGCAACGGGCAATTTTATTGTAAATACAGATCCGTTTTCATCACTGTCAGCAGAAATCTTACCCCCCATACTTTCTACAAGAGTTTTTGTAATATAAAGTCCCAGTCCGGTTCCCTGAACCTGTCTTGTTAACGGATTGTCTATTCTTGAAAATTTGGTAAATATCTTGGAAAGCTGATCTTTAGGAATTCCGATTCCCTGATCCCTGACCTTTATTTCGGCAAAGTCTGCGTTATCAGGTGAATAACCTGCCTGAATAGTAATTGTTGTTCCAATTCCGGAATATTTCACAGCATTATCAATTAGATTAGTCATTATTTGTTCCAGTTTATCCGAATCAGCCCATATTGCAGGCAAACCCGGCGTAATTTCGGTATTAATTTGATGATCCTGTGACTTTGGAGCTATTCCTCTCAATATTCCTGTTATGAACTCCTTAAAATTAATAGCTTTGTATATTGATTTATCTTTTTTAGATTCGAGCCTTGATACAGTCAATAAATTTTCAACAAGCCTTGCCAGTCTGTCAATCTGACTTTTAATGATACCTATAAACCTCATTTGCTGTTCTTTATCAAGTTTATCACCGGCAGTCAGAAGAGTATCGGCAAAACCTTTTATACTTGTTAAAGGAGTTCTGAGTTCATGACTAACCGTACTTACAAAGTCTATATGTGCCTGATTTAAAAACGCTATCTCTGATAATGGTGTTATAACTGAAATATAATAATTCTCAATACTTTTATGATTTATCCTGACAGGAATATTACTGCCATTTTTGTCTCTAACATCTGCAATGTGCGCTAACTGTTCAGGTATAAAACCTGAATCTGTTTTTCCTGCACAAATTGGGCAGTTATTTTTATTTAAAATAATGAATTCAGAACAGCATTTTCCCTGCAATTCTTCTCTTTCAAAATTTGAAAGCTGCAAAAAGTAATTATTAATATCAATTATCCTGAAAGAATCATCACAAATTACTATTCCTTCAGGAATATTTTCAAAAATATCTTTATAAAAATCAATGCCGTTCATTATCATAATCAATCACTGTAACATTATAGCATTTTATAATAAACATCAAAAATAACAGGAATTCTACGATAAGAAAATTAAAGTAGTAAGCTTTTCGGCGGGATCAACCTTGCAGGGTGGGATCCCACCCTGCAAGGTTGATTTTCGTATAGATTGTATTATATTTGACAAAATAATTAAATAAATTAATATAATTTTATATCTGTTAGAAAAACTGAAGATCAATTTTTAGTTAAATATAATCAGGTCTGTTAATTCAATATAAAAATTTAAGAGTTTTTTATGCAAAGAAATGGCATTATAGTCGGTATTTTAATACTTGTGAGTTTTATAACATATAATCAAGCTTGTTTTGCTGAAACCACGCCACAGGAAAACTATAATATTGTGGATTTCAAATTACCGACTCCACAGCCAGCCATTAAACCTGACAATAATGTAAATAGTAACTTTTATAAAATAAATTCCAGTAATGCAAAATTTGAAGATGCAATACAAAATCTGGAAAGTGCCAGAATTGAGATTGAAAAAGATTATAATGAAATAAAAAACCAGCTTGATGAAGCAAAAAGAAAAGTTAAACAGGAAAAAGAAGAAAAAAATAAACTGAATCGTAAATTTAAAATAATAAAAAAAGAAATAAAAACGCTGGATGCTGCTAAAAAGAAAATCAGAAAAAATATACAGCTCAGAGAAAAACTCTATAATCCACTAAATCCGTTTACGGACAGAAATTATTAATTAGGCTTAACTGCTTAAATTAACTGTTTTATTATATTTTATGCTACAGATTAACTCGAACTGCTGAGTCGCTAAATGTCTTATTATTACTAGATTGTCACCCTGAGCGGAGCGAAGCGTAGTCGAATGGGTCTTACTAATTTTCATTATGTACTAAAGCGTTTATTGGTAAGATCCCTCCACTGCGGTCGGGATGACTATTTAAACTAAGTTGATAGATTCTAATTTGTTAAAGAATTAGGAGTTTAAGTAGATCAATGAATATTTAGCAGTTCAAATTATTTTAAAGTACCTTTAAGAAGTTTTTCTAAATTTTTTAATATAAAGTCAAAAGCTCCCGCTGATTTTTCAGGAGTTAAATACTGTTTTATTACATCTTTGAAATATTTATTTTTTTCAATCTTTAATAACTCTGCCTTGAAGTCTTTTTCTAAATCTTTTTTTTCAGATAATGACAAAAACCCACCGTTTATTCCGTTCATTACAAGTGTTTTCATAGTATCCCAGCTATTTATATAACTATGTTTATAAAGTCTTTCATATTCTCTGGAAATTGTTGTTTTAAATAAAGTTGGATTATCCGTACAAACGGCTACCTTAACACCTGCATCCAGCATTTGTTTAAATGGGTGTCCTTTCCAGTTTCTGACACTCTTAATTGAAACATTTGCTGTTGGAGGTGATTCGATAGTAATTCCTTTTCTTTTTACCAGTTCTACTAATTCAGGATCATCTATTAAATGAAGACCATGACCTATTCTGTCACTATCGAGATCTACAGCTGCTCTGATAGATTGAGCACCTGTTAAACTATATTTATTATCTATTGATGTTGGAGTTTCACCAGCATGAACTGTTACATGTAATCCTTTGTCCTTAACAAATTTTATGGCTCCTTCATGTTTTAAAATGGTATGATGAGCTTCTGCGCCGGCAATATCAAAGCCAACGACTAAATTATCAGGATTCTTTGCCAGTTCAACAGCTATTTTTGCATTTTCCATAACTTCTTCCTGCGAATTATCTCGCTTCGCAAGTATCAGAAGTTTTACTATCTGCTTAAAATTCACCCCATTTTTGAGATGAGTTTGCGCATCTCTTATTCCTTCTGTAACCATGTTTATCATATTGTATGGATTCTGACCTTTGCTGCGAGGATTTATCCTTAATTCAAGATATCTCACATTATCCTCTGCTGCTCTAATACAAGTAAAATAAGCCGAATCTCTCATTTCTTGCGGTGTAATCAAAAGCTTTGAAAATCTGGTATAAGTTTTTCTGAAGTGATCAAGATCTACAAAATAATCAGGGAATGTTGTTGCTGTTGCAATTTCTTCTTCTCCATATCCTTTTCTTCTAAGTTCCTGTCTTATAACTGATAAAGTAGTTGCACCCTTTAGATGGACATGAAGTTCTGCCTTAGGTAAGGTTTTAAACAAGGCTTTAAAATCCGGAAGGATTAATTGCCTGATTTCTTCAGGCTTATCGCCATATATGTTATAGTCATAATTTCCCGGATTATTAGACCGGAATGAGACGACGTCCCTGCTTAATCTGGTATTAGTAGAATTAAGACAGACTTTATTTTTAGACACCTGATTATTTTCTAATATACTGATTTTTGACTGATATGTTGAATTTTGGGTTTTATTATGTACACAATTCATCTAAATTACCTTTTATATGATCTCTTCTGTATTTATAAAAGGCAAACAAGAAAAAAATTGCCAGTAAAATAATAAAAAAATATGAATTTAATAAAAATTCATATTTTTTAGATATTAGAGTAAATTAATTACTGATTTATTCTTCGTCGTCTTCTTCTTCCTCTGTTTCAAGATAAGAAACAACTCTGTCAAATTCATCGTCATCTTCAATTGTTTCAAAGGTAAAAGCATCATCTTCTTTGCTTAATCTCATAATAACGACTTCTTCTTCATCTTCATCACCATGCTTACCTTCTTCATCAAGATAAACAAGAAGGCCATAATCCTGATTATCAACATTAATGATATCTATAAGTTCGAAATTATGAATTTCACCGTTTTCGTCCTGAGTTTTAATAATCCTGGGTTCCATTTGATCATTTTCTAATTCAGACATTTTTCATCTCCTTTTATCCAAATACTGCTGCAATATTATTGTTGCTGCAACCTTATCAACCAAAGCTTTATCTCTGGATGGTTTTATACCTTGTTCAATGAGAATTCTTTCAGCATCATAACTTGTCAATCTTTCATCTTCAAAAATTACCTGAATTTGCAATTCTTTTTCAATTAAAGCTGAATATTTCTGAACATCCTGTGCTTGAAATCCGATACTTCCATCCATATTAACAGGCAAGCCTGCAACTATATGAGATACATTATATTGTTTACATAATTGTTTTATTTCTTCAATAGATTTCTGTTCAGGCTGCCGCTTAATGGTATCAACAGGCTGCGCTGTTATAAACAATGGATCACTAACAGCAATTCCAATTCTTTTAGTTCCTATATCTAATCCTAAAAACCTGCCTTCAGTCATTTGTTTCTTTCTCCCAGGTCTTAATCAAGATATTAATTATTTCATTTAAGTCATGTGAATCAAAGTCTATATCGTCTTGTTTTTCTTTCTTTTTCCAAAGTGACTTGTGTGCAGGCGCAATTTTTTGATTCAGTCTGTATTGGTATCTAAGTAAATGCTCGATAACTGATTTTTTTAAAATATATACAAAAAACAGGATATTGTTATCCGGTTTATTTACTTCTCTGAGCTGCATAGCAACAGATGCTGCAACGTTCCTTAATAATTCCACGTCCTGTATGTCAAATAAATAAGCAACTTCTGTAAGTCTAAGTTTATATAAAATTATTAAACTGTTGTTAAATACTTTTGGGATAGCAAAATTTACTTTTTCTTCAAGTCGATTTAAAAAATTATCCGGCTTATTAATAAAACTATCCCTATTTTCCAGCACGTCTTGAAGAATTTCAGCCAGAAAATCTTTTAAAAATGCAGAATGATCTTCTCCCAAAAACCAGTATTTAAATTCAGGATGACTAAATAAGATATCTGTACTTTCGACAAATTTTTTATCAGACCAGATTGGCAGGTTTTTTGCAATAGCTTCAATAGAAATCGGTTCTATATCAGATAATAAAGATTTCCATGAAAGATATTCATAACGAATAGGATTATTTAAAGTTTTATTTACATGCTCTGACTGTAACAGCTTATATTTGCAATATTCCGGAGATACAGGAACAGCTGCTAATTCTCCCTGAAATTTGTTTATAATTCTTATATAATCATCATTACTTATGCCGTAGAAACCAAAACAGTCTATAATTCCATCGATATCATTAATAACGGTACTAAAAGTCAAAATGTCGCCATTATCTTTTTTTCTGCTGACAATAATTCCCTGATTTCCAGCTCCATCTATTATGCTCGCATAACAGTTATAAATATTGGAAATTTTGCATATTTCCATCCCCAGAGGCTCTTTTAAAGCTTGTTCAAGATTGATGCCCGATAGCTTAAGCAAATTAAGATTTTTTTTAGCAAGTTTTTTTAAACTTTCATTTCTTGAATATTTATTTATGTCATTAAGACAGGCTACTGCATAAGGCGATCTTATCTGACCAAGAGCATTGATAATAACAACACTTAAATTTTGGGACGGATTTGATTCAAGGGCAGGAATAAAGACGTTTGCAAGATGTTTATTGGTAAAATCATCCTGCATTGAATTTATTAAATTAATCTGCTCATTATCCGGAAGAGAAAATAGAAAATCCAGAAAATCAATTTGAGCTTCAGGGTTCATTGATGCAATTTCAAGAAGCTTTTGAGTTTCCTGATCAACCAGCTCATCAGGGTTATTTAGATAGCTTAGTAATTCTTCCGGAGAGGAATCATCTCCAAGAGATTTTAATATTACACCTGCTAAATCCTTTAAAGTGTCTGAAGTAACAGGATCTTTAATATAATTCCAAAGGCCGTCTTTTAGTTTTTCAAGACTTCCTAATTCAACTAAAAAATAAGCAATTAGTTGGGATTTTTTAAGATCACTCCTTGACAGTTCCTTCAAAAGAATTTCCAGAACATCATCAATATTTTCAGATATCTGTAACTTGGCAAGATATGTATCTATTTCGGATTTTGGAACATCATCAAAAAGTGATAACTGCTGAAGCATCATTAAAACTTCAGCCCTGACTTGCAGTTTAGACATTCCTTTTTGCATATTACTCCTTTGATCCCCGCCAAAAAGCATCGAGGACCTTCTGCGCATCTGAGGACGGAATACGATCTTCCAGCATAAAATACTGAATGCAAATCATTATGCATTCAGAACAGATATTAACACCCGGACCTTTGATCATTTTTATAACCTGTTGATTAGGTCTGCCGCAAAATGAACAAATTACAGCCTGTTTATTTTCAACTTTTTCTGTTTTTTCTGCTTTATCCTTATCTCTTACACCGGAAAGAGAAACAACCTTATTATCATCATTACTCATATTTTTACCTTTTTATACCTGTCGCAAACTAAAATTGAGATAATGTTTTCGGATATACCTGGATCAAAGTTTATATTGATATTTTGAAAAACCGAAAACCAATTTTAGTTGAGTTTAATTATTACATTTAATCCAATTACTATTTTACCTGATATTAGTAAAAATAAAACAGTTTAAAAATGAATTAAATATCTTCTTTAAAATTTTCTTATGATTCGGGAACATAATCAATAAAGATCTCGTCAAAATAAAAAAGTCAAAAGCCTTTAAATATAATATAAATAAGATTTATTCATAATGAGGCTTTAAACAGGAACGATTTGTACTTGCATAAAAAGTTTTGCAGCAACTCGTTCCTGTAAAAAATTAGTAGATTTTGAGGAGAGAGAATGAAAAAAAGAGGAATTGTTCTGGGGTTATTATTCACTATAAATTTATTATTTCCAGTAACAGGAATTCACAAAGCATTTTCAATGCCAGATAGTATTACTGAAGATACTATAAAAAGTAAAATTGTAAGACAGGCAATTAATTACGGTTTAGATCCAGCTATTGCATTAAGCGTGGCGAAACAGGAATCTAATTTTAACAGAGCAGCTAAAAGTCCGGTAGGAGCTATCGGGCTATTTCAATTAATGCCACAGACAGCAGAAGATCTGGGAGTTAATCCGTATTATATTAACGAAAATATTGAAGGCGGTATTTCATATTTAAAAAGTCTTAAAGATCAGTTTGGATCAACCAAATTAGCATTAGCTGCTTATAATGCAGGGCCTGGAGCTGTAAACAGGTATGGAGGTATTCCTCCTTATCACGAAACGCAGAATTATGTTAAAAATATCATGTATTATTATCAGGATTATCAAAAAAATCCCGATCCTGTATTGATTAGAAGAAATGATGCAGACATTCAGGATTATCAAGTTGCTGTAAATGTTCAAAATGAAGATCAGAAACCAGAAACTCCAGATGAAGTGCAGAAGCAACAAAATAGTGAAAATAAAAATATCTTTGCACATTTTTGGGAATATATATCTTAGAACGAGTTTGACTAAAGCCTGTACGCCGGCTCAACGCCGCCGTTTCGGCTTTTGCCAGCACTCCCGCTTCGCATGAGCCTATTTCAATTATAATAGGATTTTATAATTTTTAACAAGATAGGCTCTTAGTAGTAATAGTCAAAGGTAACGAATTAAGAGGCAAAAATTTTTGCCTCTTAATTTATACTAAAACGAGTTTATATTTCCGAAGGCTCATCGCCTCCGAAAATAACGCTCCTACTACCGAATACCACTTTTTTGTTTGCTGTTAAAATCCTAAATTCATTTTTGAAGTGGTATATTAGCAATATAGTTAATAAATTTAAATGCTATATTGCTGATTTAAATAACCATTATACTGATTTAACATAACTGACTTTCTTTTGTACCCATATAGTTAATAAGGCTATTTAAAAACATTTTAAAAGATCTATTATTAATATAGAAGAATAAAAAAAGGAGGTTCTCATGAAGTATCTGCAATATATTACATATGCTTTAATAATTATTGGTGCATTAAACTGGGGCATGATAGGGTTATTTAATATTGATATAGTATCTTCAATCTTTGGTCCAATGACTGCATTAACCAGATTTATTTTTACAATTGTAGGTTTTGCCGGTTTAATCAACCTGATACTTGAGCTAACAGTTTGTAAATCGCCATCAAAATGTTATGTTTCCTAACAACAGTGTATAAGTTGAGAGAAGGAGAATAATTATTCTCCTTCTCTCTTTGTTGTATTAAGTATTAATGAAACAAAATAGTGAATGAGTTACGTTAAAGAACTTCTATCTAGATTTAGTTTATCGTACACAATAAATTAACAACCAGAATTATAAAAATATTTGTATGATGGTATCGCAAAATTTTTTAAATTCGCGATTGCTGTAATGTTAATTATAAAAAAATTTAATCTTTGCAATCGCTCACCCTTTCAGGGCAGTAAAAAATTTTGCTGTATTATTCGCATATAACTGAGCCTAATAAACAGTTTTATAGCTCCAATTTTGCTTAAACTTACACTCTGATTGAAATATAATTAGTTTTAATTTGTAATTAAGAAGATAAATAAAAAAAAACTTTAGCGATAAATTGTAGTGAAGATAATTTGGCTGGTTGAGCTGGGAGCATAAGTTTAAGCAAAATTTCCGCAAGAAAACTGTTTAAAGGCTCAGTAATATGCTTTTTGATAAATCAAAAGATCAATTTAAATATTTCTCAAGAA